>Ga0315319_10000843_pt1 | contig 10345 bp, 8 predicted proteins | sample M1500m3416metaG_FD_203463 | JGI IMG/M metagenome (GOLD analysis project Ga0315319, IMG submission 203463) | Ammonia-oxidizing marine archaeal communities from Monterey Bay, California, United States - M1 500m 3416 | ecosystem: Environmental > Aquatic > Marine > Intertidal zone | place: USA... | reverse complement strand
GGGCATCACCGGGAGCGTGGGTAAGACGTCGACCAAGGACCTGCTGGCTGCGGTGCTGGCCCGGGCGGGCGTGGTCCACGCCAGCGACCGCTCGTTCAACAACGCCATCGGCGTGCCTCTGACGCTGCTGGGTGCGCCGGCCGCCGCCGCTCATGTGGTGGTCGAGATGGGGGCACGACGCGAGGGAGACATCACCGATCTGGCCGACATCGCCCGGCCCGACGTGGGAGTGCTGACCACCGTGGCGTCCTCCCACACCGGGGTCTTCGGCTCGCTGGAGGCCGTGGCCCGAACCAAGGGTGAGTTGTTCGATGGCCTGCCTCCTGACGGTTGCGCCATCGTCCACGCCGATGTGTCCGCGGCGTTGGCCCAGGCCGTGCGAGCCCGGTGCCCGGTACTCACGTTCGGCGATGCCGGTGAGGTCCGTGCACGAGACATCCGGCTCGACGATGTGCTCCGCCCGACGTTCCGGCTGGAGTCACCGTGGGGTCGAACCGAGGTGACGCTTGAGGCCCGGGGCGCCCACATGGTGTCCAACGCATTGGCGGCCGCCGCGGTGGGGCTGGTGGAGGGTGTGGGCCTTGACAACGTGGCGGCCGGCCTGGCCGAAGCCCGGCTGTCCCCCTGGCGGATGGAGGTGGTGACCGGCCCGTCTGGGTGCACGGTCGTCAACGACGCCTACAACGCCAATCCGGTATCGACGGCGGCCGCGCTGGATGCTTTGGCCGGCCTGCCGGGGAGCGGGCGGCGGATCGCCGTGCTCGGCGTGATGGCTGAGTTAGGGGATGGCGGTCCGGCGGCACACGTCGCGGTGGCTGGTTACGCGGCCGACCTCGGGGTGGAGGTGCTCGCCGTGGGCACCGACCGCTACGGGACGGACGTTCTGGATGATGCTGACGCCGCACTGGCTGCCCTCGTCGAACGGGCGTTGGTGCCGGGTGATGCCGTGCTCGTCAAGGGGAGCCGGGTGGCCGGCCTCGAAGCGGTGGTCGATGGTCTGCTGGGCGGTTAGTTCCGGGTCAGTCGACGTCGTGGGGGAGCTCGGCGGGACGCAGCGGCGAGTTGGTCTGGTTCCAGTCGGCCAGACGCTCGGGGTCGCACGTCGGGCACAGGTACACGATCCGCATCGACTGGATGGACAGCTGGGTCCCACGAGACTTGTCGACAATCGACTGCAACGCGGTGCGGACGTTGGTGCTGCCACACGTTGGGCAGCTGGGCTTCAGGTCCCGCACCCACGAGAGGGCGCACGAACCGCAGGTCACGGTGATCGTCTGGTGGCCGGGTTGACCGTCCCGGCGGCCCGACAGGTCGTCGTCCTCGCCGCAGCCGGGACAGGTCAGGTCGCTCACCGTGTCGACGCTAGGTGGCCCGGGCCCGGGTCGGGGGCGACCGTAGGGTGGTCGGGTGACCGGTCCCGTCGACCCCTACCGCACGCTCGGGGTGCCGACCGATGCCTCCTCGGAGGTGGTGCGTGACGCCTATCTGGTGTTGGCCCGCCGGTTCCACCCGGATCGGGTGGTCGACCCGTCGGATCGGGCACGGGCCGCCGACCGGATGGCCGAGGTGAACGAGGCCTGGCGGGTCCTGGGAAACGCGGACCGGAGGGCGGCCTACGACCTGTCCTGCCGGCCGGCCCCGGCGCCTCGGCGCCCCTCGACAGGTCCTCCGGCCGATGACAGGCCGTACGGCCGCCACGGCGATTCGTTTGACGGGGTGGCGGTGTCGACGGCCGCTGGCTGTGCGCTGCGGGTCGGTCCGGTGGTGCTGGCCCTCGTGGTGATGGTGGGGATCCTGGTGGCCACCGCGGTGCTGGGTCCCGAAGGCGAGATGCCGTCGAGGATGGAGGCCGGACGGTGTGTCGACCTGTCGACGACCGTCCGGGTGGTGCCGTGCACGGCCCAGACTCCGGTGATCGTGGCCCGCGGCGTGGCCGGCACGACCTGTCCTATGGTCGACCGGGCGGCGGCTGTGGCCGTCGTGCTGCCGTCACGGACCGAGCAGGTCTGTGTGGCCCCACCGGGGACCCCGGTGCCCTGACCGGTCGACCGGAGAGACAGGTACCATCTTCGCCCAGCGGACCGTTAGCTCAGTTGGCTAGAGCGCTCGCCTCACACGCGAGAGGTCACTGGTTCGAGTCCAGTACGGTCCACCACGGTGACCAGCGGAAACGTTGGTCACTTGTGCTTTTTCGGTGGTGTCCTGCTCGTCAGTTGGCTGTTGGTTTGCCCTTTTCGTCGGTTCCGTGACGAAACCGACCATACGCCAATAGGTGGACGTTCGATGGTCTGCGATTCAAGCGGAGCCGGACGGCTGCCGGGACGAGCACCCGTTGAGGCGCTTCTGGCAGGGCTCCTGGTCTCCTATGGGCAGTCCTCCCTAACGCAGGCGAGCAGGTCGCCGATTAAGAGGGACTTGGCCAGTGCCTCGAGCATGTCGCGGACATCGCGGGGCACGGCGTCCTTGTGGTCGTGGTAGGGGGCCAGTATCACCATGCCGGCTCTATTCCCAGACAGAAAGACCCGGCCCTTGATCCCCGCAAACTCCCCGAACGACATGTTGGTGATGCTGATGAACGGCGATACGCCCTCTCCCATACCCATCCAGTGGGGCGCTTTCCTCGCACTGGAGACCAGGCAGGGTCGGGCATCGCTGACCGTGTACCACTGGTCGCCCCCGACGCCGATACACAGGACTCCGGGCTCGGCGGTCACCTCGAGCAGGGCGTCGACGTTCGAACGAGCACCGGCGGCGAACACGACGTCGGCGCCGGCGTCCATGGCCTCGCGTGCCGCTGCCGCACCTCCGTCGGCGTCGGCAGTGACGCTGACCACCTCGACGGCGGCATCCACGTGTGCGACGCCGTTGGCGAAGCCGGCCGTGTAGTCCCCGGACATCAGGTCCTCGGCGTCTAGCACCACGGCTACGGTCCGGGAGGAGGTCACCGACGCGGCCAGGGCACCGGCCAGGAACCCGGCCCGGTCCTCGCCGAAGGGGACACCGGCGAGGTTGGGGAGGGACATGTCGTGGGCCTGGTCGACGCCGATGAAGTCGACGTCCGGGTGCCGTCCGGCCGCGGCCTCGGTGGCGGCGGCCATGCCGGCTCCGACGGTGACGATGGCGTCACAACCGGCGTCCACGAAGAGGGCGATCTCCTCGGAACCGTCCGAACCCTCCCATCCCTCGACGTAACCCGACCGCCACTCCGGGTACTCGGGGCGCCCCCCCGCCCGGAAGTTCGCGTTCATACCGCGGCCCCACTCGAGGCTGGCCCAGGTTTCCTCGTTGAGCGCCTTGTCCTTGCGGCCGGCCGACGTGGTGACCAGGCAGATGTCGTAGGACTCCTCGGACGTCCACGCCTCAGTCGTGGTCGTAGCCGGTGCCGTGGTGGTAGGCGCCTCGGTGGGCGCAGGTGCGGCGGTGGTCTCCGGAGCCGAGGTGGTGGTGGGGACCATGAAGACGGTGGCCTCGTTCCAGGTGCCGCCGTCCACCATGTGGGTGGCGGCCTGAGCCCACTGGTCGGCTGTCAGGTCCGGCCAACGGTTACGCGCCTCGAAGTACATGTCGGCGTACTTCGGGCCGTCACCTTCTTCCGAGTAGATGATGCCCCCCTCGGAGCTTGTGGTGGGGAGTTCCGCCTCGAGTTGAGAGCGGAGATCCTCGGATCCGCCGCATGCCGAGCAGAGGAGCACCGCCGCGCCGAACGCGGCCGAGATGAGAACGACAGATCGCATGGCTCTGAGAATACCGATCGGTGGATCGGATCAGTTGTCAGTCGGTGCTGTCGCCGGGGGCGATGACCAGCACGGTTCCGGTGCTGACCGATACCCCGGCCACCGAACCGGTCATGCGGTTCGAGAGGCCCAGGCCTAGGCCGGGTTCCAGTCGGGCGTCGTCCAGCGGCCAGGCCAGTCCGGTCGTCGTGACGCCGTCCGCCGGACCACCGATGGCCAGCAGGCTGACCAGGTCGTCAGCGCTGCCGTCGACACGGACTTGGTCTCGGACCACCCAGGCCCGCGCCCCGTCGATCCGGATGCCGATCCGGAGGGCCGCCCAGCGTGCGCCGGCCAGGACCAGCAGGTTGCCCAGAGCGTGGTCGGGCCGGCCCCCCACGGTGACCACCACGGTCACCGAAGCCATCCCGGCATCGATCGCAGCGGCCAGGGCCAACTCCAGGTCGGTCTCGTCCTTGTCTACCGGATGACGCTGGACGTCCCGGGCAGCGTCCTCGGCGCCGGCGCTCGCCGAGTCCAGATCGCCGACCAGCAGGTCGACAGCCAGCCCGAGTCGACCGGCGTTGTCGATGCCCTCGTCGGCCGCGATGATGAGGTTGGCATCGGGAAGTGGTCCGAGCCTCCGGGGGAGCGGCCCGCCGGTGAGGATCAGCGCGTGTCGACCCGTGTCGCCGCGAACCCTGCCTGTGCCGGCCGGCCGGCCGGTACTCACGAGCCCGTTCCGTCCACCCGGACCGTCCAGCGGCCCGCCTCACACGTGAGCGATAGGTCGAGGCCGTAGCAGTCCGAAAGCGCCCGGTCCGTCAGGACATCGATCAGCGGACCGGTGGCAGTCACCCGGCCGTTCTCCATGAGCAGGCCGTGGGTGAACCCCGGTGGGATCTCCTCCACGTGGTGGGTCACCTGGACCATGGGCGGCACGGTCGGGTCCGTAGCCAGATGGGCCAGGGTGGCCACCAGTTCCTCCCGACCACCGAGGTCCAGCCCGGCAGTCGGCTCGTCCAACAGGAGGAGGTCGGGCTCGATCATCAACGTCCGGGCCAGTAGCACCCGCTGTCGTTCGCCCGACGACAGCGTTCCGAAACGGTGGTCGGTCCGGTGCCCGCAACCGATCCTCTTCAACAGGTCGTGGGCTCGCTCGCGGTCCTCGTCGGTGTACTCGTGCCACCACGGCTCTAGGGCGCCGTGACGGGCGGTCATGACCACGTCGGCCGTCGGGAGGTCGGGCCGGAAGGCGTCGGCCAGAGCTGCCGAGGCGTAACCGATCCGCTTGCGCAGCGGCCGCACGTCGGTCCGCCCCAGTGTCTGGCCCAGCACCCGGACCGTCCCGGTGGTGGGATGCAGTTTGAGGGCGGCGACGCGCAGCAGGGTGCTCTTGCCCGACCCGTTGGGTCCCAGCACCACCCAGTGCTCGCCCCGCCGGACCAACCAGTCGACGTTGGCCAGCAGGCTGGTTCCGTCGGTTTGGCGGCTCACGCCAGCCAGCTCGAGGATGGCATCCGCGGCTGGCTCCGACACGTCGGTGACCCTACGTCGCCCCGACACGACGGGTGCCTGACGGCCCAGAGCTCAGACCAGCGACCGGATGAGGAGGATCACGGCGAAGGAACCCGACATGGCATAGACCGCGGGAGCCAGCCACCCGTGATCCAGGACGCGCCGTAGGCGGCCGCTGAGCAGTATGCCGACCAGCACGGCTGGCACCAGAGCGAGCGCCAGGAGGAGGTCAGTGGTACCGAACTCGCCGGCCAGGGCCAACACGACCAACGAGATGGTCGTCCCCACGAAGAAGAAGGCGTTGAGGGTGGCCCGCAGTTCCGGTCCCGACGAACCATCCAGCACCAGGGCGATGGGTGGTCCGCCGACGGCCACTGAGGTGCCCATGAAGCCGCTCAGGCCGCCGGCCCCCATGAGCGTCCACGGGGTGCGACGGGCGTGTACGCCGGAGACCTTCAGTCCCACGCCGATTAGTAGCAGGGTGCCGAACAGCAGACCGAGTCGGTCCTCGGAGACAGCGGTGAGCGCCCAGGCGCCGAGAAGTACGCCGGGGACTCGCCCGACGAGCGCCCATCGGAGGCCGGTCCGATCGATGGCTCCGTGCTCGCGCCAGGCGAACATGGCGGAGAGCAGCGGGTTGGCCATCAGCACCGGCCCCGGCACAAACCCCGGAGCGACCAGGGCGAGGATGGGCACGGCGAACAGACCGGCGCCGAAGCCCAGCACGCCCTGGATGGTGCAGCCGACAGTGAAGACCAGCAGGCCGACGATGAACTCGATCGTGCTCACCGGGGGGGCGCTCCGCCGCCGGATCGGCCGGTCGAGGCATGCCGCTGCCAAGTCTCGACCATTGCCGCATACTGCCCGCCGAGGGTCAGCAGTTCGGCATGGGTTCCGTGCTCGATGATCCGTCCGTCGTCGACTACGGCCACCCTGTCGGCCCGCATGGCGGTGGCCAGACGGTGGGCGATGAGGATGGCGGTCCGACCTTCCAGCACCTGGTCCAGTGCCCGTTCGATGACCGATTCGGACTGGAGGTCGAGGTTGGAGGTGGCCTCGTCGAGCACCAGCACCCGGGGGCGGGCCAGGAAGGCTCGGGCCAGAGCCACCAGTTGGCGTTCGCCGGCCGACAGCGACGCCCCCCGTTCGTGGATGGGCGTGTCGACCCCGTCGGGCATCCGGTCCAGCAGGGAACCCAGGCCGACGGCTCGGCAGGCGTCGACCACCTCGTCATGGGGGGCGTCGGGACGGGCGAACGACACGTTGTCGGCGATCGTCCCGTTGAACAGGAACGGTTCCTGGGGCACCACGCCCAGTTGCCGACGCAGGGAGGTGATACCGACGTCACGGAGATCGTGACCATCGATGGTGATGTGACCGAACGTCGGATCATGGAACCGGGTCACCAACTTGGCGATGGTGGACTTCCCGGCGCCGGTCGGGCCGACCACGGCCAGCACCTCGCCCGGCTCCAGGACCAGGTCCACGTCGCGTAGCACCAGGTGGTCGGCGTCATACCCGAAGGTCACGGCGTCGAACCGGATCCGACCTTCGATGGGGGGGAGGTCCACGGCATCGGTCCGCTCGACCACCGTGGGTTCGGTACCCAGGAGCTCCCGCAGCTTCAGGACCGCCGCGCTCCCCTGCTGGTACTGGTTGTAGAGCTGGACGAGGGTCTGGACCGGAGCGAAGAACGAGGTCAGGAACAGGAGGAAGGCCGTCAGCTCACCGATCGTGACCTCACCCCGCAGCGCCATGCGTCCGCCGACGAGGAGTACCACGGCCTGGGCCACGATTCCGATGGACTCGGTGCCCGGCCCGAACAGCGCCTGGGCCCGCCCCATGTAGAGGTTGGCGTCTAGATGGGCGTCGATGATGCGCTGGTGGCGTTCCACGTCGTGGTCCCGGCGACCGAACGCCGTGATGACCCGGATGCCGGCCAGGCTCTCGGCCAGGTTGGACAGGACGTCGGCGATGCGGTCCCGCACCCGCAGGTAGCCGATGTGGGACACCCGGCGGAACCACAGGGTGAGGATCACGTTGATCGGGATCACGGTGAGCAGGCAGACGAGCGCCAGGCTGGGGTGGAGCACCAGCAAGTAGGTGGTGATGACGATGAGGGTCATGCCCTGGACGACGAAGCTGACCAGGCCTTCCTGGAGCAGCGTGGTCAGGGCCTCGATGTCGCTGGTCATCCGGGTCATCAGCACGCCCGACTTTTCGCCGGTGAAGAAGTCCAGCGACTGGCGCTGGAAGTGGCTGAACACCCGTACCCGTAGTTCGTAGACCAGCTTCTCGCCGAGCCGTCCGGTGAACCTGGTCCGCAGGGAAGAAGCGCCTGTCGAGAGGACGACGGCACCCAGGTAGGCCAGAGCCACGGTCACCAGTACGCCGGTGTCACCGGCCAGAACGCCGTGGTCGATGCCCACCTGGGTGAGTAACGGCCCCACGTGCAGCAGACCGGTCTCGACGACGACCAGGAGGAGGGCGACCACCAGGCCGCCTGCGTGGGGGATCAGGAAGGTCCGCAGTCCGAAGGGTCGACGGTCCCAGCGGGAGTGCGAGAAGGACACCTCGGGATCGGGGTGGTCCGGCTCGTGGCGCAGGACGTCTTCGATGCGGGTCCGGAGTTCGTCGGGTACCTCGGCGAAGGGCAGGCCGGCCTGCGCATTGGCCTGGACCGACGATGGTCCGGCGAAGAAACCGTGGCCGCCCATCAGTCAGCGTCCCTTCCGACGTCCGGGACCCCTTCGGCGCCGACGGCATCGGGCTGGGTGAGGATGGCGGCGTAGCGGGGTTCGGTGGCCAACAGTTCGGCGTGCGTGCCGTCGGCCACCACCCGTCCGCCCTCCATGAGGACCACCCGGTCGGCCAGGCTGATGGTGGAAAGCCGGTGGGCGATCACGATGGTGGTGCGGTCGGCCATGAGGTCGACCAGCCCCCGGTGGATCGCCTCTTCGGTCCGCACGTCAATGGCGCTGGTTGCGTCGTCGAGGATGAGGATCCGGGGGTCGGTCAGCACGGTGCGGGCCAGTGCGATGCGTTGGCGTTGGCCGCCCGAGAGCGTGTAGCCGCGCTCGCCGACCACCTCGTCGTAGCCGTCGCCTAGTTCGGCGATGAACCCGTCGGCTCGGGCGATGCGGGCCGCGGCATCCACGTCGGAGCGGGGGGCGTCGGGGCGACCGAAGGCCACGTTGTCGTGCAGGTTCTCGGAGAACAGGAAGGACTCGTCGGGCACCTGGCTGACCGTGCGGCGAAGGCCGGCCAGTGTCCGGTCGCGGACGTCCACGCCGTCGACCAGCACGGCTCCGGACGTCACGTCGTAGAAGCGAGGCAGGAGGCGGGCCACCGTCGACTTCCCGCAACCGGTCCGACCGACGATGGCCACTGTCTCGCCCGGTTCGACGATCAGGTCGAATCCGTCCAGCACGGGAGGTCCCGATCTTTCGGAAGTCAAACTGCCGGCGGTGGGGTAGCCGAAGGTCACGTCGCGGAATTCGATCCGCCCCAGCTCGGGAGCGTCGGACGCTGGCTCCCGGGCCCCGGGGCGGTCCACGATGGCCGGCTCCTCGTCGAGGATCTCGTAGATCCGCATCGAAGAGGCGGCGGCCCGCTGGGCCTGGAGGAGGACGAAGCCGAACATCCGGAACGGAATGGCGATCATCGTCACGTAACCGCTGAAAGCCAGCAGTGAGCCCACCCCGACCTGTTCGTCGATGGCCAGGTGGCCGCCGTAGAGGAGCACGAGGGCCATGCCGAGGCGGGGCAGGGCCTCGATCACCGGGTTGAACCGGGCCCTCGCCTCGATGAGGGCGGTGGCCGACCAGCGGAGGCGGTCGGCCACCCGGGCCAGCAGAGCGATCTGGTCGAACTCGGCGGCGAACGACTTGACCACTCGGGTGCCGTTGACGTTCTCGTCGACGACCATGGCCACCTCGGCCATGCGGCCCTGGGTGACCCACGAGAGGGGGAAGACCCGGTCGCGCAGCTTCTGGCCGAGTACGAAGACGAACGGCATGGTCGACACGGTGACCAGCGCCAACGGCACGTGGATGCTGAGCATGAATCCGAAGGCCATGAGGAAGCTGACCGCCGAGAGTCCGGCCAGTGGCCCGAAGGCCAGCAGCAGCTGGATGGAGCGGATGTCGGAGTTGGCCCGTGAGATGACCTCGCCGGCCGCCACCCGGTCGTAGAAGGAGAACGAGAGCCGGGTCAGGTGCTGGTAGATGGCGGCCCGGAGGTCGGTCTCGATCCGGCACGCCGTCCCGAACAGTAGATAGCGGTAGGTGAAGCGGAGCCCGAACGACGCGGTGGCCATGACCACCAGCAGCACGACGTGGCGTTCCAGGTCGGCCAGGGCGGACGCACCGTCGAGTCCGTCAAGGCCGCGGAGTCCGCCGAGGGAGCGGTCCACGGCGCGCCGCAGGACCATGGGAACCGACATCTGGAGGGCCAGGCCGCTGAGGCCGCTGGCCAGCACCACGGCGAAGGTGGCTCGTCGCGCCGCGATGACCGGGAGCAGTCGTCGGAACCAGCCCTTGGAGGTGTCGGGGTCTATCCGGGGGGTGGTCGACGGGGCGCCTACCGGGTCAGCCAGCCGGGTCAAGTGGTGCCAGCGGCCCGGGCCGCCCGGATGGCGTCACCGAACCGACTTAGGTTCACGATGAGCGGGGTGGGGTCACCGGCGTTGACGTGCGCTCCGAGGCGCATGAGCCGGTCGGCCACGGCCTGGTCGGCGACCTCGAGGATCTGGCGGCCGGATCCGGTGAGGTGGTGGACGACCCGGCGCCCGTCGTCGGGATCACGGTGTCGTTCCACGTAGCCCCGCTCGGTCAGGCCGTCCATCAGCGCGGTGATCGACGGTCGGGTGACCGACAGCCGTTCAGCGAGGTCCGAGGGGGCGGCACCGCCCTCGTCGAGGAAGACCAGCACCCGGTACTGGGAGAGGCTGAGCTTGTGATCGGTCAGGGGAATGGTGATCTGGCGGGCCAGCTTGGCCGCAGCACGGGCCGCGGCGACCTCCCGGGTGATGGCCTCGTCATCGGGGGGCAGCGTCACGATAGTTAGGGTATCGAACCATCTCTGGCGGCTCGCATCGGAGACCGTCGGTAACC
>Ga0315319_10000842_pt1 | contig 10359 bp, 13 predicted proteins | sample M1500m3416metaG_FD_203463 | JGI IMG/M metagenome (GOLD analysis project Ga0315319, IMG submission 203463) | Ammonia-oxidizing marine archaeal communities from Monterey Bay, California, United States - M1 500m 3416 | ecosystem: Environmental > Aquatic > Marine > Intertidal zone | place: USA... | reverse complement strand
TTTTTGGATTTAATTACAAAATTATTTTTAGAGAATTTTTTTAATTTAACAGTTTTTTTGATCCATGGAGAAATAATATTTTTTCTAATACGAGTTACAAGAGTTCCATTTGAAACTACAAGTTTTCCGCCAACAAAAACATGTTTTGGTTTAAATGATTTTAAATTATCAAAAACTAAGATATCAGCTAATTTTCCAGGTGCAATTCCACCAAGATCTTTTCCCATATTATAATAATCAAAGTTATTTTTTGATGCCATTGTAACTGCATCTATTGGGTCTAAACCAAGTTTGATAGATTCACGTATACAGTAATCAATATGACCAAATTTAGAAATATCCAATGGGTCTAGACCATCAGAACAAAACATCAATCTATTCAGATATGTTCCATGTGACAATACACGTGGAATAATTTCTTTTAAATCACGACGTATCGAACCTTCTCTAATCATTATCCACATTCCAAGACGTAATCGTTCTAACACTTGATCAAAATTAATTGGTTCATGACAAGAAAGTATACCAGAGGAAACATATGCATTAAGTTTTTTTTCACTTGCTCCAGCTGTATGTCCATTAATTATACAATCACATTCTAACATTGTTGAAAGTGATTTCATTGTTTTAGGTTCACGTAAAATTACTTTAGTCCATGAAAAAACTTCTCCCATTCCAATTACATGTGGATGTTTTATTGCAGATTTTTCTTGAGATAATGTTAAAGATTTACTGTTACTAAATTTTGCATCTACTGGGAGTCCTCCAGGAACTACTTGAAATATTCTAATTGGTAAATTTTCTCCTAGTTTAAGAAATTCTTGAAAGCCTTTGTAGCCTGCGACACTGACAATATCAATAGGATCAGAGAAAAGGGAAGTAACGCCACAAAGAAGAGCTTGTTTTGCAAATTCAGACGGTAATACAAATTGATCAATGTGTAAATGAGGATCTGCAAATCCAGGACTGACAAATTTATCATGAATATCAATAACTTTTGTTTTTGATCCTATTGTGTGACTTGCATCAGGACCAACATATGCAATCCGATCATTAATTATTGCGATCTGAGTTTTTGGAATAATCTCTCTAGTGTAAACTGAAAGTAAATTACAATTTTTTAGAACAAGACTAGATTTCTTCTCCCCAAGTGCTACAGAGTTTAGGCTGTTAATTGAAGATGCTAGGCTTGAATTCACAATTAATAATTGAATTTATGATTATTATAGGTTCAATGCTTAAATTACGGTTGAAGAGGTTTTGTTGATATGAACATTCCAAAGGTGATCAGAAAGTATTGTGCAAAATGTAATACACATACAGAACAAAAGGTCTCCATTTACAAGGCTGGAAAAAGACGTGGTTCCGCCAGAGGTGAACGTCGTCATGCTGAACGTAAACATGGGTATGGTGGACAGAAATTCCCAAAACTTGCTAAACCAGCTAAAGTCACTAAGAAAGTTACTCCTATTATGACATGTACTGTTTGTAAAAAGAAATACAATAAAAAAGGCGTTAGAATTAAGAAATTTGAGTTGATAGCAGCATGAAGAAAGATCATATCGAGGTTCCAAAACCATCAAGCAAGTTTCAAAAAGTTAATTGTGAAGAATGTGGTGAATTACAAATAGTATATTCTCATGCATCGACAATTATTGCATGTAATTCATGTGGCAATACAATTTCAGAACCAACAGGTTCTAAAGCCAAAATAAATGGTAAAATTTCAGGTAGTGCCGAGTAATTCATAATCTTCTTTTGTGTTTAAATTAAATGCAATTCTTTTATCATCAATTATAATATAATTTTCATCTAAATTTTTAAATGAATTAATTTTTGTTGCATTGATTAAAGAAATTCCAGTGTAATGACATATTTCATTATTAAAATTTACAGAATAATCAGATTTGAATCCAAGTTCAGTTAAAAATTTCTTAGTTACAAGTATGCTTGTCCAAATGTTATCAGGATCGTAATGATTAACAATTTCTTGTACTATTTGTTTATCTAATAATGGTAAATCACCTGAAGTAACTAAAACAGAATCATTGATAGATTGAAGTGCCAAACTTAAATCTTCAGAGTAACCAATTCCATCCGTATGAAATATTTCAATATTATTTTTTTGTAATACGATTTTTGTTTTTGGAGAATGTGAACTAGTAATTGCTAAAATTTTTGAAAAATAATTTGAATCTTTTAAAGAATCAATTACATGAAGAATTATTGGTTTTTTATATTTGAGTAACAATTTTTCATCATCTAAATTCATACGAGTGCCTTTACCACCTGCCATTACAAAACCAATCATATTGATACAAATACCATCAATGATGCTAAACGAGTTAATTCATTAGTAGACCCAATAACATCACCAGTAACTCCACCAAAACTACGATTAGATAATACCAAAATAAACAATGTTACAATAACAGTTACACCAAGCATTACAAGTCCAGTAGTTTCACCAAGTAAAGCAATTGGAATAATCATAATTATGAATGCAGCCATTAATTTTTTCTTATCCTTCATAATTTTGATAAAAGCGGAATTTGAGCCTAATGATGCTGAATTTCCTAAACTTGCTAACAAAACCATTGAGAATTTTGCTAGAATTTCACTAATCAATATTGCTTTAAACAAATCAAATCCAGTTGTAAGAGAAATTGTAACAACCAAACCAATAAGATACAAAACAATTGCAACTACTCCTGCAGAACCAGTAGAAAGATCCTTCATTGCATTGAGTTTTTTTTCTTTACTACCCTTTACCATAAGCCCGTCAGCAAAATCAGCTAATCCATCTGCATGATGAATTCCAGTTACAATTACAATTGATGCGACTACAAGAAAACTAACTATAATTGGATCCAAAAAGAAAGATAATCCAAATCCAAAAGCACCAACTAAAATTCCAATAATAATTCCAACAATAGGAAAAAGATACATGTATTTTGCAATATTTTCTAATGTGGAATTTGATGATGGAAAAATTGTTAAAAAAGAAAAAATAGATCCAATCTGCTTAAACATAAAGCCACCATCCAATTACAGATAAAATCAAAATTATTGGAATAGTAATAATTCCAAAGAAAAGAATTGATGTTAATTTCATAATTTTAATTGCAGATATTACATGTTGTTTTGTAAGTATAATTTCACCATCACCTAATTTGTAATGATTTATTTTTTCAAATTTTGTTTCAAGAGCACCTGCTAGTGCGGCCATAGGATATCCAGCATTATGACTTTCAGTTTTTTTACCATCTCGAATCATTACGTTGTAGGAATGTCTCCAATTATTTTGTAAAATAGCTGCAGAAAAAATCATCAGTAATCCAGTAAGTCGTGATGGAATATAGTTTAAGATGGTATCACAAGTGGCAGTAAACCAGCCTATATTTTTAAAAATATCATTTTTGTATCCAATCATTGAATCTGCAGTGTTAATTATTCTATAGATAAATGCTCCAGGTAAGCCAAAAAAAGCATAATAAAACATTGGACCAGTTATGCCATCAACGGTATTTTCACTAATACTTTCAAGTACGCCTGAAATTACATGATTTTTATCCAAATTTGTGGTATTTCTTTTGACAATCATAGATAGATAATTTCTAGCCATATCGAGATTGTTATTTTCAAGAGACTCCAATACACTGATTGCATGTTTTTCCATTCCACGAATAGCAATAGTTGTCTTTAACAATAATGCTCCAATAATTACAGATATGATTATGGAAACATAATCAGTAGAAATTAAAGAGATTCCAAAATCTAAACTTAATAATAATAAAGCAACTAAACTTGAAATAATTAAAATTATTAACACACCACCAATTTTTTCATATATAGGATTTTGATTTTTTGCAATAGGAGTAAATTTTGCAATTAACATTCCAATCCAAGCTGTTGGATGATAACGATTTTTTGGATCTCCAAATATTAAATCAATTAAAATTGCAAATCCAATAACAGATATAGATTCAAAAATCATCGTAACATTTTCTCAATTGAATTAATATCAATATTTGATTTAACAATTTTTGATAATTTATCTAGTTCGCCATCAATTTTTAGAATATTTTTTTTAGTCCAAGCAATATCTTTAGGTTTTGCATTAAGGGAATCTTCTTCAGGTAAATTTAATGACATTAATGGAATAGTTCCCATAACAGGTATTTTTGTTATATTTTTTAATTTTTGAAATCCAGGTTTTAACACATTGATATCACCACGAAATTTATTAAAAATAAATCCCTTCACAAGTTTTTGATAATTTTTTTCAATTAATGCCATGGTTCCAACAATACTTGCAAAAGATCCTCCTTTATCAATATCAGTAATCAACAATACATCTGCATTTGCTTTTTTAGCAATTTTCATATTTGCAATATCATATTTTTGTAAATTAATTTCTGCAGGGGAACCTGCACCTTCCATAATTACTAAATCAAAATTTTTCTGTAAAGTTTTCAATGATTTTGAGGCTAACTTAATTCCCTCATTATTTACAAATTTTTCATAGTATTCTTTAGCATGCATTTTTTTGAAACGCTTACCATTCAAGTAAACAATACTAGAATAGTCTCCAACAGGTTTTAACAAAATTGGATTAAGATCAGGGGTAATGTTACAACGTGCACCAAAAGCTTGAATTGCTTGGGCACGAGAAATTTCAAAATCAGGCGTAATATATGCAAAATTAGACATATTTTGAGATTTAAAGGGTGCAACACTGTAACCTTTATCTGAAAAAATCCTACACAATGCTGCAACCAATGTTGTTTTACCAGCACCAGAAGAGGTTCCTTGAATCATTAAGGATTTCATTTTATTTTCTCCAATGCACGTACTAATTTTACATTATTTTTATGGGACTTAACTGCAATTCGGATATAATAATTATTCAAACCTCTAAAATTTTTACAATCACGAATTAATATTTTATTTCTTAATAGCTTCATTTGTAATTTTGTAGAATCATATTTTGTTTTAATCAAAATAAAATTAGTAGATGAATAATTACATTCAAATCCATCCATATTAGAAATAGTATTTTGTAAATATTTTAATTCTTTTTTAATTATTAAATTAGTTTTTTTAAGATGGGATGTATTTTTGATAACGACGTTTGCTGCATCTTGTGCTAAAGAATTAACACTCCATGGAATTTTTATATTCTGTAAAATTTTAATTATTTGTTTAGAACCACAAGCATATCCAATTCTCAAACCAGGTAAACCAAATGATTTTGTTAACGATCTTAAAATAAAGAGGTTATCATATTTTTTTACATAAGATATAACAGATTCATTAGACTCGGGAACTAATTCTATAAAACATTCATCAACAAAAACAATAGTTTTTAATTTTTTTGCTGCAATAATTATAGATAATAATTGTTTTTTTGATAACAGTTCTCCTGTAGGATTATTAGGATTACAAAGAAAAACACATCCATTTTTAGGAATTTGTGAAATGAATAAATCAATATTTTTAGATAAATTCAATGATTTAAAATATGAAATTTTACAGTTACTAAGTTTAACTGCAGTTTCATATTCTTGAAATGTAGGAACATGAATTAACACTTTAGTTGATTTTGATAAAAATGCAAAACAAAAATTATAAAGAATTTCAATTGCACCATTTCCAACTATAATATTTGATTTTGGTAGATGGGTATATTTTTCTAAATTTGAAGTGACATTCTCAGATTTTGGATCAGGATAAAATTGAATTTTATCTAAATTTTTTTTAATAATTAATTTAACAGAATTAGGAATTCCTAGAGGAGTAATATTAGAACTAAAATCTATAATATCTAGATCGCTATTTTTTAAAGGATTTTTTCCACCATGAATTACTGGAATATGTCGAAGAATAGCTGGTTTTGTTCGTATTTTCACAGTTCCAAATAGAATTGGCTAATATAGTATGTTTTGGTAATTCCGAAAACGATTATTAATTGAAACCAATAAACACTCACATTATGGAAAAGAAAAAAGTTGCAATTATTGGGGTTACAGGTGCTGTAGGGCAAGAATTTGTACAATCATTAGATAATCACCCATGGTTTGAAGTTACTCAAATAGCTGCATCAGAACGCTCTGCAGGGAAAAAATATCTGGATGCGATCAAAGATGCTAGCGGAATTATATCATGGGATGTAGGAGGAGAAATTCCAGAATATATCAAAGAAATGACAGTTTTATCAGTAGATCAATTAGATGTTTCTCAATTAGATTTAGTATTTTCGGCAGTTGAATCTGAAGCTGCAAGAGATATAGAAACCAAAATGGCTGCAGATTTGCCAGTTATTTCAACTAGTTCTGCTTATAGATATGAAGAAGACGTACCAATACTAATTCCAGGAATTAATGATGAACAAACTGAATTATTAGAAATACAAAAGAAAAATAGAAACTGGAAAGGTTGGGTGGCTCCTTTACCAAATTGTACTACTACAGGTTTAGCAATTACATTAAAACCTCTACTGGAAAAATATGGTGCAAAAAAAGTTCTGATGACTTCAATGCAAGCAATATCAGGAGGTGGAAAATCAGGTGTATCTGCAATGGGAATTACAGATAACATAATTCCATACATTCCAAAAGAAGAAGGAAAAGTAAGAATTGAAACAAGAAAAATCTTAGGTAAACTAAAAGATGGAAAAATTGTAGATGCAGATATTAAAATTAGTTGTACATGTACTAGAGTACCAGTAATAGATGGTCATACTGAATCAGTGTTTGTAGAAACGACAAAAGAAATAGATCCACAAAAAGCAAAGGAAACATACAATCAAAGTAACAAAGACATTTCAGTAGCAGGATTACCATCAGCTCCAAAAGACTACTATGCATTTCATGAAGATCCTACTAGACCACAACCAAGAATGGAAAGAACTGTTGGAGGTGGAATGACTACAACCATTGGAAGAGTAGAAACTGAAGAATTATTTGATCATGGACTAAAATACATGTTATTTTCTCATAACAAAAAAATGGGTTCAGCAAAAGGTGCAGTATTACTAGCAGAAATGTTATACAAAAAAGACAAGATTTAGAGATTTTTGTGTAATTTTTACAATAATAACTTTATAAGAACCAGAAATCTAGATCGATTTAGGTGTTTTAGACGGTAAAAGTAGATAACCTAGATTTACAGATTTTATCAGAGTTATCTAATGATGCTTCAATTTCAGTTCCACGATTATCAAAAAAAATAGATGTAAACGCTTCAGTAGTTTATTCAAGAATCAAAAGATTAGTTAAAAGAAAATTAATTGAACGCTTTACAATAGAGGTTAATGATGCTGAACTGGGATATCAAGTTAAAGCGTTAACAGGAATTAACATCGATACAAAACAAAGAGACAATGTGATTGAGAAATTATTTGATATTGATGAAGTTAGAGAAGTTGCAGAAGTTACAGGTAGATTTGACATACTTGTGACAATGTATTCAAAATCATTGGATCAAATGCATAAAATGGTTTCAGAAAAAATAGGAAGAATTGAAGGAATTCAATCATCAGAGTCATTTATTGAAATGAAATCACGAAGAAAAGCAATGCCATATATGCCATCAAATAACGGTGACTAATATTGCAAAAACAAAAAACTAGTTCTAGAGTTGCAGTTTATTATGAATTAACAAAACCAAAAATTTGGTATTTACTTGTATTTACTGCATTTGGAGCAGCATTAACAGCATCTAATATTTACAACATTCCAATATCCATAGAAACTTGGGCTTTAATGCTATTTTCAGTAGCAGCAGGTTCTGCAGCAGCTAATACTTTGACAAACTATCACGATAGAGATATTGATGCAATTATGGAAAGAACAAAAGACAGACCTCTTCCTTCAAAGAGAATTTATCCTGCAGTTAAAGCAAGAAATTTTGGATTAGTGTTAGCTGGAATATCACTAGTGTTGGCTTATGCAATTTCATTTACTACAACACCAGAACAAGGTGCATGGGCAGCAATATTCATTGCATTTGGACTAGTAAACAATATCATTGTTTATTCATATGTGCTAAAACGAAATTCAAGAACTAATATTATTTTAGGAGGATTATGTGGGGGTTCACCACCTATGATTGGCTGGGTAGCTGTAAGTATGTCAGATTTATGGACAATGGGATTAGCAATGGCAGGACTAGTGTTTATTTGGATTCCAATGCATATTTGGGCTTTAACGTTACATTTCAAAGAAGATTATAACAAAGTAAATGTTCCAATGTTAACTGCAGTACAATCTGAAAAAACATCAGCAAGAGCTATTGCACTATCTACTGTCGTAATGGTATTATTTTCAATTGCACCATTTTTCATAACAACCGAAACAGGTGAAGATATGGTAGGTGATGTATATTTATGGACTGCAGTTGCATCAGGAGCATTAATGCTAGCACTATCAGTTTGGGTAACAGTAAAACCTATGGAGAAAGCTGCATGGACATTGTTTAAATTTTCTAGTCCATATTTAGCAGTATTATTTATTGCATTAATGGTAGACTCTGCATTATAAAATACTATTATCAGTATCTAAACTATTAAGATCTTTAGTGATTTTATAGTGATCCTTTACTAAAGTTTCAAGTTCATTTTTTAATTCAGTAGAATTCCATTCTATCTGGATTAAAGAGGATAATTTTGCAACAATATTCCATTGAACGGTATTTTGATCATCAATTAATTTTAAAAATTCTTTTCCTTTTTCATCATCATTCATAATTTTTGCAAGATACTACAATCATAAAAAAGTTAGTAGAGGTAATTATATAATTTCAAAGTTTTATTAAGAAATATCAATTATTTACAATATTGCAGTGTAGTATTTCAGAATGTAAAGAAAAAGCAATTCAAACTGTAAAAATCAGTTTTAAAGAAACCAGGAATTTATGTAAAAATCATTATAAATTATTTAAAAATAAAGATGAAACTCATATTCCAACTTTTTCTAAAGCATCAAAATTTTGACATAAATTAAGAAATTCCTAATCTTAAAAATAATTAAAAGATTTAACTTCTATTAGATTAAACCTAAAATATGGCTGTCAAAGAAAAATCTAAAATTGTAAAAAAAGCAAGTTCTAAGCCAAAAGTAGTAAAAAAAGCAAGTTCTAAGCCAAAAAAAGCAAGTAAAGCATCTACAAAAAAACCAGAATTTGAAAAAGCATGGAAAGAATATAATTCTGCACTAAATGGTTGGAAAGAATCTTTAGCACAATGGCAAAAAGCCACAAATGAAACGCTAATGACATATCATGATGCATGCCAAAAAGCAATAGGATCAGATACTGAATTATTAAAAAAAGTTAGTACAAGTTGGGAAGAAACTTGGGAAGAAATTGGTCCAGAATACATCAAACAGCAAACAAACATGATTGAAAATATTTTCAAAGAAACCAATATTGAATCAATAAAAAAATTCAATGATCAATGGGAAAAATTTCTTACAGCATCTAGTGATGAATCAATTACAGCATACCAAGAAGCTATCAAAAAATTTAATCAGGCATGGCAACATGGACAAATGTAATTTTATTTAATAAAATTACAAAATTCATTATTTTTATAATTTAAAAAATATAATTTCAAGTTTATAGAATAAAGGAATTTAATTATAACTAATTTTTCATAATAGTGTGACTAAAGCAATTGTGTTAGGAGGCTCACGTGGAATAGGTAAAGCAATTTCTAATTCATTGAAATCAATTGAAATAGATGTTTTTGCGGCATCCAAAAGTGATATTGATACATCAGATTTAGATACTGTAAAAAAATTTTTAGAAATACATAATCAAACAGATATTTTAATTCTAAATACAGGAGGTCCTGAACCAAAACCATTTTCAACTATTACTGAAGAGGATTGGGGGAAATATCATAATCAATTATTTGTAGGGTTTTGTACTATTTTACAAAAAATTAAAATTAATGATGGGGGATATATTTTTTTGATTAGTTCCAATGTAATAAAAGAACCAAATGTAAAATTAATAATATCATCAGCATATCGTGCTGCATTCTCAGAAGTCTTCAAAGTATTAAGCAAAGAATACGCTCAAAGAAATATTAGTTGTATTAACATTGCACCTGGACCCATCAATACAGATAGAACTAAAGAATTAATTGAAAATGTAAAAGAATTTGAAAAAACATTACCTATGAAAAGATTAGGGGAACCAGAAGAGATTGGAAATTTTGTTAAAGGGATAATTGAAAATAATGTGAAATACCTAACAGGTGTTACAATAAATTTTGATGGTGCAAATTCTAACTATATTTTTTAAAAATTATTTTTTAAATTCAACATTTGGTGTGTCTGGGTGACCGGCAAT
>Ga0315319_10000836_pt1 | contig 10385 bp, 7 predicted proteins | sample M1500m3416metaG_FD_203463 | JGI IMG/M metagenome (GOLD analysis project Ga0315319, IMG submission 203463) | Ammonia-oxidizing marine archaeal communities from Monterey Bay, California, United States - M1 500m 3416 | ecosystem: Environmental > Aquatic > Marine > Intertidal zone | place: USA... | reverse complement strand
GTCAACCAGCCGATAAACCACTCCCTCAGTGACCCCTTTGGCCACTGCCATTACATTGGCTGCAGCGGCGCCAGGATACTTCAGAGACCGCTTATTGAATCTGAGCGAATAGTCAAACAGGTGCCCCGAATCTGCGGACTCGAACGACATTTTGCGCTGCCGGACCCTGCCAGGATTCATGTTGCTGCCATAGGCGAAATAGTGGTGAACGGTTAATGACATGACCGGGTGGTCTACCCCTTTTTTATCCAGTAAAGGTAGATATCACCCTCGTTTTCCTGATGGACCATTTCATGGCTAAGGAACTTGCAGAAATTCGGGAAATCCCAGGAGGTTGAAGGGTCGGTTGCAGTGATCTTAATGATCTGGCCCGGCGACATATCCATCAGCTTATTACGCACCACCATAAGAGGTTCCGGGCAACGAAGGCCAGTGGCGTCAATGTCTACGTCAGCTTCGAGTATCATTAGGGCTCTGCATAAAGTTAAATTGCAGTATTTCCTGCAAATATTTTCAATTGAACCGATTATATATCGATTTTGACCTTAAATACGGACCGATACTTGTAGGGTCAGGTCAGGTGAGTATAATTCGCCGCCCAATTTACTGCGACTATGCGGCCATGATCAGGGTACTTATAGAACGACGGATCGCCCAGGGATTAGAGCATTACTACGACTGCACGGTGAAACGCACCATCGGTCAGGTTGTCCGTGCGCCCGGCTGTATCACAGGTGAGTCTCTCAAAGACAAACTTGACCCGGGTCGAAGAATAATCATGTCGAAGTGGGAGAGCCTTGAACACTGGGAGTCCTGGCTGCATTCTCCTGAAAGAAAGAACGTTATTTCAGAGTTGGCACCCCTTTTGGAAGGCAGCGAGCGAATAACAATGCTGGAGCACACCCACTAACAACTACCCCGGTTGCCAGTCCGGCGATTCCCAATATGCTTCAGTGTATTCACTGGAGGCCCTCAGGAGCGAACAAAAACCGTTTAAGCCCATCATCACGCACGGCTATTCCTCTGAGCGAGGACCGTTCAAGATAAACGGAAACCTTGCTATCGGCACTCCGATGCCCGCATCCAAAATCAAGAAAGATAGGCGATGTCACATTCAAGCAACAGGAACTCGATTTCAGCTAATTCCCACAGCCCAGCACACACCAGCACACACCAGCAAAGTGGGCAGCAGATACACCAGGTCAGCAAGCCGAAAGTTCAACGATTAATCTCATTAATTGACCTGCGGGTGATACCCATTGATAGGCATATGGGAAGCGATGCCAACTAAATTAAAACCCGCAGTAGTCACTGCGCCAGCTTTTCACTATAATCGCCGCTCCTTGAGCCGCCCATAGCTCAGCTGGATAGAGTCCAGCGGGCCGCGTGCGGACTTCGAACCCTGGTTCGAAGAGAATCAAGGAATTAGTTTAAGTTGAAATCTATCCGCCCATAGCTCAGCTGGATAGAGCACCAGGCTTCGAACCTGGGTGTCGGGGGTTCGAATCCCTCTGGGCGGGCCAATTTTCTGATGCGATTCGCATCACCTTGAATCAACACCGATACACAGCAGTCCTTCGGACTGCAATGCCGGGCCCGTTACACGGCGTGTATGCATCTCTCTGAGCGGGCCAATTCTGAATGGCCGTGGGTAATTGGCTTTTCAGAACTTTCCAAACCGGTTTGCACCCTGCAACAGATTAGCTAGTCAACTCAGTGGGGCCCAACCAAAATCTCGACCCCACCGGGCACGCAGGTCTGGCTATATCTTTCCGTTCGTCCCATTGCGTATCAAACATCCACGCGATCCAAGTGCTCAGGCACATATTGACTGACATATGATTTACCCGCTTTCTTGGCTTCCGCCAGCATTGCAGGGGTTATGACGCCTTCTCGAATAACGGACAGAGAGAACATCAGGTCAACTATCTCGGTTGCGAAGAAGAAGACATCACTATTCACAGCGAGGGCATCCAGCTGGAAATGACGACTGATTATGTCAATCATCAATTGACCGACCCTTTCGTCATTCTTCCTGTCGGCAAGCTTGATATCTGGCGGTGCCTTTCCTCCAATAATGAGCTGCCGGTATGCAGGGTTGTCCTCGTACAGCTTTGCAGCCCGGTCAACCGCGGTATCAAACAAACTCTGCCAGGATTCAAGCGCAGCCCCGGAGTAAGGTTCGTCAATAACACTGGATAAAGTAGCCATAAATTGCTGCGCAAGGCCGATGTATATGTCCTGCGCATTAGCGAAAAAATGGTATGCCGAGCCCACAGGAATAGAAGCTCGTTCGGCGATGTCCTTTAGCGAAAGGTCATTCAAATCATGCGTTTCGAGGAGTGCTGCGGCAGCGTTCAACAATGATTCCCGTCTTTCGGCTCCTTTGGCATAGACGCGAGGCTGTTTCTTAGTTTCCTGCATGCGCTGTTTCTGTAGATGATAGAAGTGCCTGATTTTCCATCAATTTGATGTCGATATCACTATAAAGTCGAATTAATTTGACTTTCGTGTAAAATCGAATATATTCGAGTTTCAACAATGGTGAGGGACGTACTCGTGGCAAGAATCATGAAAGTCTTGCTTTTATTGGTGCTCGTGGCTGGCTGCGACACGAGCAATCTGCCAGTTTCGGACATCGCCGATACTGTCTACATTGGCGGGCGCATTTACACCGTCAATGACTATCAACCGTGGGCAGAGTCCATAGCGATTAAAGATGGACGATTCATCTCTGTAGGAACAGATCAGGAATCAAAACAGCACATTGGTGAAACAACAAAGGTAGTTGAACTGGCTGGCGCTTTTGTTATGCCCGGCCTGCAGGATGCCCACATACACACCCAGATGGTTGCTGAGTTTAATCACAATCTCAGCATGGACCCAGAAGGATCATGGGGCGAAATATCTGCTGCTATCAAAAAATACGCAGTCGATCACCCTGATCGACGGTGGGTTCTAGGCGGCAACCTTCCCTGGTTAACTACAGTCATCGGTGATAACGATCTGATTCAGGCGCATAGAAAGGTACTGGATGAACTGGCGCCTAACCACGCAGTGGCGCTTTGGGATGTCGGTGGACATGCACTGCTCGTTAATTCAAAAGGGCTTGCAATGGCAGGTATCGACGATGATACGGCCGATCCTGCTGGTGGAACAATCGAACGTGATGCTGACGGAGTCGCGACGGGGGTGGTCAGAGAGCTGGCGACCAGTCTGGTTCTAGAAAGCGCAACTGCGATGACCGTGGATGAATATGCAGCCGAGCTGAAAGTCGCTATATCGCAACTTTCATCGCTGGGTATTACATCTATTAACGAGGTGTGGACCTTTCCCACAACGCTAAAAGCATTGAAGCAACTTGATGAAGCGAAAGAACTCCATATGCGTGTTGTAGCGTCAATAGCTCACCCGGCGGAGTTTGTTACCGAACCAGCGAAGCAGGCAGCCAGGGAGCTTATCGAGAATCGAAAAGAGTTCACCGGTGATCGTCTCAAGCCCCGGTATGTGAAATTTGTGCTTGATGGCTCAGCCGGTGGTCAAACACTTGCATTGATCGATCCGTATGAGGGTACAGATTTTCGCGGCGAACTTCGAAACCCAGAAGATTTGGTCAAATCAGAAGTCAATCGGTTGCACGGGGAAGGCATAGGCAGCGTGTTGCATGCTGTTGGTGATCGGGCAGTAGAAATAGCACTCGATTCTGTCGAAGCTGCCATTGCCAACCATGGTCGAAACGGAGTACGGCACATCATCGCCCATTCGGTGTTCGTCAATCCTAAAGACCTGAACCGATTCGCCGAACTTGGCGTCATCGCAGAATTTTCCCCGTATTTCTGGTGGCCAAGTGAAGGACAGGAGATCCTGCGAGATGAACTCGGCGAAGAGCGTCTCTCCTGGGGATTCCCGGTTAAAGCTATTCAGGAAAGCGGCGCGCATCTGGCAGCAGGTAGTGACTGGCCGGTTGTTTTTGACCCGAATGCCTTCCCGGCTCTGGAAGCCATGGTTACCAGGGAGCATCCCGGAGGCTCCGAAGACAACTTTGGTAAGGATCACGCAATTACCCTCCCGGAGGCCTTAAAGGTCTTCACGATGGGCAGCGCCTACGCACTCCAGCAGGAAGATACAACGGGATCAATTGAGGTTGGAAAGTACGCAGACTTTATCGTGCTTGAAAAGAACCTACTTGAAATACCGGTACGTGAAATTCACCGAACGCGTGTGGATAGCACCGTGTTGGAGGGCAAAGTCATCTACCAGAGGAACGGAACATGACAGACTTCTATGAAAAAACCCCGGCTGAGCAGGCGGAATCGTTGGGCAACCTGGCATTGGCCGCGCTTCCTACGTGGGGCGTTTCGGACAATGCGAAAGTTGGACTGATCAAGCACCGTGAGAATGCGGTATTCTCTGTAGAGGATGGTTGTTCGCGATTCGCGCTGCGAATTCACAGAGCCGATTACCATACTGACAGAGAACTGGCTTCCGAGTTGCAATGGATCGCGGCGATCAATAGTGATGAACTGCGAACCCCCCAGGTGATCCCCACTAAGAACGGCGAAAGCTTTACGCGCGTCCGTGTGAACGATGTGCCTGAGGAACGACAAGTGGATTTGCTCGAGTGGTTTGAGGGCGAACCCATCGCGACTGTAGAAGAAGGCGTTACTGATGCCTCTTCCGTCAGGGATACCTTCGGCACCGTTGGTCGATTGATGGCGACGACTCATCGGCATAGCCAGGATTGGGAATTACCTGCTGGATTTGAACGCCATGCCTGGGATGAAAATGGCATTCTCGGCGATGCGCCTTTCTGGGGTTGTTATTGGAAACTCCCTGGATTGAACGATGAACAACGAGCCAGGTTGGAAGAAGCCAGGCAAAAGGCTCTGGTCGAGCTGGCAGCCTTCGGTAAGAGCCCGGATAGATATGGTCTCATCCATGGGGATTTTTTGCCTGAAAACCTGCTGAAAAGTAACGATGGGATTTGCCTGATCGATTTTGATGATGCCGGATTTGGCTGGCATCTGTTCGACATCGCAACCACTCTCTTTTTCCATCTTGGTGAGAGTTACTTTGATGACGCTTGTAACGCGTTGTTAGAAGGGTATCGATCAAAAAGGGAATTGTCAGACGATCACCTTGCATTGCTGCCGCTCTTCTTTTTGCTGCGCGGTTTTACTTACCTGGGTTGGGCCTATACTCGCAGCGAAACTGAAACTGCCCGGGAAATGACGCCGATGATCATCTCCGGAGTCGATGAGATGGCGAAGGAATACTTGTCTGCTGACGAAGGTGGAAAAGAAGAATGACTGTGAAAAAACAGCGACCTCCCAGTCTTGCCGCCGTCCACGCTGATCTCGGCGACTACGTAGATGACAGTGCCGGTAACCTAGAGTTAATTCGGCGACGCCAGGCACACCTTGGTGGCAGCATGCTTTTCTATCATGACCCGGTAAAAATTGTTAAAGGCGAGGGAATATGGCTGTTCGATCAGCATGGAAAAAAATATCTGGATTGTTACAACAATGTTGCAAGCGTTGGCCATTGCAACCCATTTGTGATTGAAGCTATGGCGACACAGGCATCGCTGCTGAATACACATACGCGATACCTGCATGACACTGTCGTCGATTACGCGGAACAGCTTGCGGCGACTTTCCCAGGTGACCTGGAGGTCTGTCTCTTTGTATGCAGCGGTACCGAGGCCAATGAACTGGCCATGAGAATCGCCCGGGCGGTAACGGGCAATATTGGCGCAGTGGTCATTGAATACGCCTATCACGGAAATTCGACACTGATCTCTGAAATGTCAACTATGGGATCACGTGTAGAAAACAGGCCCGACCATGTTGTCGCTATAGAGCCCCCCAATGCCTATCGAGGACCCTATCGAGCCAGCGATGATGCAATCAAAGAGAGCCTTGGCCAGAAATACGCAGACCTGGCAGATCCAGCGATTGAAACACTAAAAGAGAAAGGGTTGGGTACCGCCGCCTTTATGTGCGACACCATGTTCGATTCGCAGGGCGGCCTTGAGGCCCCTCGTGACTATTTTCAGCTGGTGTACGAAAAGATCAGAGCTGCGGGCGGTCTTTGCATTGCCGATGAGGTCCAGCCTGGCTTTGCCCGCACCGGCAGAATGTGGGGTTTCGAGAACTATGATGTCGTCCCTGACATCGTTACGCTCGGCAAGCCAATGGGCAACGGTTACCCAATCGCGGGCGTTGTTACGACACGCGACATCATGGAGCGATTTTCAAAGTCTGCGTACTACTTCAACACCTTCGGAGGCAACCCGGTTGCGGCTGCAGCGGGTAAAGCGGTACTGGATGAGATTCAGAATACTGACATGACGAATCACGTTAGTCAGACAGGGACATACCTGCGAAGCCGCCTGGAGCAGTTGTCAGAGAAGCACAAGATTATTGGTAACGTTCATGGATTGGGTTTGTATCAGGCTGTTGATCTGGTTCTGGACCGAGCGAGCCGCGAACCCGCAGCTGAACTGGCAAGCCAGATACCGGATGCCATGAAAGCGGCAGGCATATTGATTGGCCTGAGTGGACGTCACGGTAATGTTCTAAAAATTCGTCCGCCCCTGGTATTCGATCAGGACAATGTGGATCAATTGGTAGATTCACTGGATCGGGTACTGGGACAATTGTCATAGGGAGTTCCATCAGCGTGACTTGTTCAACACCTTAGGCGGGTTAGAGCTGCAGGCTTCGAACCTGGGTGTCGGGCCAGTTACACTGCGTGTTCTAATCTCTCTGGGCGGGCCAATTTTCTGATGCGATTCGCATCACCTTGAATCAACACCGATACACAGCAGTCCTTCGGACTGCAATGTCGGGCCGCCATCCGGTATGCCGTTGAGACCTCTCCAGCGCCAGCGGTCTACTTTTCGCTCCCACCGTAAGCCTTCTGTATCAACGAAGCGATAGCGGTAGCGGTAGGTCACTGTCTGGGACCATTGGTTTCGCTATCGCCCCTGACGACGGCGACGCGATGAAACACCTGATCTCAGCGGCAGACACTGCCATGTACAACGCTAAAAATCCTGTTAAAAACCGCTACGCCAGGGCGAGTAGCTGAGCCTTCTGGCCCACAGCTCAATGGACCGGCGGGTACACCAAAAGAGGTACCATCAATCAAGTCAGTTAAATCTGTACATTGATGTTGTACACTCTTTTCTGGCCTCTGATTTGGTGAAACATTTGAGTTGCCAGAAGGATTGTGTGTGGATTACCAGGGGGCGGATTGATGGAAAACCTTTCAAGTGATGTAGATACAGAAACTGTCATCGAATGCCTGGTGCGAGATGGTGCCGTGGTTGTCGAACATTTGGCCCAGGCACCTCTGCTTAAAGTGATCATGGATGAACTCAGGCCTCATTTTGATCGAGAGGGCGCCAAATTTCAAAATGATTTCAACGGCTACCAGACTCTGCGCCTGGGTGCACTGCTTGGCCTGGCGAAACATTCTGCTGACCTGATTGCCCATCCCCGGGTGCTGCAGGTAGCCGATGCAGTGCTTGGCCCGCACTGTGAATGTATCAGACTGGGCAGCACAACCGCGATTGAGATCTATCCGGGTCAAGCAGTGCAGGAATTGCACGAGGATGACAGCTTTTACCCGCTGAAAATACCGAAAGTAGAATTCCAGATTGGCGCCATGTGGGCGCTCGATGATTTCACGATTGAGAACGGTGCCACCAGACTTGTTCAGGGCACTCACTGGACCGGGCAGATCCCCAGGATCGATGAACCCTCTGTCATTAGTGCCGAGATGCCAAAAGGGTCCGTGCTATTGTATTTTGGGTCTCTCTTGCATGGTGGCGGTGCCAACAACTCGAAACATCCACGGGCAGGAATAATCAATACTTACGCCCTGGGTTGGCTTCGTCAGGAAGAAAACCAGTATCTATCGGTGCCTCGTGAATTAGCGGACAGTTATCCTGAAATCGTTCGAAGGCTTATGGGGTATCAGGCTCATGGAAAATATCTCGGGGTGTTTCCTGCTGACCCGGATGGACGTTGGTACGAGGCCTGATATTTCAGGCGCAGTCTTTCAGCCACTAACTTCGGATACGAACCATTTCCGGGTCGTAAAAAGGTTTCAGCGAGACATCGGCTGGGTATACCCTCCCTGCAATCACCACGGTCCATTCGCCTTCTGACAGGTAAGCCGCATTGACAGGATCGCCTTCAACCATGGCGAGACCGACGCCCGCGCCCAGCGTATGGCCGAAAGAACCTGCCCGTATGGAGCCCACCGGCTTTCCGTTTCGATGCACAATTTCGTGATGCATTAATATGGGTTCCGGGTCACGTAACAAAATGGATACGAGGCGATGGGTGTACTTGATGCTGGCTTTGCGCTCGATACTCGCGGTTTTACCAATGAAGTCACTCTCCTTGTTCAATCGGACGGCGAATCCCAGGCCGGTTGAAAAGGGGTCATCCATGTTGTCGATATCGTGGCCGTAATCACGATAGCCCTTTTCAAGTCGCAGACTGGCCAGCGCCTTAAGACCCGCATGGCGAAGTCCAAACTGTGCGCCTGCCTGAACAATACGGTCGTAAACGTGTAGTGCCTGTTCACTGGGAATGTTCAGCTCGTAACCCAGTTCACCCGCATAGGTAATGCGCACACACAGCACACGGCCAAGGCCGATATCAATTTCTCGAGCTGTGCGAAACGGGAATGCCTCGTTGGACAGATCGGCGCTGGTTATTGATTGCAGCAGCTCACGCGATCGAGGGCCCTGTATGTTCAACTGTCCGTAGCCAGACGTAACATCGGTAACAAATACGTGTTGATCGACACCAATGTGGCGTTTCATCCATGTCTCGGTATGGCGATGGGCGACATCCGAAGTGACGACCATGAATTTTTCGTTGTCCTGTTTGATCACAGTAAGATCCGCCTCCAGCAGGCCATCATCATTCAGCCACTGGGTGTAAGTAATTTTCTCGCTGTCGCCATTGACCTCATTGGCTGACAGGTAGTCCAGAAAAGCACCTGCATCCCGGCCCTGTACCAGAAACTTGCCCATGAAACTCATATCCATGGCGATCACATCTTCGCGACAGGCGCGGTGTTCTGCTTCCCAGTGCGGGAACCATTGTGGACGGCCATAGGTGAGGGGGCCCTCGTCAGGTTGTTGACCTTCTGGGGCGTACCAACCAGGGCACTCCCAACCACTCACGTCGCGAAAGTGCGCGCGTTGCGCAACGAGACGCTCGTGGAACGGTGAGCGGCGAGCACCGCGAGCAGATTGTGGCTGACGATCCGGGAAATGGCAGGCGTAAACCAGCCCCAGCGATTCCAGCGCGCGTTGCCGTCGGTATTCGGGATTGCACTGGTAGGCGGAAAAACGATCGATATTGAAACCGGTGACATCAACATCGGGTTTGCCGTTGAGTATCCAGTGCGCAATGACTCGGCCATAGCCGCCGCCGGTGATAATGCCTACCGAGTTAAGTCCTGCTGCAACGAAATAATTACGCAATTCTGGAGCTTCACCCATGACCGGTGCAAGATCGGGGGTAAAGCTTTCGGGACCACAGAAAAATTTTCGGATACCAGTTTCTCTGGCAATGGGAACTCTTTCCATTGCTTTTTCAAGAAACGGTGTGAGGCGATCCCAATCAGGTGGCAGTTCACCGAATGAAAAATCCTCAGGAATCCCCTCTAATTGCCATGGCTTACAATCAGGTTCGAACAGACCAATCATCAGGCCGCCCGTTTCCTCGCGATAGTACGCATACTTCGATGGATCTTCCAACACCGGCAGATCTTTAGTGATGCCTTCTATGGATTCGGTAATCAGGTAATAGTGTTCAGCTGCCTGGTTAGGAATCACCACGCCATTTTGTTCCCCCAACTGGCGAGCCCACATACCTGCGCAGTTGACGACAAACTCACAGCGAATATCCCCCCTATCAGTGCGCACGCCCGAGACAGCACCGTTGGTGGTCAGTACTTTGCGAATCGGCGTTTTCTCGAACAGCTTCGCGCCTTTCATGCGCGCACCCTTGGCCATCGCCATCGTGACGTCTACTGGATTAATACGGCCGTCGTGCTCTGCATAGAAACCAGCCTTAATGTCATCCACATCGGCTAATGGAAACAGGTCCTTTATCTCCGCGGCTGAGAGTTCGTGGATATCATTTCCGTGCAGTCGGTTAAAGGCGGCGATACGGCGATATTCTTCAACGCGGTCTTCATCTGCGGCAAGTTCGATAAATCCGCTGCCCACAAAACCGGTCTGTTGTCCGGTTTCATGCTCCAGTCGATCGTACAGATTCCTCGCATGTTTACGGATATCAAGGAGGGTTTCAGAGCCGGAGCCAAAGTTGGTGAGTAAACCCGCCGCGTGC
>Ga0315319_10000829_pt1 | contig 10413 bp, 11 predicted proteins | sample M1500m3416metaG_FD_203463 | JGI IMG/M metagenome (GOLD analysis project Ga0315319, IMG submission 203463) | Ammonia-oxidizing marine archaeal communities from Monterey Bay, California, United States - M1 500m 3416 | ecosystem: Environmental > Aquatic > Marine > Intertidal zone | place: USA... | reverse complement strand
GAGACTGGCCCTTGCTCGACTGCTTTTAATGTCGCCAGATGCCCTCTTGCTTGATGAACCCACCGCCAATCTTGATTCGGATTCAGTGACCTTAGTAGAAAATGTGATCGATGCGTATAGGAAAGAACGTTCCGCTTCTGTGATCTGGGTAGCTCATGATGAGTCACAGCTGGACCGTGTATCAGATGCTAAGATGTACATGAAAGATAAACATTTAACTGAGCAGGCATGATAGTTAGCGACATTATTATCAGCTTAACAACTGAGAGAATTTCTTTGGCATGTGTTTTGGTCATGATCCTTGCTCTTACGACATGGAAAGCAGATTTGAGGGTGGCTAGACCTCTGCTAGTTGCCTCGTTCCGCTTAATAGTACAATTATCACTTGTAGGGTTGATTCTTGAATATGTGTTTGAAATTAATAACTTTCTTCTAGTAGCTTTGATTGCTCTTGTAATGTTGCTTGTTGCAGGGAAGGAAGTGTCTGTTAGGCAGAAGTATAGAGTGAGTGGGCGTTGGGGCTATGGGATTGGGACTTGTTCAATGTTTGTTTCATCTTTCGCAGTTTCTGTTTTTGGATTGGCAGCAATTATACGCGCTGACAATTGGTGGGATCCAAGATATTCGATACCAGTCTTGGGTATGTTGTTGGGTAATACGATGACAGCAGTAGCCTTGAGTTTGGATAGATTTACGACTTATGTTTGGGAAGGTCGTGAAACGATAGAGGCAAAGCTTATGCTGGGGCATAGTTCCCAAGAAGCTTTAAGAATTATTTTGCGTGATTCTCTTCGAGCTGGCCTTATGCCCGTAATTAATTCTATGGCAATTGCAGGAATTGTTAGTTTACCAGGAATGATGACTGGGCAGATACTCGCGGGTAATTCTCCTGTCAGTGCAGTCCGTTATCAAATCGTTATATGGTTGCTAATTGCTGTTGGTTGCGGTTTTGGCAGCATGCTAGTTGTTCAAATGGCGGCTAAAAGAGTCTTTGATGAAAGAGAAAGATTAAGAACCGACAGGCTATATAAGGTGTAATGAGGCCCTTGGTTATTAAATCTTAAAATAAAAAGTAGCGTAACTAGTGGCTTCTAATTCTTCCGCTCGCATACGTTTATTTCGTGCATGTTCTCCCCAGCTTTCCATAAATATTACTTCGCCTGTTTTTTTGTTGAATCCCGTGATTACAGAAGCGTGGCCAGGTTCATCCTTTGAGGTTGGCCAGGTAATGCGATCATTAGGTGTTGATTCTGGAAGCTTTATGCCCTGAGCTGCAGCACTATGCAATTGGTTTCGTTTATGGCTATAGCGCCGCCAAACTACGATTGGAAAACCTTTTTCTATATATTTTTGGGCCCTTTCAAAGTCAAAGCTCCGTCCTCTTTGTAGAACAGCATCACTTTCCTCTGCAGCTGCTCGGTAAAGGTCAAGCATTTTAGATCCTTTTGCTGTGTCGATGTAACGAAATTTTGCTCCTGCGGCCAAAGCATCAGTTCCTAGCCTGAGGCCTAGATAATGAGTTGCCATCCCTAGAGTACTAATTGCACAGTATGGCCGCTGCCCCTGACGGAACATTGGAATTCCATTAATTTTTATGTCACCACTTCCCTGTACTTGTACGTTTTGTTGTAGTTCTTTTCTTCGTTCTCGTTTGACTAGTTTTGATGTTTCTGAGTGTAGATACGTTTTGCTTACGTCTTTGCTTCGCATGATGATCAAACTAATGTTCTGCCCATTATCTGCTGATAATCGTAGAGTTAATTCTCCAAATTTATAATCATCATAAATGTTACGGAGAAAATCTGTTTGTCCTACAAAGGATTCTTTTGGGGTGCTTTTGGTGTATTTATAGAGAGCTTTATTAATCGTGGTTTGGATGAGATCGTATGTTTTTTTAAATTCTCTTTTCAGTGATTTGCTGTTTTGGTCTTTGTTGCTTAATCTTTTTCGGTTAATAAATTTCCCTGAGTCCAGATACAATATTGAAATGGATTTCAATTTCCCTTTTTCTTCGTTTGCATAAACAGAACTTGAGTGTTGACCGAAGAGTATTGGATTTACGTCTAAAATTTTGACTTCGTCTCCATCAAGTGAGGGGATTGATTTCCATGTTCCAGGTAACTTGTTGTTAATCCATACGGACGCAGCAATCAGATTTTCCGTGAAGTCTTCATTAATGGTTCTTGGTTCGAAAGTTGCTCCAAATAAATTTCCACCAAAATTTTGAGGAATTGCCAAACAAGTGAGTGACCAGCCCAGACATGAAGTGATCAATATTGTTAAGAATTTCATTACTTTAAATTACATACATCTATTCTTCATTTTGAGCAAGAGCCTTAACACATGCAGAAGAATAAAAAGGTGTAATTTTTCGCAAGACTTAGGCATACGATTTGCTAAATCAATATACTATAGAGTGAGAGTATATCCGCCGGAACATAATTTCGGTTTATGCAATTCACCCCTGAATTTTAGAGTTTTAATCAGGTATTTGTAAAATTTATGTTCTAGCGGATTTTTTACAGTGAATCAGATAGATAAGAGGGATGTGTTATTAGCATGTCTTGCCAAGGATCTATTGCGTGAACTGTTAGCTGAACGATAATGAGATCATGCCACCGGATGAATCAATTCAGTTCTACAATCGATATTCAAAAAAGGTTGAGACAGAGGCTATTTATGGTGAAAAATACCTCAAATTTATTTACGGCAATCCGCTTGGCAGGCTTGCTCTTTGGGCGGCAGTAAAACGGGTATGGTTTTCAGGTTGGTATGGAAAGCGTATGACTAGTCCAGATTCGTTTAAGAAGATTTTGCCTTTTATTGAGCGTTATGGATTAAATTCTGATGATTTTCTTCTACATGTGAATGAATTCAAATGCTTTGATGACTTTTTTAGTAGAAAATTGAAACCTACTAAAAGACCAATAGATTCTTCAAGTGAAATTGCTGTGTTTCCGGCGGATGGACGTCATTTAGCTATTAATGATCTTTCCATAGATCAACCTCTATGGGCTAAGGGCCAAAGTTTAAAAATTGAAAAGTTATTAGGTGAACAAAAAATTGCAGAACGTTATGAAGGTGGTTCGGTATTAATTTCTAGATTATGTCCTACAGATTATCACCGATTTCATTTTCCATGTGATGGCAAAGCATCGTCGTCATTTCCAATAAATGGTTTTTTGTATTCTGTAAATCCGATAGCTCTTAAGAGAAATATTTCCTATTTGTGGCATAATAGGCGATTCATAACGGAATTTGATTCTGATAAGTTTGGGAGGATTTCGTTACTCGAAATTGGAGCAACTTGTGTTGGAGGCATTAAACAAACTTATGATCTTGGGCAGGTTAAGAAAGGTTCTGAGAAGGGATTTTTCCACTTTGGTGGGTCCATGACCATGATATTTTTTGAAAAGGGGAGGGTTGTTTTTTCAGAGGATCTTCTCGAGAATGGTGAGATGGGGCGTGAAGTCTATGGCAGGATGGGGGACCATTGTGGTAAGGCCACACTAATAGTCACGATCCAATAGGTAATGAGCCAATTCTTTGAGCCGCGCACCTGATTTCCCAAAGATCTTTAAAGAATTAATAGCAGTTTCAGTTAACTTTGCAGCTTCTCTTCTTGATTTATTAAGACCATGAATTGCAGGATAGGTTGATTTATTTACAGCTTCGTCTTTGCCGGCACTTTTTCCAAGTTTTTCACTTGTCTGGGTAACATCCAGAATGTCGTCTATAATTTGAAAAGCGAGTCCTGTGGAGTGTCCAAAATTAGTCAGAGCTTCTAATTTTTTTGGAGTGGCTGCTGCTGACATTGCCCCTAGCCTTAATGAACAAGTCAGAAGGGCAGCGGTCTTGCTTTCGTGAATGAATCGGAGAGCTTTTGGTTCTATATTTGCGTTCTCTCCCTCAATGTCTAGGACTTGTCCGCCAACTAGATGCTTACTTCCCGATGTTATGGCGAGCTCTTTTACTATGTCTCCTATATCGTATCGTCGATTTGGATTAGATCCTCCTACAATTTCAAAAGCTAGCGTTAGAAGGGCATCTCCAGCCAAAACAGCGACCGATTCTCCGAACACTTTATGGTTTGTTGGTTTGCCGCGACGAATATCATCATCGTCCATGCATGGAAGATCATCATGAATAAGAGAATAAGTGTGTATGCACTCAACGGCGCATGCGGCGGGCATGGCTTGATCTATCTTTCCTCCGCAGGCTTCAGCTGCAGCGAGGCACAAAATTGGTCGCAGTCTCTTGCCTCCAGCAAATAAGCTGTATCGCATAGATTTATGTAAGGTTTTTGGTCTTACAGACCCGCGAGGGAGGAACCCATTAAGTGCTTGATCGATTAGTTTACGCTGAGTCGCAGCATAAGTTTTCAAATCGATTTTGGAATCCTCATTATTTTTTTTATTCATACAAGAAGTTCGGCTATTTGTACGGCATTAAGGGCAGCCCCCTTGCGGACTTGGTCACCGACCACCCAAAAGGATAATGCATTCTCGAGGACAATGTCTTTCCTTATACGCCCTACCAAACACTCATCTTGTTCAGTGGTATCAAGAGGAGTTGGGAAAATGCCCGAATCTGGTTCGTCTCGAACACTTACACCTGGAGCAGCATTGATTAGTTCTCGTGCTTTATTAACGTCAGGTTCCGATGCGAATTGAGCTGTAACTGAAACTGAGTGAGAACGATAAACGGGGACTCTGACACAAGTAACTGAAGCTTTTAATGTAGAGTTTCCAAGAATCTTGCGTCCTTCATTTTCTATTTTCATTTCCTCTTTGGTATAACCATTTTTAAGGAACGTATCCACTTGTGGAATGACATTGTAAGCTATTTGATGAGGATAAACTTTTCGTTCAACACTTGAACCTTCATTTATTGCACTTATCTGATTTTTCAGCTCTTCTATGCCCTGTGCGCCACTCCCTGAGACGGCCTGATAACTTGATGCAATGATTCCCCTTACTTGCCATTCTTTATGTAGTGGATTCAATCCCATTAACGTAACAATTGTGGTGCAGTTGGGATTGGCAATGATTCCTTTGTTTGAATGGGTGGCTTCAGGATTTATTTCAGGTATTATCAGTGGTACTTCTGGATCCATTCTGAAAGCAGATGAGTTATCTATAACTACTGCGCCAGATTTGGCTGCCACTGGTGCGAATTCTTTTGAAATGCTTCCACCGGCACTGAAAAGAGCAATGTCTACATCATCAAATGAATCTAATGTTAATTCTTGGACAGGTATTTCTTTTCCTTTAAAAGAAAATATCTTTCCTGCAGATTTTGCCGAAGCTAATAGGGTAAGTTTTTTGATTGGAAAATCCCTTTTTTCCAAACATTGGATCATTTCTTGCCCTACGGTCCCGGTGATTCCGACGATAGCTACGTGTGGTTCTGACATGAATTTAATTACTTTTAAGTCGTTTCTTGCTAGATGATCATTTTAGCGTCTGGTTAAGATGATGCAAACGGGAGAAGTATATAGGGTTGAAGTTTCGGTTAAAGATCAGCGGTTACGTGTTTTTCACAAAAATGTCGAGCATAGAGAATATATTATTTCAACTTCTAAATATGGGATTGGCAATGAATTTGATAGTTATAAGACTCCGGCAGGGTATTTTGAAATAAAGAAAAAAATTGGAGATGGTGAAAAGTATGGGACTATTTTCAAGAGTCGTTGTGCAGTAGATGTTTTTGATTTTTCAGAACCTTCGGATGAAGATCTAATTCTAAGTAGAATCCTTTGGTTGAATGGCATGGAGCCGGAGAATGCGAATACATTTGATAGATATATTTATATTCATGGTACTAACCATGTGGATTTATTAGGTCAACCCAAGAGCTGTGGATGTATAAGAATGTCCAATGAGGACATCATAGAGCTTTATGAGCTTTTGCCGGTTGGAGTATCTGTTTTTATTCATGACTAGTAAGGTAGGGCTTGCAAAGGTGATTCTGTCGTTTACTCTCAGTGTGAACCATTATTAAATTAATTTTTACTTATTATAAAAAGATCTATGAAAGCGATTCGTATTATATTATTAACAACTGCATCACTCGGCCTCATGACATTAGGAGCATGCAAAACTAAAAACTCAGGTTATCAGAATACTCCAGCAGTTGCTCCGGGAAGCTATATTGATAGTGGTAAATAGTTTGGAGTAAATAATTTTAAGAAGCGGGTGGACTAGGTCTGCCCGCCTTTTTTCTTGCTCACGAAATCATTATTTTTTTTAAGGAATCTCCAGAGCAAATCAGCTGAACGAGTAATTCCAATTCGAGTGTCTGTGACAATTTTCGTTTCACAATGAGTTTCCTCAAACCAGAAACGACTTCCTGTGGAAGTAAAGGACTGGCCATGATCTTTGCCGTTGATGCTCATTGCAATTGTCAATTTTCCAGGACCCGAGCAAAGGTCTTTCATTTTTTTTTGGTTGCGACGTTTTCGCATTAAATCAATACCATTCTCCGGTTCGAGGGCTCTGAGGAGTACAAACCCATTACCTTTTGGTCCTTTAGTGAGGACATTGGCTAGCCAATACATTCCATAATTGAGATAAACATATGCTGAACCGGCATCATATTTTGTGACAAATTCACGAGCGCTGGGCCTGGTAAAAGTGTGGGCCGCTTCGTCTCCCTTGTCAGCATACGCTTCCGTTTCAACTATAATTCCAGAGCATTTCTGACAGACTATTCGTTTTCCGATAAGATTACGTGCAGCAGAGACAGGATCAGTTTGAAAAAAATCTGATTTTATTCTCATTAAATTAGCAAGTTTTATAGTCCTGTTGGGTGATGAATAAATTGCTTCTTCAATTTGTATTTCTTTGCTAAGTGATTGGCCAGAGATGTGACTCCAAAAGTTTCTGTGGCGTAATGCCCTGCATAGATGAGGTTTACTCCAAGCTCTTCAGCGAGAGTGAAAGTGTGATGCTGGCCTTCTCCGGTAATGAATGTGTCAATCCCTTCTCTTGCGGCTGCTTCAACTTCAGATCCTGCGCCCCCGGTGATGATGCCTAATTTCTTTATCTTCGCGGGCCCTCCAGGTGCTATGTTAATTTTATTTTGCAATGTCTTTTCTATTTTCTTTAAGAGATTAGAACGATTCATCTCCACATTAAAACGGAGCCCTACATGGATCCCTTGCCATTCTAAAAATGGAATGCCTTTAGTGAGTCCTATCGACTTCGCGAATAAAGCATTATTGCCAAATTTGTTATGAACATCGAGTGGAATATGGGAGGAATAAATGGCCATTCCTGCATCCATCGCTGTTTTAATTTTTTTGTAGAGGGCCCCATCGATTCTTTGTACACCCCCCCAGAACAGACCATGATGTACAAGCAGAAGATCGATGCTTTCTTTTACAGCCTCTTGAATCACAGGCAACGCAGCGTCAACGGCTGCTCCTATCTTATGAATGTTTTTTTTACCTCTTAACTGTAGACCGTTGATTGCCCCTGGATAGTCAGGGATTTGCTTAATTTTTAATTCTTGGTCCAGATAAGCTACAATTTTGTCCAGCTTGTGCATCTGATACTCTTGCGCACACTGCTCTTCACGTCTAGTCTCAGCGTCCTATGCTTAAAGCCGGAATAGTAGGGATGCCAAATGTTGGTAAATCAACCTTATTTAATGCCTTAACTCGGAACCGAAACGCGGAAGCGGCGAATTATCCTTTCTGCACGATCGATCCAAATGTCGGAGTCGTTACCGTGCCTGATCCTAGGTTAGAGGTTCTCAGTAAAATGTCTGGTTCCGAGAAGATTATTCCAGCGGCGATAGAATTTGTCGATATTGCAGGATTGGTCCAAGGAGCCTCTGAAGGAGCCGGCCTGGGCAATAAGTTTTTGGCAAATATTCGCGAAACGGATGCCATTGTGCAGGTTGTTCGCTGTTTTGAGAATGATGATATTATCCATGAGTTAGGAACGGTTGATCCTCTAAGAGACATTGAAATCATTAACGCTGAACTCATTTTGGCTGATCATGCATCGTTGACGAAGCGTAGGGTATCGCGTGAAAAAAAATCCAGAGGGAATGACAAAGAGGCTAAGAGAGAGCTTGAGGTAATCGATAAGATTTTGCCGCATCTTGACGAAGGAAAACCAGCTATAACTGCAGACATAAATGATGATGATTATGAAATAATGAAGGAATTTTTCCTGCTTACTTCGAAGCGTACGATTTTCGCTTGTAATGTTTCTGAGGATGATCTTGCAGATACTATCAATAGTTCGAAAGACAATTCAATGGTTGCAAGGGTCCAGCAATATGCTGAAGAGACTCATGGTGCAGAAATAATAATAATTTCAGCTCGCATTGAGGAGGAACTTATCGACATATCGCCTGAAGAAGCCAAAGAATTTTTAGCTGACATGGGAGTGATGGATAGTGGTTTTTCAACAATGATCCGTTCAGTATACCAATTACTTGGACTCAGAACATATCTGACTACAGGTGAGAAGGAAACAAGGGCCTGGACCATCAGGACTGGGGCCAAGGCTCCTGAAGCGGCAGGAGTCATTCATACTGATTTCGAACGTGGTTTTATTGCTGCAGAAGTATTGCATTATGATGACTACGTTCAGTTAGAATCTAAGTCTGCTGCCCGTGATGCGGGTAAGCTTCGTATTGAAGGAAAAGAATATGAAGTGAAGGATGGTGATGTTATAGAATTTCGTTTTAACGTCTAAAAGGCACCAATTATCTTCAAAATTTGTTATTAATCGTTTTCGTTCAAAGCGGAATGGATGTGAGGTGCGTATAAATCTGGTTCTAACAGGAATGAGTCATGCCCTTTTTCAGAGTGCACTGTTATATGTATAGGTGTGATACCTCCTTCGTTGATAGCAGAAACAAGTTCTTCTTGTTGATCAGGGTAGAAACAAACATCAGAATTAATAGTGAATATAAGATACTTTTGGTGACGGCATCTACTAAACATTGCTCCATAATCACTGAATCCGGACTCCTCTAATATGTTGAAATTTTGCCATGCGTCCATTATGCGAAGGTAGGTGTTAGCATCAAAACGCTTAACGAATTTCTGTCCCTGATGACTCATGTATGATTCGACAGGAGTTTGTATTTGATACCATGATGATTCTTCAGTTTCCTTCTTTACTTCTTGGCTGGCACGCCTTTCTAGAGTCGCTAGTGAGATGAAGACTTTGTGTCCAATCATTCTGGCAAGGGCAAGTCCATCCTCAGGGGAGTTCTTACCATAATAATTTCCCCCTAGATAATCACTGTCGGATTCTATTGCAGTGATTTGTTCCAAGTTATGAATTCGCTGCAGAACGGAAGTTTTTATTCCACTGGCCAGAGCCACGATTGTTCTAACTCTTTCTGGATGCTGTGTGGCCAAGCTAATAGCCATGAGTCCTCCTAATGAGCTTCCTGCCACTGCGTGAAGTTGTTCTACTTCTAAATGATTAAGTAATTCAATTTGTGATTTAACAATGTCCTTGATGCTGATGCGGGGAAACGAACCGCCGAAAGGTTTTCCGGTTTCAGGATTCATTGAACTCGGACCAGTTGATCCATAGCACCCGCCAAGATAGTTGGCGCAAACCACACAATACTTATCTGTATCAAGGGCCTTGCCGGATCCAATAAAATCATTCCACCATCCTGTCTGACATTCTTTGTCCCATTCGACAGAGAGCCCTTCGATATTTTCCGTGAAGCCAGCAGCATGTTGACTGGCGCTGAGTGCATGGAAGAGAAGAATGACGTTGTCTTTATTTTGTGATATTTGCCCATATACCTCATAGGCTAGAGTGAAATTAGTTAGTTTTTCCCCACACTTGAGCTCAAAAGGAGCCTCTTCGTTATTAAAGTGGAAGAACTGTGTATTTGTCTGAGCTATGCTATTTGGCATTGAATAAAGAATGTAGTCTTTAAATTAATAATGACGAACAACGAATTTCGGGCGAATAAGCCGAATGTCAGCTAAAAAATATACCGGACTTGAAGCGGAATTGTATGATCTTTTCCGGGGGAGTGATGATTTTGATGAGATAGGATATTATGTCGATTTAGCATTGAATGCGGGAGGTAATTGTCTGGATGTGGGTTGTGGAACGGGTCGTGTGCTTATTCCGATTGCTCAACAGGGAATAAAAATCACAGGTTTGGACAATTCTAATGTCATGATCGAAGAATGCAGAAAGCGTCTTTCTTCGGAAGGGATCTCAGCGAGTCTGATTGAGGAGGACATGATCAATTTTAATTGTGAGAATAATTTTGATTTGATTATTGTTCCTGGCGGGAGTTTTCAATTGCTTGACGATCGAAATGACGCTTTGGCAGCATTAAAGAATTTTCAAAAACATCTACAACCTGAAGGTCTTTTTGTCATGAGTCTTTTCACTCCTTTTTATGAAATTT
>Ga0315319_10000826_pt1 | contig 10419 bp, 6 predicted proteins | sample M1500m3416metaG_FD_203463 | JGI IMG/M metagenome (GOLD analysis project Ga0315319, IMG submission 203463) | Ammonia-oxidizing marine archaeal communities from Monterey Bay, California, United States - M1 500m 3416 | ecosystem: Environmental > Aquatic > Marine > Intertidal zone | place: USA... | reverse complement strand
TGGCAGTAAGGATATATTTGAAAAATTTTTTCCTAATTTAATTACAATTCCATCAAATCCTTGATCCTTTATTAAAATATTTGAACCAGCTCCTAGTATAAAAATTTTTTCTTTATTTCCAAAATTTTTTAAAAAATTTATTAAGTCCTTTAAATTTTCAGGTTTAAAAAAAGCTTTTGCATTTCCTCCAATATTAAACCAATTAGTTTTTTTTAAATCATAATCAAAAATAAGCTTTCCGCTAGTTTGTTCTGAGAATTTTTTTAATCTATCAAATAGCATTATATTAAATTTGGTAAATTTCTTATCCAGCTTGATATTGAGCCTGCACCTATTCCAATTACAATTTTTTCTCCATAAACATTTTGTTTTACATATTTTGCTAATTGAAATTCATTTTTTATTAAAAAAACATTTACTCTAGAATTTTTTGCTATTGCTTTTGCAAAATTATGATAATTAAATCCCAGTTTTAATTTTTCTCCTGCAGCATAAACTGGACAAAGAATAACCTTATTTGCCTTCTTAAAAGATAAACTAAATTCTTTTTTTAAATTTCTAAGTCTTGATATTCTGTGTGGTTGAAATACACAAACAACCTCTTTATTGTTATAAACTTTTTTAACTCCATTTAATAATTCTTTTATTTCTGTTGGGTGATGTGCATAATCATCAAAAAATATTGCTTTTTTAAATGTAAAAATTTTATTAAACCTTCTTTGGACACCTTTAAACTCTTTTAATGCTTGCTTAGTTACTATTGAAGAAATTCCTATAGTCGTAGCAACGGCTGCAGCTACAGTTGCATTTCTAATATTATGAATTCCTAAAAGAGGAATTTTGACATCTTTAATACTATAATTTTTTTTTCCTGGGAGTTTAATATTTATATCAAATTTTGAAAATTCTTTTGATTGTAAAATATTTTGTATGTTAAATTGCGAATTTTTATCTGTTCCATATGTATGGAAATTTTTAATTTTTAACTTTTTAATTATTTCTTTGTTAGTTTTATCATCCAAACAAATAAAAGATTTTCCAAAAGAAGGGGTTTTTTCAATAAATTTTATAAATAATTTTTTCAAGTTATCCATATTTTTATAATAATCCATATGTTCCTGATCAACATTTGTTATGATTGAGTAAGTGGGATATAGTTTAACAAAACTGCCATCGGATTCATCGGATTCTAAAATACACCAATCGCCTTTTCCAAGCTTTGCAGAATTATTAAATGAATTTAATACTCCTCCATTAATTATTGTAGGATCAAGCTTTGTTTTACTAAAAATAGCAGATATCAGTGAAGTTGTTGTTGTTTTGCCATGAGATCCGGCAACCACAATGTTTCTTTTTAACAAAGAAACTATGTGAGCAAGCATGTCTCCCCTTTTATAAATAGGAAGTTGCTTTTTTTTTGCAAATATTACTTCGGGATTAGAATTCTTTATTGCTGATGAAATTACCAATATAGTTGAGTTGCTAATATTTTTTTTGTTATGTCCTACGTAGACTTTAATTTTATTTTTTTTTAATCTTTCAATATTTTTACTTAAATTAATATCACTTCCTTGAACCTTGAAGCCCAAACCTCTCATAATGTTTGCAAGGCCGCTCATACCTATCCCTCCTATACCAACAAAATGTATTATTTCAGTTTTTGCTAACTCAATTTTCATTTAAACAACTTGTTAATTTTTCATTTATATTATTCCAGTTATTTTGGTAACCAAATTTTTTTAAACTATTTTTCTTTCTTAAATAATCTTCTTTATTTTGAATAATGTTAAGTAAAAGTGTCGTTAATTTGTTCTGGTTAAATTCTTCCTCTTTAAGTATCCAACAACATCCATTTTTTTCATAATATATCGCATTTTGTAACTGATGATTATCAGTAGCAAATTTATAAGGAATAGCAATTAGTGGTACTTCCAAAAACGCTAGCTCAGATAAAGTTGAAGCTCCTGCTCTTGTTATTGCTAAATTTGCTTCACTTATATATTTAAATATATTTTCCTCAAAATTAAACAATTTACTCTCTATGCCATTTTCTTTGTAGAAAAATTTTAAATCTTCAAAATCAGAATAGCTTACTTGGTGATAAATCTTTAACTTGTATTTCTGCGAAATATTAACTAGGGAATTTTTTAAATTATTGTCAAAAAATTTTGCTCCTTGGCTACCTCCTACAATTAAAAGATTTGTAATGTCATTAGCTTCTTTTTTATAACTATTATTAAAATCATATATTTCTTTTCTTAGTATATGATCAATAACAAATATTTTATCTTTATGTTTTTTTGGAAAATTTATAATTTCATCTGAATAGCAAAATAACTTTTTACAAAATCTCAGTAAAAATTTGTTAGCCCTTCCAATAACCATATTTGGTTCAAAAAGATAAATTTTAATATTTAGAATTTTGGCAGCCAAACAAATTGGAAATGACATATAGCCACCTGTGCCAAGCAAAATATCTACTTTATTTTTTTTTAAAAAAAAAAAGGATTTGAAAACAGAAAATAATAATTTTATTAAAATTATAGGTAAGTTTAAAAAATTAAAATTCAAACTTGGAGAATTAAAAATTTTATATTTATATTTTTTTTCGTTAATAAAGCTTGAACCTCTTTTATCAAGTACCAAAAATGCATCAAAATTTTCTTTCAAATGATCGTAAAATGCAATAGCTGGAATTACATGTCCACCTGATCCACCTGAGCTTATCAAAATTTTCTTTTTCATTTAATAATCTATTCTTCTTTTTGTTAAATTTAAAATAATGCCTGATAAAATTGAAGTACTTACAATAGATGATCCTCCGTAACTTATAAAAGGAAGTGTCATACCTGTTGTTGGAAATAATCTAATATTCACTCCTATATGAATTAATGCTTGAAGCAGTATAATTGACATAGAGCCTACAAGTATCAGTTTTGATTGATTATTATCTTCAGAATATAATTTCTTAAATACTTGGTAAACAAAAAACAAAAAAATAATCATCAATATAATTATAAATAAAACTCCAAACTCTTCTGAAATTACTGAAACTATATAATCGTTATGTGCTTCTGGAACACGATTTTTTAAAGTTCCTTCTCCAATTCCTTTTCCGAAAAAACCTCCACTAATAATTGCTTCAGAAGCTTTTTCTGATTGATAATTATTTCCAGAAGTTGGATCAAAGAAAGATTGCAATCTTGTGAGAATATATCCAAATTTATTTGGGAAAAGATATATTGCTCCTACTAATAAAAAACAAAGTAAAACCAAAAATACAAAGAAAATTACTAAATTTATTCCAGAAACAAAAATTAAACTTAGCCATGTAAGAAAAGTTAATAAAGTTTGACCCACATCTGGCTGAATTATTAATAGCAAAATAATTGGAGTTAATATTAAAAAACTTAAAAAAAACTTGTAATATAAGTTTTTTTTATTTTCGTAACTTAAAACAGAAGCAAGAATAACAATTAAAAAAGGTTTTAAAAGTTCTATTGGTTGAAATCTTGGCAAAAAAGGAACTTCTATCCATCTTTTCGATCCTTTTACCTCGACTCCAAAAAAAGGAACTAGAATTAAAAAAAATAAAAATAATATAAAAAATAATCTAGAAACTTTTATTAAATCATCATTTTTCAAAGAGGAAAAAAAAATTATAAAAAAAACTCCAGTAACTATAAAAAGCAAATGCTTAATAAAAAAATAATAACTGTTTGTATTTAGTTTATCAGAGGCAATTAGCGATGTAGATACAAGTGAAAAAAATAAACCTAAACCAAACAAAATTATAATTAAAATCAAAACGGTTTTATTAATATTTTTCCACCAATTGTAATAAGACTTATAAATTAAATTATCTGATAGCATTGATAGTCTCTTTAACTTTATACTTTTTTAAAAGAAAATTGAAGTATTCACCACGTTCTTCAAAATTTTTAAAGTTATCAAAAGAAGCAGCTGATGGACTAAACAAAACAGTTTTGTGTAAATTATCACTATCGTTATTTATCTCTTTCAAAACTTGTTTAACTGCAGTTTTTAAATTTTTAAAATAGCGATATGATAGCTTGTTTTTAAATTGCTTAATGAAAAAATTTTTATTTTTTCCAAAAACATAAGCTTTTATATTCTTACATTCATTTTTTTTTAAAGTAAATTTATCTCCCAATTTTCCTATTCCTCCAACTAACCAATAAGCTTTTTTTAAGAGTTTAAGAATATTAATAGTTGATGCAAAAGTTGTAGCCTTTGAATCATTTATAAATGTAACTTTACTACTATTGTAAATAATTTGTTGTCTGAATTTTAAGCCTCTAAATTTATTAATTGTTTTAAAAATTTTATTGTTTTGCAAGTTTAATTTTTTACTTATAGAAAAAATAAAAGATAAATTTTCTTTATTTCCCTGCGAAAAAAAATAAGGGTTTATAATTTTTTTTTTAAAATTATTGACTACCTTAGGATTTACTTTAATTATTTTTGAAAAAATTTTACTTTTTTTGACTTTTTTTTTTAAATATTTGTCTTCACTATTCACATAAGCATAATCCTTTTTTGATTGATTTGTTATTAATTTAAATTTTGCACTAACATAATTTTCTATTGAACCATGTCTCTCTAAATGATCTGGAGAAATGTTTAAAATTACTGCATAATTAGTTTTAAATAATTTGCTATAAGCAATTTGATAAGAAGAAGCTTCAACAACAAACAAAGTTTTTTTTGATATTTTTTTTTGAGATAAAATAGGGTTTCCTATATTGCCACATAATCTGGAGTCTTTTTTGTGATCTTTTAATATTAAATCTAAAAGTTTTGCAGTTGTTGATTTGCCATTGGTTCCAGTAATTGTAATAATCCTGTTTTTTGAATGATGGCTATAGAATATATCTAAATCAGTAATAATTTTTTTTTGATTTTTTTTAAGATAGTTTTTTAAATCACACTTATTAATATTTATGCCTGGACTAATAAGTATAAAATCAAATTTGCTTCTTTGTATTTTATTTCTATCTAATAGTGATTTTTTAAAATTTTTTTTAATAAAAATATTTTTATTATCATCATATAAAGAAATTTGATTATTTTTTTTTAGGTATTGATACCCAGAAATGCCGGTTTTTCCCATTCCATATATTAAAATTTTTTTTTTATGAAAAATCTTTTTATAAAGATCCATTATCTTAATTTTAAAGTAGCTAGACCAATCATTGCTAAAATAATTGATATAATCCAAAATCTAACAACTACTGTTGACTCAGCCCAACCTTTTTTTTCAAAATGATGATGTATTGGAGCCATTTTAAAAACTCTTTTACCTGTTAATTTATAAGATAAAACTTGAACGATTACAGACACTGCCTCTAATACAAATAATCCACCAGTAATTGCCAAAACTATTTCATGCTTAGTTATAATGCCAACAGCTCCCAAAGATCCACCTAACGCCAAAGACCCAGTGTCTCCCATAAAAATTTTAGCGGGGGGTGCATTGAACCATAAAAATCCAAGGCATGCTCCAATTACTGATCCCAAAAAAACAGCAACCTCACCAACTCCCTCTATATATGGAATTTGAAGATATTCTGAAAAAACAATGTTACCTGTAACATAACTTATAAAAGCAAAACATGAAGCTACCAAAATAACTGGAACAGTGGCTAAGCCATCCAATCCATCAGTTAAATTAACTGCATTAGAAGATCCAACAATTATAAAAGCTGCAAAAGGAATAAAAAACCAACCAAGATTTATCAATAAATTTTTAAAAAACGGAAAATATAAATATTCTAAATCAGAATGGTCTGAAAAATTAATTAATATCAGAATACCTAAGACAGCAATTAAAACTTGGATTATTATTTTAAAACTAAATGAGACACCAGATGAATTATTAAACTTAATTTTTTTATAATCATCATATGCTCCCAATAATCCAAAACCAGCAACAACAAATATTAGTGTCCAAATATATGGATTAGATAAATTACACCACAATAAAACACCAGAAAAAAGACCTATTAAAATTAAAACACCCCCCATAGTTGGTGTTCCAATTTTTTTAATTATATGCTCATCAGGGCCGTCTTCTCTGATTGGATTGGTAAACTGTCTTGCAGAAAAAAAATTTATAAATGGTGTTCCTATTAAAATCACTACAGCCATTGAAGTAAACATTGCCAATCCAGTTCTTACTGTTAAATATTTAAAAACATTAAGAAAAGAAAAAATATCTATATAATTTAATATAAATTTATAAAGCATGAATATTTCCTTTTTTAAGAGAATTAACCAAACTAAATAATCCAGTCGAGTTAGAACCTTTTATCATTAAATAATCATTATTATTTATATTGTTTTTAATCAAATCAAATATTTGTGAATTTTCTTTTAAAATTAAACCCTTTTTCTTAATGTGAATATTTTTGTAAGTTTCTTTTATATGTTTGCCAAGTACATTTACTTTATCTATTGAAGTTGAATTTATAATTGTGCTCATTTTTTGATGTAAATTTTTTGAATGCTTTCCAAGTTCAAGCATATCACCCAAAACCATATGTTTTTTATTAAGAGTTTTTATTGAATTAAAGTTTTTTATGGCAGATTTTAAAGATAAAGGATTTGAGTTATAACTCTCATCTACTAAGAATATATTCTTATTTCTAATTTTAATTTTAGAAATATCACCCCTTCCTCTTAGAGCCTTAAAATTATAAAAAATATTTTTGTCTAATTTTGTTATATCTTTAAAAATTGATATAATTGTAATCGCTGCTAATAAATTTTTTATATAATTCTCAAAATTAAAAGGAATATAAAAGTATTTATTTTTGTTACCAACAACTATGGAAATTTTAAATTTTTGTTTTTCTTTTTTTACATAGTTTAATCTAATACTTGAATTTTTTGTTGTACTAAATGTATAAATTTTTAAATTTCTTTTTAAAGCAATTTTTTTATGTAAATTAAAAAATTGATCGTCGGCATTCAAAACTAAAGTGCCACCATCATTAATATTATTAATTATCTCAGATTTTGCCAAAGCAATCTGTTTTATATTTTTAAAATTTTTAGCATGAGCATAAGAAATATTAGTAATTATACCTATGTCAGGTTTAATTATTTTTGATAAATGGTCTATCTCTCCTTTTTTATCCATGCCAACTTCAAAAATCCCATATTCATGACTTGGATTTAAATTAAATAAACTTAATGGTACTCCATATTTGTTATTAAATGATCTTGGTGAAAATGTTACTTTGCCAAATTTTGAAAGTGTTTTTGCTAATAATTCTTTTAAAGAGGTTTTGCCACAACTTCCTGTTATTGCGATAATTTTTCCATTTGAATTTTCTCTAACTTTTTTTGAAGTTTTGGTTAAAAAATCCAAACTATTTTTAACTTTAATCTGTTTATTTTTTTTTAAAGATTTATTAATCCTATTAACTACAGCTAATGAAGCTCCTTTATGAAAGGCTTCCTTTAAAAAGAAATTTCCATCTTTTTTTTTCCCTTTAATTGCAAAGAAAACTTCATTTTTTTTAATTTCTTTTGAATTAATAGAGCCCTTGCTTATTTTTTTTTTTGTTGAGAAATAGTTTTTGTTACTTGTTTCTTTTAAAATATTTAATTTTAGATCCTTTGTTAGTTTTTTATTTTTTTGCTTTATATACTTTAAAATAAAATTTTTATCTGAAAAAAACCTTTTTGTATTACCATAGTCTTGAATTGTCTCATGTCCTTTGCCGGCCACAATTAAAATTTCACCTGTATATAAATTTTTTATTGCTTTTTCGATTGCCTTCTCCCTATTTGATATTTCATGAAGCTTAAATTGACTGATTTTTTTTTTAATTGTTAATCTTATATTTTTTGGATTCTCAAACCTTGGGTTATCATCTGTTAAATAAATTTTATCACAATATTCGTTTGCTATTTTTCCCATTATTGATCTTTTGAATTTATCTCTTTCACCACCACAACCAAAAACTATAGAAATTTTTCTATTTTTATATTGATCTCTTACACCTTTTAAGCAAGTCAAAAGTGCCTCTGGTGTATGAGCATAATCTAAAATTACACAAGAATTATTATTAATTACTCCAACTTTTTCCATTCTGCCATGAACTGGTTTTATTTTGCTAAGCACATTGATAATTTTTTCGATTTTAATATTACTTTTTGATGCAGCCAGTATTGCCATTAAAATATTTTTGATCTGAACTTTACCAATTAAATTTAATTTAAAACTATAGAAATTTTTTTTATACTTTAGTTTAAGTAATTGCTTATCTCCTAAATATTGATGTGAAATAATTGATAAGTCACTCTTTTTGTTTGATATTGTAATTAAACTTGTTTTATTTTTTAATGATATATTTTTAATTCTTTTATATTCAGGAATATTAATATCTGTAATTATGCTCGATTTTTTTTTAAGTAGTTTTTCAAATAAATACAATTTTGATTTTAAATAATCCTTGTAAGATCTATGATAATCTAAATGATCATGAGACAAATTCGAAAAAATACCTACATTAAATTTTAGTCCATCTAAACGATTTTGTTTAAGACCATGACTAGAAGCTTCCAAAATTATGTTATTAATTTTAAGTTTTTTAATTTTTTGTAAATGGTAATTTAAAGAAATAGGATCCAGTGTAGTATTTTTAACATCAGTTTTTTTTAAATAAGTATTAATTCCAAGAGTTCCTATTGAAGCAACTTTTTTATTGTTCAAATTTAAAATTTGAAAGTAAAAATCTGCAATAGAAGATTTGCCATTTGTACCAGTTACTGCAATTAAATTTTTAGGTTTGTGTCTATAAACTTTTGATGCTACTTCAGATAACAATTTTCTAGAATTATTTGATTTTATATAAAGAATACCATTTTTTACTCCTTCAAAATCTAAATTTGAAACTATTGTGGTGGCACCTTTTTTAACTGCTTCTTTGATAAATTTATTACCATTAATTTTAGTTCCTTTAATTGCAAAAAAAATATTATTTTTTTTTACTTTTTTGCTGTTAAAACTTAAACCAGTGAAATAATGCTTTCTATTTTTTTGACTTATACTTTTAAAAAATTTTCCAACTAACATAGACACTAATTAAGTTCTATGTATTTTGTGGCTAAAATTGGCCCAATTTTTTCTATGATTTTGCCTGCAATTTCTACTGAAGTCCAACCTGCTGTATTTCTCCAATTTCCCTTGTACGGGGGTCTCCCATCCCTATAGTGATAAATGTATTCTTTATTTGGCTCAGGTTCATCTAATAAAACTATTAAAACATATTTTGGTTTAGATGTTGGAAAAATGGCAGCGAAAGTATTAATTTTTTTTTTAGAATAAACTCCATTAATTGATTTTTGAGCAGTACCAGTTTTTCCTCCTACTTCATAACCAGAAACATTTGCAAACTCTGCTGTACCTTCTGTGGTGGATACAATTTTTCTTAAAACTCCATTTACTTTTTTAGAAATACCTTCTTTTAAAAATCTTTTTTTTTCTATTATATTACTTTTTGAATTTTCAATTAAAGTTGGTTTAATTTCATAGCCCCCATTTGCAATGATAGAATAACCTTTTGCTAGTTGTAATGGAGTTGTAGTTATTCCATGACCAAATGAAGTGGTTGCTAGTTTACATTTTCCCCATCTAAATGGGATGGGTTGGCCAACTTCTTCAATATCAAATTCAATTTTATTTAAAACTCCAATATTTTCTAAAAAAAGTTTAAACTTTTCTATTCCTACCTTTTGTCCAATTCTTACAGAGCCAATATTTCCAGATCTTATTAAAATTTCTTCAGCTGTTAAATCTGTTGGTATTTTGTCATCATATTCTCCTATGGGTCTTCCTGCACAATAAATTTTTTTTTCTAAATTTATAAATGGAGTTTCAAGTTCAATTTCTTCTTCATTCAGACCAGCTGCAAATGTAAAAGTTTTAAATACAGAACCAAGTTCATAAACTCCTTTTGTAGCTCTGTTAATGTAATTTACATCTTTAATATCTTGTCTTTTATTAAGATCAAAATCTGGCAATGAAACCATTGAAAGTATATTTCCATTATTTACATCCATAAGAATTGAAGCGCTTCCAATATTTTTAAATATTTCCTGAGCTTTAATCAGCTCTTCTCGTATTAAAAACTGAATATCAGTATCAACAGTTAATTTTAATGGTTTATTTCTTTTTTTTAATTCATAGTCAAAAAATTTTTCAATTCCAGAAATACCATTGTTATCATCATCGATCTGACCAATAATATGACTAAATAAATTTTGTTGAGGGTATATTCTTGTTATTTGATCTTCAAATTCTATGGACTTGTCACCTAAATTACGTAGTCTTTCAATTTGATCTTGCCTAAGTTCTCTTTGAATTCGAAAATATTTATTTTTTTT
>Ga0315319_10000823_pt1 | contig 10439 bp, 11 predicted proteins | sample M1500m3416metaG_FD_203463 | JGI IMG/M metagenome (GOLD analysis project Ga0315319, IMG submission 203463) | Ammonia-oxidizing marine archaeal communities from Monterey Bay, California, United States - M1 500m 3416 | ecosystem: Environmental > Aquatic > Marine > Intertidal zone | place: USA... | reverse complement strand
CGACCACCATGTCGGCCTGAAAGCGGCCGGTGGCCACCTCTAGGCCCCGCTCCCGCAAGCCGGCCACCACCCGTTCGACCAGGGGCTCTGCCCGATCGGGTGGGGCGGCGGCCATCCAGGTAGGCCGGCGGCCCTTCGACGCGTCGCCGTACAGGGTGAACTGGCTGACCACCAGCACGGCGCCGTCCACGTCGGCCACCGAGAGGTTCATGACCCCGTCGGCATCATCCATGATCCGCAGACCGGCCAACTTGTCGGCCAGGCGGTCGGCCTCGGCAGGGCCGTCGTCATGGGTCACGCCCACGAAGACGCACAGGCCCGGGCCGATCGATCCCACCACCTCGTCACCGACAGCCCCGTCGAGATCCCCGCCCGTGACGGCGACCGACGCCTTCGACACACGCTGCACCAACGCCCGCATGGCCAGAACCTAGGGCGGCGGCCCGTTCCCCAAGGCACCCGCGGCGGGTTGACCGGCCCCGGGGTGGCCGGAGGCACGTCCCCCGGTGGAGGGTTCCTCCCACCCCGCCGCCAGACTTGTCGGATGTCTGATTCCCCCACCGGCACCCCTGTTGGGCCCTCCAGCAGCGACGACGCTCCGCTGCGAATCGCCTACCTGGCGTACCGCGGCAAGCCCCACTGCGGCGGCCAGGGCATCTACACCCGTCACCTCACCAAGGCGCTCGTCGACCTCGGCCACCACGTCGAGGTCCTGGCCGGACCCCCGTACCCGGTGCTCGACGAGCGGGTCGGCCTGATCACGCTGCCCAGCCTCGAACTGTTCAACGACCACTTTCCGATGCGCAAGGCGCGGATCTGGGAGATGAAGTCGAAGTGGGACGTCGCCGAGGCGATGTCGTTCAACACCGGCAACTTCTCCGAACCCATGGCCTTCTCCATGCGGGCCTGGGAGTACCTGAAGGGCCGCCGCGGCGAGTTCGACCTGGTGCACGACAACCAGTGCCTGGGTTGGGGCCTCCTGCTCATGCAGCAGCGCGAGCGCCTACCGGTGCTGTCGACCATCCACCATCCGATCACCGTGGACCGCCGGCTCGAGATCGAGCACGCCCGCACCCGTTGGGAGGAGTTCGGCAAGCGCCGCTGGTACGCCTTCACCAAGATGCAGACCCAGGTGGCCAAGCGGATGACCCGGGTCATGACGGTGTCGAAGTCATCGGCCGGCGACATCGCAGCGGACCACAAGGTCGACCCGGAGCGAATCCACGTGGTGCCCGTCGGCGTCGATCCCGAGTTGTTCCTCCCGGTGCCCAGCGTGAAGCGTGTGCCCGGTCACATCGTGACCACGGCCAGTGCCGACGTGGCCATGAAGGGCCTCAAGTACCTGCTGGAGGCCGTGGCAAAGTTGCGAACCGAGCGCCACGTGGAGCTGACCATCATCGGAAAGCCCAAGGTCGACAGCGCCTCGAGCAACGTGTTCGCCGAACTGGGCCTCACCGACTGCGTGACCTGGGTCCACGGCGTGCCCGACGAGCGCATCGTCGAGCTGTACAGCGAGGCCGAGCTGGCCTGCGTGCCGTCGCTCTACGAGGGGTTCTCACTGCCGGCCATCGAGGCCATGTCGTGTGGCGTGCCCCTGGTGGCCACCACCGGCGGTGCCCTGCCCGAGGTCACCGGCACCCACGGCGAGACCTGCTTCCAGGTGCCGCCCGGCGACAGCGATGCCCTGGCCTCCATGATCCGTACCGCGCTGGACGACCCCGAAGCCCGGGCCCGCGTGGGCGCGGCAGGCCGCCAGAGGGTCATCGACCAGTGGAGCTGGGGCCACACCGCCGAGCGGACCGTCGAGCAGTACCGAGCCCTGCTGGCCGAGACCGACTCGACTGGAAGCGGCCGGGCCAACGCCTGAGCCCCTCACCCGGAACCCTGCGCCCCACACCATGCTGACCGCCGACTACGACCGCCTAGGCCTCGCCGCCGGGGAGACCGTGCTGGACCTGGGCTGCGGGTTCGGCCGCCACGCCTACGAGGCACTACGACGCGGCGCCCACGTGGTGGCCTGCGACCTCGGCCTCGACGAGCTCCGCCAGGTCCGCTCCATAGGTGCGGTCATGCGAGACGACGGCGAGATCTCCGACGACGTCGTGCTGGAGACGGCCAACGGCGACGCCACAATGCTGCCCTTCGCCGACGCCTCGTTCGACCGGATCATCGCCTCGGAGGTCATGGAGCACATCGACGACGACACCGGCGCTCTGGCCGAGCTCACCCGGGTGCTTCGTCCCGGCGGCGTGCTGGCCGTAACCATCCCGGCCCGCTTCCCGGAACGGATCTGCTGGGCCCTGTCGGACGACTACCACGCCCCCAACCAGCCCGGCGGCCACGTGCGGATCTATGGGAACGGCGAGTTGCGGGCCCGGATGGCCGCCGCGGGCCTCGAGCCCATCGGCGAACACCGGGTGCACGCCCTGCACAGTCCCTACTGGTGGCTGCGGTGCGCGGTGGGACCGAACCGACCCGTCGAGGAGAGTCGGACCGTCTCGCTCTACCACCGCCTGCTCACATGGGACATCGTGAAGGCACCCCGCACCACGCGGATCGCCGAACGCCTGCTGGCCCCCGTGCTGGGCAAAAGCCTCGTGGTGTACGCACGCCGGCCCGCCACCGACCCTCGCCCGGCCTCCGGGCAGGATGCATCCGATGACGCCGTCGACCGGGAACGGGCCCATGTCGCTGCCTGAGGTCCCGGGCCTCCTGGCCGCCGACCAGTTGGTGGCCACGGCGGGCACCATCGCCGAGTGGCAACAGCCCGACGGGATGATTCCGTGGATCCCCGGTGGACACGCCGATCCGTGGAACCACACCGAGGCCGCCATGGCCCTCGCGGTTACCGGCCACCTCGACGAGGCCGAGGCCGCCTACCACTGGCTGGTGGCCACCCAACACGGGACCGGGGCCTGGCACCAGTACTACGTGGCCGGCGGCGTAGAGGATCCGAAGTTCGACGCCAACGTGATCGCCTACGTGGCCACCGGCGTGTGGCACCACTGGCTCCTGACCGCCGACCGGGGGTTCCTGGAGTCCATGTGGCCGGTCGTGGAGCGGGCCATCGACTTCGTGCTCGACCTCCAGACGCCTCGCGGCGAGATCCTGTGGGCCCGCCACCCCGACGGCACGCCGTGGTCGTTCGCCCTGCTGACCGGCTCGGCCAGCATCTGCCACAGCCTCCGGTGTGCAGTGGCCGTGGCCGAGGAGATGGGCCACGAACGTCCCGACTGGGAGCTCTCGCTCGGCCACCTGGCCCACGTGGTGCGGACCCGACCCGACGGTGCGTTCACCCCCAAGGACCGGTGGGCCATGGACTGGTACTACCCGGTGCTGGGAGGGGCGATCTCCGGCGACGACGCGCTGGCCCACCTCGACGCCCGCCGAGAGGTGTTCGTGATCCCGGGCGACGCGATCCCCGGCGTCGGTGCGATCCCCAACGGCGGGTCGCGGGGCGTGCGCTGCGTGTCGGACAAGCACTGGGCCACGGCGGCCGAGACCAGCGAGTGTGCAATGGCCTACCTGCTGGCCGGCGACCGGGCCGCGGCGACGGACCTGTTCCAGGCCACGCAGCCCATGCGACAGGACAACGGCCGATACCTGACCGGGATCGTCTACCCGGGCCTGGTGACCTTCCCGACCGACGAGTGCTCCACGTACACGGCGGCCGCCGTGGTGCTGGCCGCCGACGCGCTGGGGGGCAGCAGCCCGGCCTCGGGCATCTTCATCGACCACTCGAACCTTCCCGACGTGATCGCCGTGGATGGCGTCGACCTCCAGGCACGGGTGGCCGGAAACGACTGAGTGACCCTCGGCGGCCCGCCTCCAGCGGACTGGACGGGCAAGAGACCTCAGATACCGGTGCCGGTCCGCCTGAGGACCCGCAACGAACCCACGGCGTCCACCTCGGTGAACGCACCCGAGTCCACGGCCCGGCTCCAGATCTCGAACGGCGGTCGGCCACCGTCGGCCGGATCCGGGAACACGTCGTGGATCAGCAGGAGGCCGCCGATGGCCAGCTGCGGTACCCACCCCTCGTAGTCCCGGTGGGCGGGCTCGGTTCCGTGGCCCCCGTCGATGAACAGCAGGGCCAGCGGGGTGCGCCACGCTGCAGCCACCGACGACGAGTCACCGACGAGCGCCACCACGGTGCCCTCCAGGCCGGCGTCGTGGATGGTTCGCCGGAAGGTCGGCAGGGTGTCCATCCGTCCGACGGCCGGGTCGACGAGGTCGGGTTCGTGGTGCTCCCAACCGGCCTGGTTCTCGTCCGAGCCCCGGTGGTGGTCCAACGCGAACAACTGGCGTCCGGCGGCCTCGGCTGCTGCTCCGAGGTAGCAGGCTGACTTCCCGCAGTAGCTGCCGACTTCCAGCCACGGACCCTCCGGCCCGCTGGCGCCGAGCTGTGCCGCATGGTCGAACAGGGCTCGACCCTCGTCGTCGGGCATGAATCCACGGGCAGCGGCCGCATGGGCCAGCACCTCAGCGGCTCGGCCCACCCGATCAGCCACCGTGGGTCGGTTCGGCCTCCTCGGCGGCCTCACCCTTGTCGCCCCAGATGACATGGTGGAAGATCAGGTAGCGCACGATCCACAGGGCGGCGAAGGCCCCGGCGTTGGCCAACTGGACTGACAGGGCGCCGCCGAAGATGGAGTCGACCACGCCGACCACTGCGGTGGACAGGAACAATCCGGCAAACGAGAGCATCCAGAACGGGGCGATCTCGCCCACCGTGTGACCGCCCTGCTCCTGCTCCCACACGTAATGACGGCTCAACCAGTATGCGGGCCAGCTGCTGATGGCCACGGCCGCCATGTTGGCTAAGGCACCGGGCCAGCCGATGATGCTGTGGAACAGGAACAGCAGGGACTGGCCGATGAAGACGTTGACGAGAGACACCCGGGAGAACCGGATGAGGGTCGTTCCGTGTTCCCGCCACAGGCGCGCCGGGAGCGAGAGGGGGTTGGCCACCACGGAGCGGAAGCCTAACGATCCCCCTCCACGGCGCCCCCCACATGATCGGCTACATGATCGGCCACCCGCCCGGCCAGCGAGCGGGCAACGGCGGCGGGCGACCCCCCGCCGGGAACTGGCCCGTCGAGGGCATGGCGGGAGGCGTCCATCAGCAGTCGATCCAGATGGGACCGCACCTCGGCCCGCCAGCGTTCCGCCCGGTGGGACGCCAGGGCGCCGGTGGCCACCAGGCCAGCCAGGTGGGCCTCGACGGCGTCGGCCAACTTGTCCACCCCGACCCCGGTGGTGGCCACCGTGGAGGTGATGGACGGCCGAGATCCCGTACCCGCTCCAGAACGCCCGTGACCGGTCAGGTCCGACAGGTCCAGCATGAGCTCCAGGTCACGGCGTACGTCGGCCGCGTCGGGCCGGTCGGACTTGTTGACGGCGAACAGGTCGGCCACCTCCAGCAGGCCGGCCTTGTTGGCCTGCACGGCGTCGCCCATCCCGGGCGTGACGACGACCAGCACGGTGTCGGCAGCCGAGGCCACCTCGACCTCCACCTGGCCTACGCCCACGGTCTCGACGATCACCGGGTCGAACCCGGCGAGGTCCAGCAACCGCACCATGCCCGGTACGGCCAGGGCCAGTCCCCCAGCATGCCCCCGGGTGGCCATGGAACGGATGAACACGCCCGCCGCGGTGGCCTCGGCCATGCGCACCCGATCGCCCAGGATGGCGCCGCCGGTCAGCGGCGACGACGGATCGACGGCCAGCACGGCCGGCCGATACCCCCGCTCGACGAGCCGAGTCGTCCAGACGGCGATCAGGGTGGACTTGCCGGCCCCCGGCGGGCCGGTCACCCCGACCACGTGGGCCCGGGCCCCGGCGGCACCCCCATCCAGTGCCGTCCACGACCGCTCGGCCACCTCGTCGGCCGCCGGGCCGCCACGCTCCACCAGGGTCAGGAGACGGGCAGTGGCCCGGCGTTCGCCACCTCGTGCCGCGGCCACCAGCTCGGCCACGGACCTGGTCTCCTCGGGCACGGGAATCAGCTCCGGGAGTCGGCGGCCGCCCGGACGCAGGCCACGACCTCGTCGGACGACGCCCCCGGGCCGAGCACGCCGGCCACCCCCGCGGCGACCATCGCCAGGCGGTCCTCGTCCGGGACGATCCCACCGATCACCACCGGGACGTCGAGGCCGGCGTCAGCCAGGGCGTCGACCATGCGGGGACCCAACGTCAGGTGACCGGCATTGAGCATGGAGATGCCGACCACGTCGGCATCCTCCTGCTCGACGGCATCGATGATGGTCCCGGTGGTCTGGCGAAGGCCCAGGTACACGACCTCCATGCCACCGTCGCGCAGCATGCGGGCCACCACCTTGAGGCCGCGGTCATGGCCGTCGAGCCCCAACTTGGCCAGCACGACCCGCAGCGGTGGGCGTGCCTCTCCGTTTTCAAGGACCTCGGCCGGCTCCGTCATCACACCACCGCCCGCTCGACGTACGTCCCGAACTCGGCTTCCAGGGTATAGACCACCTCGCCCACGGTGGCCCGGGCCCGCACGGCGTCCAGCAGAGCGGGCATCAGGTTGGTGGTCGGTTCGGCGGCATCGGCGGCCACCCGGGCCAACGTGGCATTCACCGCGGCATCGTCCCGGTCCTGCTTCACGGTGGCCAGGCGCTTGCGCTGGAGGTCCTCGGTGTCCTGGCCGATTCGCAGAAGGCGGCGAGTCGACGGGTCGTCGCCCTCGGTGAAGGCGTTGACGCCCACCACGATCCGCTCGCCGGCGTTGACCTCCCGCTCGTACCGGTAGGCCGAATCGGCGATCTCGCCGGCGAACCAGCCGCTGTCGATCCCGGCGTACACGCCCTCCAGCAGCGAGCCTTCGCCCAGGTCGGCGAGGTGGGCGAAGACCTCCTCGGCGCGGCGCTCCATCTCGTCGGTCATCCACTCCACGTAGGCCGAGCCGCCCAGCGGGTCGACCACGTTGGCCACCCCGGTCTCGTGGGCGATGACCTGCTGGGTGCGCAGGGCGATGCGGACCGCGTCCTCACTGGGCAGCGCCAGGGCCTCGTCGAAGGAGTCGGTGTGCAGGCTCTGGGTGCCGCCCAGCACGCCGGCCAGCGCCTGAATGGCCACCCGGGCGATGTTCACCTCGGGCTGCTGGGCGGTGAGTGACACGCCTGCCGTCTGGGTGTGGAACCGCAGCTTCATGCTGCGTTCGTCGGTGGCTCCGTAGCGGTCACGCATCCAGCGGGCCCAGATGCGCCGGGCGGCCCGGAATTTGCCCACCTCCTCGAAGAAGTCGAGGTGGCTGTTGAAGAAGAAGCTGAGTCGGGGGGCGAAGTCGTCGACGTCCATGCCGGCGGCCACCGCGGCCTCCACGTAGGCGAACCCGTTGGCCAGCGTGAAGGCCAGTTCCTGGGCGGCCGTCGATCCGGCCTCGCGGATGTGGTAGCCGGAGATCGACACCGGGTTCCAGCGGGGCATCTCGGCGGTGGTGAACGCTATGACGTCGGTGACCAGGCGCACCGATGGGCGGGGTGGGAAGACGTACTCCTTCTGGGCCTGGTACTCCTTGAGGATGTCGTTCTGGAGGGTGCCGGCCAGGCGCTCCCGGTCGACGCCGCTCTCCTCGGCGACGACCACGTACATGGCCAACACGATGGGCGCCGGCCCGTTGATGGTCATAGAGGTGGAGACGGCCCCCAGGTCGATGTCGGCGAACAGATCGGCCATGTCCTCGACGGTGTCGACGGCCACTCCGGCACGACCAACCTCGCCGAGGGCCCAGTCGTGGTCCGAATCACGACCCATGAGCGTCGGCATGTCGAACGCCGTGGACAGACCGGTGCCACCGGCGGCCAGCAGTTCGCGGAAGCGGGCGTTGGTGTCGGTCGCCGTGCCGAAGCCGGCGAACATCCGCATGGTCCAGAGGCGGGAGCGGTACATGTCGGCGTGCACGCCCCGGGTGTAGGGAAACTCGCCGGGCGCCGGACCGTCGCCGTGGACGGCGTCCACCGGGATCCCCGAGAGCGTGCGGAACCGGTGATCGTGATCGGCCATCGCGACATATTACTGGGACGTCCGACTATATGCCACCAGAATGTGTCGCTATGCTGGGTCCATGACCCTCTCCTTCGACCCGATCGCCGAGGCCCGCCGCAACTGGGAGGCCCACGACTGGGGCGCCGTGGACGCCATGGCGGCCGCCACGTCGATCACCCGGGCCCACCAGATCCTGCTCAAGCGGATCGACGCGGCGCTCGAACCGTTCGGTCTGGTGTTCAGCCGCTTCGAGGCCCTGGCCCTGCTGTCGTTCACCCGCACCGGCGCCATGCCCCTGGGCCGCATGGGCGAACGGCTCCAGGTCCACCCGACGAGCGTCACCAACACCATCGACCGCCTGGAGACCGAAGGGCTGGTGGTCCGGATCCCCCACCCCACCGACCGGCGGACCACCCTGGCCGAGATCACCCCCGCCGGGCGAGAACGGGCGGCCGAGGCGGCCGCCGCGCTGGCCGACTCGAAGTTCGGTCTGGACGGCATGAGGACAGGGGACCTGGCCGCCGTCACCGACGGCCTCCGGTCGCTGCGTGCCGTGGCCGGGGACTTCTGATGACGGCATCCACCTACCGCGGGCCACTCTCCGGGGAATCGCTCCCCTAGGGTTCGGCCCGTGATCGTCTCCACCGTCCTGGGCATCCTCGCCCTAGTGGTCGGCCTCATCATCGGCTGGCCGGTGCTGGTGGTCCTGTCCATCATCTTCACCATCGTGCAGTTGGTGATGCTGGTGGCCAAGACCGCCGTGGAACGCAACGACGTGAAGGTGGCCGAACGCCTGGCCGCCAAGAAGGCCCGCCACGAACAGGCCCCCCGGCGCGACTGATCCCGTATCGCTCGGGGGCCGACTGGTCTCAGGGGCCGACGATCCGACAGGCTGGCGCCATGCCCAACACCACGCCCACCGCTCCCTCCACCCGCCCGGCCGAGATCGCCGCCCACCCGAAGCTCAACATCGTCTACCGGACCGATCCCGAGCGGATCGCCCCCCTGCTGCCCCCCGGGATCGAGCCCACCGGCAGCCCAAACGTGTACGTAGGGATCTACTGCGTGCCCATCCGCAACGAGCCCGAGTACGGGGTGTCCACCAAGGTGGACGCCACCTGGAACGGCATCGAGGGCCAGTACTCGTTCGGCATCGGAATCGACCAGGAAGCGGCCATCTTCGTCAGCGCCGAGACCAACGGCCAGCCGAAGTTCCCGTGCACCACCCGCTACTTCCGGCTCGGCGACCGCATCGAGGCCACCTGTACCCACCAGGGGTACACATTCCTGGAGTTCCGGGGCACGGTCACCGGCGAGGCACCCACCGACGGATCCGACGTGGTCCACGACGAGTGGTGGACCAAGTACTCCCGGGCCATCGGCGGTGCCGAGGGCCAGTGGGACTTCCCACCCCACGTGGTGCACGTCCACCAGGTCAGCGAGCCGACGCACGTGGAGACCCTCGAGGGCGAACTGGTACTGCGGGACAGCCCGTGGGATCCCTACACCGAACTGCTGCCCATGGAGGGACTGATCGACGCCCGACTGGTGACGTCACGCCACAAGGACCGCTCGATCACCAATGGCGGGCCGCTGGACCCGGTGGCCTTCTGGCCGTACGCCGACACCATCGGCGGTTCGCGCTGGCCCGGCGAGCGCGGCGGGCCCAGGCTCGTCTGGTGAAGAAGGAGATACGAAACCCGTGCTGAGCAGGTTTGACGACTACCCGATCCACCAGACTCCCGACCCGGTCGCCATGCCGGCGTCCAGCGACAAGGACGTCTACGAGCGCTACTGGTTCAACGGCTACTCGACGGCCGGCGACCTGTACTTCGGGATCGGCACCGCCCTGTATCCCCACCTGGGTATCCGGGACTGCGGCATCAGCATCGCCGTGGACGGCGTGCAGCACGCTTTCCACGCCTCGTGCCGGGCCGATGGTGATCCGGCCGACCAGGTGGTCGGACCGTTCCGCCTGGAGGTCCTCGAGCCCATGCGCTCGTGCCGCGTGGTTCTGGAGTCCAACGAGACCGACTTCGCCTGCGATCTGACCTTCGAGGGTCGGACCGGCAACGTCGAGGAACCCCGCCACCACTGGGGCGGCGACATCCGCCGCACCATGGACACCACACGGTTCACCCAGATGGGCCGCTGGACGGGGTGGATCGAGTTCGACGGGCGACGCATCGAGTTCGACCCGGACACCACCCGGGGTACCAAGGACCGGTCATGGGGCATCCGGCCGCTGGCCGGCGGCGACCAACGGGGGGCGCCCGCCCCTACCGCCCGGTCCAGCCTGTTCTTCCTGTGGGCACCGCTGAACTTCGACGACCTGTGCGTGCACTACCAGTTGTTCGAGGACTCACTGGGACGACCGCTGTCCAGCGTGGGCGCCCTGCTGCCCACCTACGAGACACTGGCCGACCTGCCGG
>Ga0315319_10000818_pt1 | contig 10452 bp, 13 predicted proteins | sample M1500m3416metaG_FD_203463 | JGI IMG/M metagenome (GOLD analysis project Ga0315319, IMG submission 203463) | Ammonia-oxidizing marine archaeal communities from Monterey Bay, California, United States - M1 500m 3416 | ecosystem: Environmental > Aquatic > Marine > Intertidal zone | place: USA... | reverse complement strand
AGCTACTAAGGCCCTCGGCAAGCCAGGGCTGATGCGGCGGTTCACGCTGCTCGGGATTCAATCACGGGTGCTCACGGAACTGGTGATGCGAATCTCTACGAATCTGGTAAACAACGATGCGGGTGGAACCGAGTCGGTATACGAAATTGGGAAAGTTATAGCTCGGCTCGTCCCAGACCGCGACTAACGGATTCGTGACGTGGCCACGCAGCGAATGCGAATATCAAAGAGAAGCTGCGCTTTCGGCTGCAGCCCCAATCACAGTGTCAACAACATCTTCTGTGTGAGCTAGCCCGACGAATAGCGCCTCGTATGCTCCGGGTGCCATTGCTACGCCACGATCAAGCATCTCGTGGAAGAAGCGGGCGTAGGCTTTTTCGTCGGTTGTTCGCGCCTCATCGTATTGAGTCGGGGCATTGTCTCCGAGGAAAAGGCCTAGAAGCGACCCGACACGCGGGGCTATTGCGGGCAGGCCAGCACTGTTCAAGACTTTTTCGATGCCAGTGCTGAGTCGTTCGGTCATGGCGTAGAGCTTTTGATAGGCCGCTGAATCCAAAAGTTGTAAGGCCGCGCAACCTGCGGCGGTTGCGAGCGGATTACCTGAGAGCGTCCCTGCTTGATAGACGGGCCCGACAGGGGCGAGCGTGCTCATTATTTCTTCAGATCCTCCGAAAGCTCCAATTGGTAGCCCACCTCCAATGACTTTGCCGAAGCAAGCAATGTCAGGAGTGATTCCAAACCATTCGGACGCTCCGCCGCGGGCGAGACGGAATCCAGTAATCACTTCATCGAAAATCAGCAGAGTTCCGGCAGCATCACACGCCGAGCGCAATTGCGGGAGGAATCCTTCGAGTGGCGCGATCAGACCCATATTTGCTGCTACGGGCTCCACAATTACGCAGGCATCGTCTTGGGTGATTTCGGGTACTGCGTTGTAGGGGACGACGATGGTGTCGGCGACGGCGGAGGGGGGGACCCCTGCCGAACCCGACAAACCCAAGGTGGCGACACCGCTTCCACCTGCTGCGAGAAGCGTGTCAGCGTGACCGTGATAGCAACCAGAGAACTTGATTACGCGGTTCCTGCCAGTGTGGCCGCGGGCAAGACGGATAGCGCTCATCGTGGCTTCGGTACCACTATTCACGAGTCGTAGCTGTTCGATACCGGGGACGCGGTTTACGATTTCTTCCGCCAAGAATATTTCTCCTGGGGTAGGCGCTCCGAAGGACGTTCCCAGAGCGGCCGCTTTCTGAATGGCTTCTGTGACTTGGGGATGAGCATGACCTGCTATCACCGCTCCGTAAGACTGAACTAGATCGATGTATTTGCGGCCTTCAGCATCGTAAACGTGGGCCCCTTCCCCTCGAACTACGAAGTAAGGGTCGCCACCGACAGCTTGGAATGCCCTGACCGGCGAATTCACTCCCCCAGGGATGAGTGACTGAGCGTCACGAAAAAGCTGGCGGTTGGTTTGTGAACCCACATATTCTCCGATCATCCCAGATTCGCTCGGTGTGATTGCATCCTATGGCTAGCGGCGGCTACGCGATGCTGGAGTTATGCCTCACCAAATAGTAAGTCGAGCAACGCGTCAGGCGGGATCTCGTCCAGCGTTTCAAATCGGGCATAGGCACCAGAAAAGTCAAGGGATGTAACCAACGGATTTGGCACCACCACAGTTCTTATGCCTGCTATTAACGCCGCTTTCAACCCGTTAGGACTGTCCTCTACTACAGCGGACGCACTCGCATCTACCCTCAACAGTTCGAGGGCGTGGAGGAAGACATCGGGAGCGGGTTTGGCGACCTCACCTACATCGTCGCGGCACACGATGTAAGAGAATTTTTCGTACAGCCCAACCCGTTTGAGATGCTGATCTACCCACGCGTGAGGCGAGCTGGATCCGATAGCTGTGCTAATCCCGCGACGCGCGGCGGCGTCTAGAAGCTCTGTCACGCCCGGAAGGATCGGCTGGTTTTCTGTCATTTCGTTTTTTATCTGCTGACGCGCTTCCATAACCAGATCCTGATCTAGGACCTGTCCGGTGCGCTTTTCCAGTTCTTGTACCCAACTTGATTTGCGGTCAGTCCCCATGCCTGCAAGCCACCAGTCCATCGGGAGGTCCACGCCGTAATCTGCCCAGATCTGCGCTGTTGATTCACATGCAGGGGTCTCTGTGTCCAAGATGGTCCCGTCGAAGTCAAGAATCAGCGCGTGGGAACTCATCTTTGGCCCGCCACCGACGCCACGGCCTGGACGAGCCCCTCTATCGACTGTTCTTCAGCGATAGATGTCACGCTGACGCCCAAGCGCTCACATTCTTGAGCCGTCGTCTGCCCTATAACGACTACCTTGGCTGCGCTCTTTCCGCCAGTTTGTTCAAGGTGTCCTTTCACCGCTGAGGGCGACGCAAAAGTGACTACATCTGCAGCGATGGCTTCGGAAACTAAATCACGGTTTAGCGACGGGAACACCGTTCGATATGCAGCTACCCCATCAACTTGCCATCCTCTATCTCGAAGTCCGTCAACAAGATCTGTTCGGCCGTCCGATGCCATGGGAACTAGAGCACGGTCACTAGGTTTTGGGTTTGGGAAAGCTTCGGCTAATGAAACCCCGTCGTGCCGCACTGGTATTAGATCGGGTTCTCGTCCCATCTCTAAAGCGACCTTTGCCGCTGTTGTCGGTCCTACTACTGCAATCTGAAGATGCGAGAACCTTTTAAGAACTCCTCTTCGTGCACCTCGAGCCATTAACGCCGCCACCGAGTTAGCTGAACTAAACGCAACCCAGGAGAACCGGTCCAAGCGGATAAGGGCGTCATCTAATGGTTGCCCTCCGTCTAAGGGAGGCACTATCGCAATTGCGGGAGCGGCAACAACCTTTGCGCCAGCGTCAGACAAGGCTTCGATTAGACCTGAGTTTTGGTGCGAGGCGCGGGTTACAACGACGGACTTTCCTTCAAGCAGCTTAAAACTCAAGAGCTAGCTCCGTTTATTGACAGGAGGGCGCGTCCGCCGTCGGCGAGAAGTTCCTCAGCGACGGCTTTCCCCAAAGCATCAGCGTCGTAACCTTGTTGCCGAGTGCGCAGCAGAGTGGTGCCGTCTCTTGAGGCGAGCACGGCATCAAGTTGGATGATCCCTTCTTCCAAGTACGCGTGAGCTCCAACTGGCAGCTCACAGCCACCACCCAGTTCGGCTAGGTAGGCACGTTCAGCTTCGACGCAACGTCTGGTCGGGTCATCGGATATTCCCAGCAGCTGTTCATTAATGGTGAGATCGTCATCACGGCACTCCACAGCAATGGCACCCTGGCCGACTTGCGGGATCATTTCTTCAACGCTGAAGACCTCTGCTACGGAATCTGTGAGTTCGAGGCGCTGTAAGGCGGCCATTGCAACTACTACGGCGTCAACGTCTTCTCGTTCTGCGACGGCGATTCGTGTTTCCATATTGCCTCGAAGCCCTGTGAATTTCAGATCCGGCCGAACGTGAGCGAGTTGCGCCTGTCGCCGAGCCGAGCCTGTGGCAATCCTCGCTCCCTGCGGTAGTTGTTGGAGGTGCATCCCAATCAGCGCGTCGCGCGGGTCGCCTCTTTCCAAGAAAGCGGCGAGATTGAGACCGGCAGTGGGGGATGACATCAAATCTTTCGCGCTGTGCACCGCCAGGTCGGCTTGGCCCTCTAGCACTGCCATTTGCACTTCTTTGACGAAGACGCCACGACCTGCCATTTCTTGGATTTGCCGCATCTGATCTTGGTCGCCTTCGGTAGTTACGATCAAAAATTCGACATCAATGGCACTCAACGCTAAACGATTAGCAACAGCCTCTGCTTGCCAGCGCGCCAACGGGCTCGATCGTGTCGCGATGATCACGGAGACCCTCGCTCAAAGGTCAAAGAGGTCGCGAACCGAGTCTGCAAGACGGTCACCCTTTGCTGATCCTGCGGCTTCTTTTAGGGCAGCAGTGGGTTCGTGAAGAAGCTTGGCCACAAGACCACGGGTGAATTGATCAAGAGAAGCACGGTCTGAATCTGAGTAACCAGCCTTTCGTGCAAACTTGTCTACTTCTTGATGCCGCTTTGCTTCAGCTGCACCTCTCATTGACGCTATAAGCGGAGCTACTTCCCGGGCGGATCGCACGTCAGCGAACCGGTTTGCCTCAGATTCAACTATGAGCTCAACCGTCTCCACCTCATTTGCACGTTCCATCCGACCGTTAGCCGCGAAGCTAGACAGATCGTCCATATCGAGAAGAGTGACCCCGTCGATTTGGGCAACCTCAGGGTCGATGTCTCGCGGCATCGCTATATCGACGATGAGCAACGGCTCACCTGCTCGTCGGGCGATGACCTCGGCGATGGAAGTGTTGTCGAGAATTACTTCTGTGGCTCCAGTGGACGTCATCAACACGTCAACGTCACCCAAAGTTTCTCCCAAGTCTTCAAGTGATATCGAAGAACCGTCGATTCGAGTAGCTAAGGCATCGGCCTTGGAAGTGGTGCGGTTGGCTACATAAACATGATCGGGTCCTGCGGCGGCCAAGGCGACGATCATTCCTTCCCCCATTTCCCCCGCTCCCACGACGAGCACCGTTCGTCCGATCAGGCTGCCAAAATGCTCTGTCGCCATCAAAACAGCCGCATGAGAAACTGACGCTGTATGTCGGCCTATCGAACTTTCGTTACGCGCACGCTTGCCTGTTTCCACTGCATGTCGAAAGAGAAGGTTTAAAATCGCTCCAGAAGTGCCCTCAAGGCGAGCTGTTTCCCATGAAGTTTTTATTTGGCCTTGGATTTCCGACTCACCCAACACCGCCGAATCAAGGCCCGATGCCACCGAAAAGAGATGCTTCACGGCATCGTCATCATGATGCACATACAAACAATCAGATATGTCTTCCGGCGTTACAAAAGCTGACTCTGCAAAAAAGTCACGCACTTCGGCATACGCGGCATGAAATTTTTCTGCGACAACATAGGCCTCGGTGCGATTACAAGTCGACACAATGACTGCTTCACTGATGTGGTTGCGTTGGCTAAGCCCTGCCAGGTTTTTTGGGAGATCGTCCGCGCTAATGATGGACTTCTCCAATAGCTCCAGCGGAGCACTCCGGTGATTCAAACCAATAACAACGATGGACAAGAGGCAACCAAATCGATCAAGAAAACGTGTGGGCTCAGTCTCTCAGCAACAAAGCCCTGTTTCCACTCTCGCAGTCGCTCATTGGCAGATTTTGTTGCGTCAGAAAATTAGTTATAACGAAATGAAAAGTAGTTGGATCGTAGCCGCTACGAATATCAGCATCAGTAAGGCAGCGAGTACAAGCGTGGTACCTGGTCTCAAGTTGCTTCCCTAATTGTGACTTCAGCTCCGATGTCTAATCCTGCGGGCACTACACCCTCGTCTCGTCCAGTGGCGACCGAAAGCAACCCATGCTCATCATCAACGAGTGCTAATTGGCCTGGGTTCACATCCATCGGACTTTGCAGCCGAACAACCCTTTTCTCATCACCAAATTCGAGGACAAACACATCACCCATACCGGAAAGAGTGTCGCGGTCGAAATTGAGTTGGGCAGCGCCTCGACGGCCTTTACCTATCACCTCGGCAGATATCGAACCGTCCTCTTCAAGGCGCGATACTGGGACAAGTGACGGAAGTAGCAGATTCGGGTCGATGCTGTCGCCAAGTTCTTCAAAGGGTCGACCCGCTGCTAGATGCCCAGAAACCGGGCCAATTACATCGCGCGCCGGATGTTGGACACCGGGCGATATGACATGGAACTCAGTATTTGTGAGCTGCACAGCGCGGTCAGCGCCCCCAACTACCGCAACAGCAGCACCTAATAGTCCATTGTCGGGACCGACGAGCACGGCTTGACCGTCTCCGACTTCGACGGCGATGGCAGGGCGGTCTAGGACTGACCCCACAGATGCGAGGACCAGACCTGACGCAAGGTACGGCACGCTGCGAGCAAGCATCAGCGAGCCAGCACGAACACCGCCAGGGTGGATGTCGTGGCACAGATCTATCACTAGAGACCCAGGAGTCAAATCACGCAAAATGGAGTGCAGTAGCCCCACGGATTCGTCGGAGGTACCTAAATCAGTGAGGCAGGTAATGGTGTCGAACCGTGTCATGGGTCAGGTTCGACCGAGTTCTTGAGAGCGCATAGTTGCCGCCTCAATTGCAGCCGCGAATGCTGCCCTCAATCCATGTTGCTCAAGCTCGCGGAGTCCCGCTGCTGTCGTGCCGCCCGGTGAGGTGACGTCAGCCCGCAGCTCCGCCGGAGGTCGTCCTTCCGAAAGCAAAGTTGCCGCTCCCAGAAGTGTCTGCACCGCTAATTCCGTTGCCACGATTCGACTCAAACCTGTCAAGACACCGGCATCGATCATGGCTTCAGCCACGAGAAAAATATACGCGGGTCCCGATCCTGATAAGCCAGTTACGGCGTCAAGCAGTTTTTCGTCGGTTCGAACCACAGTGCCTACGGCGCCGAGTATTTCTTCGGCCCAGGCAAGGTCTTCAAGGCTTGCCGCTCCATTCCCGCAGATAGCAGCTGCGCCCTGCCCAACCAGCGCGGGAGTATTTGGCATAGCTCGGACGACGGGCAACAAACCCCCTGTCGCGTCGTCGAGTGTGGCAAGGGTCACTCCGGCCGCTATGGACAACAGACGCTCGGTACCTTTTTCGGCAGCTTGGCGAGCTACGGTCGCAACGATGTCCGGCTTGGTAGCAAGAATTGTTCCACTGGCGGGTTCAATTTCAGCAGTGGCGCGCACCCCGTAGATCTCGGTCAGTTCTTTGCGTCGCGGCTCTAACGGTTCTACGACCACAATGCTTTCGGCGTCGCGGCCATGCCGTAGCAGTCCACCGAGCAAAGCTGCGCCCATTTTCCCACCGCCGACAATCAGCAGTTCAGCCATGGGGTCCACGGTACCGGTCGGCTTAGTCAAGACCTTGGCTCTATTTAGTGTGAGCCATCGTTGGGATTGTTCTTGAGGCGCTCTGTGAATCCGATTCGCAAGACTGCCGACCAGTGACGCTCCACGAACTCCCATATCGACCCCAGGATCCGATCGAGTTCATGTTCGTCGACGGCATGAAAGGGGAGTTCGCCCGTCAAAAAAATTGCTTCCTCCGGTCCAATACCGAACTGGGCTCCAACTAGCTCGTAATTGCGACGGAGCAACAACTCGAAGAGCTTTTCTCTATTGTTTTCGGGCGCTGGGAGAAAGTAGGTCTCATATTTCAGCGTTCGTTGTCCAAGTGTGAGCCACACAGTGCTGACATCACGAGTCTCTCCTTCGAGGCGGACGTACCAACGACGTGGGATGTCGGCGTCACGGACAACTCCACGCAGAATCGGTAATTCTTGTTTTTGTGTCTCGAGCCACTTGTCGATGAGTTCTTCAAGCGCGTCTAACTCGTCTTGAGTCGCCGCTTCACGTGTCACACGCAGGTGACCAGTTCACGTGACATTAAGCGACCAAACACCTCAATCGCGGCGCTCGCGCCGGCGTCCCAACTATGCAAGGCGGCTCGTTCAACTCCACGGCTCCCCATGTCGCGTCGCATTTCTGGGTGGCTGAGCAATTTGTCGACGGCGGCGGCGAAAAGCTTATGATCTCGCTCATCCACAAGCAGACCGGTCACATCATCAACCACATTGTCTCGAAGCCCCCCTACGTCGCTAGCTACGACGGGGATGCCGCAGGCAGCGGCTTCTAGGGCTACGAGACCAAAAGATTCTGAACGACTGGGGACGAGACATACATCAGCCGCTCGGTAATAATTCGGCAGTAGCTGGTGGGGCTGGGGATCGATGAAGATAATTCGCTCACCGAGGCCATGACGTTTGATACGAGCCATTAAATCTTCGTGCGTCTCGAGGCCTTGGTGTCCTGAGAGCCCTCCAACAACGACCAGTCGAGCGTCCCTGTGTTGGCTGGCAGCAAGAGCATCAATGGCTAGATCCAATCCCTTGAGAGCTTGGATCCGGCCGACGAAGAGCAGAATTGGGTAATCACCTAAACCGACCGTTTTGCGAGCGGAGTGAGATGCGCCGGGGCTAAAGAGAGTGCGGTCGACTCCGGGTGTCAGAATTTCAATACGATCACGCGAGATCCCGTAAAAGGAATCAAGTTGATCTGCTTCGACCTTTCCTGACGCGAAGACGGCGTCTGCACATCCAATGACAGCGTCTTCGGCACGAATTCGATCCTCTGGTTCCGCGTCACCACTGAAACTCTTTATTCGGCCGAGAGTGTGGAACGTGACCGCAAGAGGTATATCGAACCGATGTTTGAGGTGATGCCCAGCTACGCCCGATAGCCAATAGTGGGCATGGAGGGCGTCAACTGGCCGACGTTCAAGACGGTCCGCGACACCTTGGGTCCATAGGTCCACCACCGCCGGAAGATCACCTTTTAGAAGGCCCAATGGCCCCGCTTCAATCTGGATGATGTTGACACCAGGTTCGATTTCGACAATTTCTGGGTGCTCTGGTTTGGTTCTTCGCACATAAACGTCACAGTCAATACCCTGATTGGCCATCGAATTGGCTAGTTCCCGGACGTAAACGTTCAATCCGCCACTATCGCCAACACCCGCTTGATCCAGTGGTGACGTGTGCATAGACAGCACACCTATTTTTCGGATACCGCCGTGAGTGGTGTCTGTGCTTGTCACGAAGGACCAAGGTAGCCAATGAATCCGGTCACTCCACTCAGTTCCGACTTTGTCCGTAACTCAGATGAATAAAAGGTCGATTGCTGCGACCCAAAGTGGTGTCACTAAAAGGTACGACGAGAACCTTTGTAGATCGTGGCCGCTGTCTGAGGAAACTAACCGCATGATGATCCGACCAAGAGGTATTGCGCCGCCAACTAACAGAGCAAACGTCCAAAACCATGCCGATGAGATCGGGGAGGCCGAGATTTGGATCGACGTCCACAGAATCGCCAACGCCCCGCCAATCCCAAGGAATGGAGCCAAATGCCGTCGTGAGCGATCTCTCATCCCTAATCCAAGACCCAAATCATGCACGTAGACCAAGCTGAGCAGTAGCCCCACGGAGCTTGAATCGCGGAACGCTAACACCGTCAGGCTCGCAGCCGTCAAGCTTGCCGGCAACCAAGCAACCATCACCCTTAGCGCCTGTCTTAGCACCCGGCTTTGTCTCTTATTACCTATGGCCGCTATCGCTGGCGTCGCCACAAACGCGGCTGTTGCGACAACCCCGACAAGTCGGAAGTCATTGAGAATCCCACTGAGCGCAACCAGAACCAGTAAGGCGACTGCTGGCATGCGTTCGGAAAGGGAGTTTCCTGAAGCTCGCCACGAAACAGCGAGCGCAGCGAACATTGAGACCACACCAAAGATTGGCGGGCTGATTTGTAATCCAATCATCAGAGTGCAGTAGCCGATGAACCCTGGCAGCAATGCTCGATGTGGGGTCCCGTAGAACATTACGAATCTGTCGAGCGAACCTCTCATTAACCGCCCGAAACTGGAGGCAGCACCGCTACCTCGTCGCCATCTGAGATTTCGGCGTCTCCCTCTACCGGGTCTCCGTTGAGCCATACGCGGCTTATGGCCAAGATCTCCGAGAACGCGTCACCAAAGTCGTTCTGAGCTAGTGAAAGTATTTCGCTGACTGTGGAAGCGTCGTAGAAGGTTGTGCTTGCGCCCGCCGCTTCGCGGGCACCAGCGAACAGCCGAAGAGTCACCACTGCCATTCCTGGATCCTACCTGCGCTTGCTGTGGAGCTTTGGCGGTAACCCGGTACGTTCTTCGAAGTAGCAATGAAAGAAGAGGTGCTGTGTGGAAATACTTGCTCTTCGACATGGCCAATCAGAGTGGAATGCTGAAGGACGCTGGCAAGGCCAAGCTGATCCCCCACTTACTTCTTTAGGAGAGCAGCAGGCGTTGCTTGCAGCCAATCAGTTGCTAAGCAGTGGCGAGATTTTTGACACAATCGCTTCGAGCGATTTGCAGCGGGCTCAACGCACTGCGGAGATCATTGCCGAGATTGTCGGCGATGGAGTGGTGGAACTTTGGACTGCATTTCGGGAGCGTTCGGCGGGTAGTTGGCAGGGCCTGACGCGTTCGGAAATTGAAATGCTGTCGCCTGGCGCCATTGAACAACAGCGATGGCCGGAGGGGTACGAGTCGGACGAATCTGTGATTAGCAGAGTGATGCCTGCGATCCACGAGTTAGCGAAAACTAGCGACCGTCTTTTAATTGTTGCTCACTCTGGGCTGATTCGCGCACTGGACCGAGCTTCGAAGGCTCTTCCCGCGTCAATTCCCAACCTTTCAGGCCGGCGGTATCACTTCAACCAGCGGTTATTGCCAGGTGAAATCGTTCACTTTTCCGTGGATGTCACCGGGCACGGAATTGAATAAGAAATCGCTATAGGCGCTAGAGCTCTACCTGGCCTACCCAT
>Ga0315319_10000817_pt1 | contig 10463 bp, 9 predicted proteins | sample M1500m3416metaG_FD_203463 | JGI IMG/M metagenome (GOLD analysis project Ga0315319, IMG submission 203463) | Ammonia-oxidizing marine archaeal communities from Monterey Bay, California, United States - M1 500m 3416 | ecosystem: Environmental > Aquatic > Marine > Intertidal zone | place: USA... | reverse complement strand
TATCGCAATTCCCCAGTTTGGTGCTTATAAAAATAGGCTTTACAAAAAAGAGGCAAAAGCTAATTTACAGGCTGTGTTCCAGACCTGCAAAGCTTACTGGGCGGATAACGCTGGGACCGATAATTGCGTACTTTCTACTATAAAGGAGGCCCCGTATAGCTATAAGCAATCATTGGATATTAATATCGCTATAACTATCGCTACGGAAGCGTCTTTTGTAGCAACAGCCACTCATACCTTAAATTCGAATTCTACAACTTTTACAATAGATTCTTCTGGCAATATCAGATAATCGGTTTTTCTTGCATATAGAATTCCCCTGCTCTCTGCATTTAGGGTGGGAAGTAAGGATTTTTCATTAAAGTGTTTTGGTAATTTTTTGATGACAGAGTCCTGCTCCAAAGCCCCGACAATTTTTTTAATTCTAGTCCCTTCTTAAATTAGCGAGAAGTTGATAAAATTCCCTATACAGATGCCTGTTCGGTAGGTGGATTTTGGTTTATGGCTTGTTTTATACCCCATCGGGGCATTAAATTAATGGAAGAAGCCATCTCGAGCCGAGATGGCTATTTTTCGCAAGATAAAGCACTACAATTTGCCTCGGCCGTATGGCCGGTAGTAGATTGATTTTAAAGGAGTAATTTGATATAATTCGCAAATGACTATCGAAAAAGATTTTATTATTATTGGCTCTGGTGTGGCTGGGCTGACTTTTGCGCTTAAAGTTTGCGAGTTCGGCTCTGTCGGAATTATCACCAAGGATGCTTTGGAGGAGTCAGCCACCAAATATGCCCAAGGAGGTATTGCTTCGGTGATGGCTGAGGATGATTCGTTCGAATTGCATGTCAAGGACACAATGGAAACCGGACGCGGACTCTGCCATGAAGATTTTGTGCGTATTGCCTGTCGCGAAGGTCCTGCAAGAATTCGTGAGTTGATCAACTTGGGTGCCAATTTTGATCGCAGTGGTGGTGGACAAGCTGAGTTCGATTTAGGAAAAGAAGGTGGTCATTCCAAACGTCGCATTTTGCATGCCAACGATCTGACCGGTTGGGAAATTGAACGTACTCTCATTGAAGCTATTCATGCGCAAGACAAAATAGAAATTTTTGAACATCATATGGCGATCGACCTCATCACCCGATCCCGGCTTGAGAAGAGTATTAAGCCAGGTAGCGATCAGGACGAGGCATTGGGGCTGTATGTTCTGGATCACCGATCACAAAAAGTCGAGACGATTGTGGGCCGGGTTATTCTCATGGCGACGGGTGGGGCGGGCAAGGTTTATATTTATACCTCCAATCCGGATACGGCGACAGGCGATGGGATTGCGGTAGCTTATCGGGCCGGAGCTAAAATTGCTAATATGGAATTTTTCCAGTTCCATCCCACTTGCCTCTATCACCCCAAAGCAAAATCGTTTCTTATTTCAGAAACGGTACGCGGCGAAGGGGGAATTCTACGTCTGCAAAATGGTCAGACGTTCATGGAAAACTATCACTCCTTAGGTTGTCTGGCTCCGCGTGATGTGGTGGCGCAGGCTATCGATTACGAAATGAAAAAGAGTGGAGACGATTACGTTCTGCTGGATGCCACGCATCTTGAAGGTTACCGTATTCGCGAACGATTCCCCAATATTTACAAGACCTGTATGGATTATGGTTTTGATATGTCGCGCGAACCTTTACCTGTAGTGCCCGCGGCGCATTATATGTGCGGTGGATTGGTGGTGGATGCTAATGGACAGACGAACATCAAGAGACTTTTCGCCAGTGGCGAGGTTAGCTTCTCCGGGTTACATGGTGCCAATCGGCTAGCTTCCAACTCTCTTTTGGAAGGGCTGGTGCTCTCGCACCGTGCTGTAGAAAAGGCGGTGAGCCTGTTTAAAAAATCTAATAATTTTCAAAAAGAACTGGGTAAAATTCCAGACTGGGACCCTGGAAGCGCGGTGGATAGTGACGAGTCTGTTGTGGTTTCGCACAATTGGGACGAAATTCGCCGGTTGATGTGGAACTATGTGGGTATTGTTCGTTCCACCAAACGTCTCAAGCGAGCTGAGCGCCGGATTGAACTTCTGCTGGAAGAAATTCAGGAATATTACTGGAACTTTAAAATCACCAAGAACACTCTGGAGTTGAGAAACATTGCTATCACGGCACAGTTGATCATTCAGGGAGCCATAACCCGTAAAGAAAGCCGAGGTTTGCATTATAACCTCGATTATCCGGATCTCGATGATCTGAACTGGAAACATGACACGATTGTTCAGAACACCGTTCATAGATTGATAACTCAAACCAACCCGAGAATTGTGACCCATGAGTGAAGAAAAAAAAGCACATAATTTGATCCGAGATTTTTTTGGAGTGGTTGCGCTTGCCTTCACTGTATTTAGCTTTATGGCGTTAATGACTTATTCACCCAATGATCCATCATTTAATAAGGGTACTGCAGGAGGGGACGTAGTGAACTCCACCGGTATGGTCGGAGCTTATTTATCTGACGGACTGGCCCATGTTTTTGGCAGTGGTGCATTGTTTTTTCCAGTTATCACTGCATTATTGGGTTGGGCTTTGATTCGAGGAAAAAATTTTCATAACTGGCCATTAATTTTAGGTTCGGGAGTTCTATTTTTGGTCGGACTGTGTTCTCTTTTGACGATCCAGTTTAAGGTTGACCCGTTTTTTGATACAGCGGTACCGGTAGGGGGAATGATCGGTTTAGAACTCGGGAGATTTTTGGTTGCTTGGTTGAATCCTTCTGGAGCGATATTGACGCTGGTCACTATATTATTCATGACCTTTGTAGTGATGACCCGCATTCCCGTCAATGCATTAGTCGAAGTAATTGGAAAAATTATAAAAGCACTGGGCACAGGATTGATGTTGGGGTTGAATGGAATAAAAAATTTAATTTTTCGAAGCGTGGCGCCTGTCAAAACCCTAATTCAAAAATTTCAAACGTTTAGGGTGGGAACCCAAAAGATTGGAAAAGCAGCTTTGGAACCGGTGATTGCCACCCGCAATTCCCTCGAAATCGTAGCGAAACAAGATAAGGAACTGGGCAAAAAGAAAGAGAAGTTTTTAGTTCAGGATCATTTTAATTTCATGAACTCACATGGGAAATACCAGATTCCTCCTCTTTCGTTGTTGGAAGATCCGCCTCTCACTCAGGGAGTGCAGACAGAAAAAACCCGCAAGGAGATTCTCGCCAGCAGTGCAATTCTGGAAAAGAAGCTATCTGACTTTGGTATTGAGGGACGAGTGGTTCAGGTACTGCCTGGTCCGGTCATTACATTATTTGAATATGAGCCGGCGCCTGGGATCAAGGTCAGTCGGATTGTATCTTTGGCGGATGACTTGTCTTTGGCTATGAGATGCGTGGGACTTCGTATTCTGGCCCCGGTACCAGGCAAACCGGTTGTTGGCATTGAGGTTCCAAACATACGCCGCGAAATGATCTATTTTAAAGATGTTATTACTGCGGATGTATTCCGGCAATCAGACTCGCGACTCACTTTGGTGATAGGCAAAGATATCACCGGTGAGCCAGCAGTGCAAGACTTGGCAACTACTCCGCATTTGCTCATAGCTGGTTCGACTGGGTCGGGCAAGAGCGTTGGGCTGAACGCCATGATCTGTAGCATTCTTTTGAATGCCACGCCTGATGAAGTCAAAATGATCATGATAGATCCTAAAATGTTGGAACTATCCATCTACGATGGCATTCCACATCTCATTTCTCCGGTGGTCACTAATCCTAAGAAAGCCGCCGCCGCGCTTCAGTGGGCAGTCAATGAAATGGAATCGCGCTATAAAATGATGGCCGAACGGGGAGTACGCAACATTAAAGGCTTCAACGAGCTAGCCGAGAAACTTCAGCTGGAATATGAATTGGAACTTAAAAAACGAGAGAAGGCTAATAAGGGCATCAAGCCTGAACAAGTTAAAGAGGATAATGATGAGGAAATGATACCGGAACCTCCTGTCAAACTCCCTTATGTTGTCATCCTGATTGATGAGTTAGCTGACCTCATGATGGTAGCGTCCAAAGGCGTGGAAGATTCTTTGACCCGATTGGCGCAGATGGCAAGGGCTGCCGGTATTCATCTTATTGTTGCCACACAACGTCCCTCGGTAGATGTCTTGACAGGAATTATCAAGGCCAACTTCCCCACACGCATGTCTTATAAGGTCACTTCTCGAGTGGATTCGAGGACCATTCTTGATGCCATGGGTGCTGATAAACTTCTCGGTAAAGGCGACCTGTTGTTCCTGCCTCCCGGAACGTCCAAGCTCGTTCGCTTGCACGGCGTCATGGTCAGTGATGAGGAGATACAGCGCATTGTGGACTTCATTAAGAAACAGGCGAAACCGGCATATCAGGAAGATATTTTTGATTCAGTGGTTGTAGATAAGAAGAGTGAAAAGGGAGAGCAAGAGGAGTTTGACGAAAAATATGATGAAGCTCTTGCCATTGTCGCTAAAGACCGGCAGGCTTCTATTTCCTATATTCAACGACGCCTAAGAATAGGCTATAATAGGGCAGCACGAATCATAGAAACCATGGAGCGAGAAGGGGTGGTGGGCCCATCTGATGGAGTCAAGCCTCGCGCAGTCTATGTTAGCCCGATCGAAATTAAATAGAGTTCACCTTGTTTTCTGTTTTACGCGGGTTTTTTTTGTTACGTCCTGCGCGCTACAGGTCGTTGGTAGATTCGCAGGCATTTTCTCCTGCCGTGATGAAGAAGGTACCATCCCTTTTTCGGACGGCCTTTCCAAGGTTCCCAAACAATTTCACAAAAAAGAACAAGGTTTACGAAAGTTAACGATTCAATGCCACATACTCATGCGATATGCACGCTAGCCCTCGACAACCGGACCCAGCGATTCTTTTTGTACTTTGTGGGGCCAGCAACTTGGCCCGTGCATACTCTGCCCTGACACGACATCTTTCCCAAAGTATTTCTCAAACTCAGTTTATCAATGCACTAGGACCGGGCAGGGGATATTGTGCACGAGGTGGTCTGTTCAATTTTTCCTATACACCCATCGGCGAATGTGAGGTGATGCGATCAGCCGACGAGTTTGCCCAACATGGTGGTAGAGTTGCCGTCCTATTAACCGATATTGGGAATGACATCATGTATGGTGTTTCAGACCAATCTCTCATCGAATGCCTGGATGCTTTGATTGAACAACCTCTGGGTTGGAACGCAGAAATCTTTTTGACTGCCTTTCATATCGATATATCTCGAGATTTAAGGAAGCATTCTTTTAAATTATTGAAGAGCCTGTTTTATCCAAAAAGTCCGGTCACTTTTGACCAGGCTGACTCAGCGGTTAAAAGAGTGAATCATTTTCTTCAGGAGAAATCGGAGCAGAACGAGAGAGTTCATTTAGTAAGTGGGATGGAGGTATACTCCGGGTGGGATAAGATTCATTACAGCCTATTGAAACGCCATCTCGCGTGGTCCCATGTCGCAAATGAAATGCTAATAACGCTCGGTGTAGCACCTGCTAGAAAAATTGGGTTAGATTCCATGTTAATTTCCTCATGCCATAGTTTAAATCGATTAATAGCGACTGATATACTGAAGATTACAAAAAGATCAAAAGGATTTTTCTAGGAACTTTAAATGGGACTTTGTATTGCAGTCATCCGAATAGGTGCATACATTATCATTTTCGGAGTGTTTGTGGTCATTGGAGTAATAGGCCATGTTTTGTTTTTTAGGTCAACTCCATGGCGTTTAAAGTGGATTGCTTATTTTGCGCAATGGTGGGCCCGGGTAACCTGTTTTGTTTTGAATATTAAGATCCGGGTTGAAGGAGATGTGAATATAAAATCAGGGTCGCTGTTTGTCGCCAACCATGTGGGCTCACCAGATATTTTTATTTGCGGGGCATGTTTTAAAGGTTTCTTTGTTTCAAAAGCTGAAATTGCAGATTGGCCCTTGTTCAATTGGTTGGCTCGCTTAGGAATGACCATCTTTGCCGACAGGAATAAACGCCATCAGGTGAAAGCCGTTATTCAGCAAATTAGGCATAGATTGAACGCTGACCAATCGGTGATCCTTTTTCCCGAAGCTCAGGCAACCGATGGAGCGGATGTGGTACCTTTTAAATCAGCGATCTTCGAGGCGGCTGTACTATCCAGACGTACTATAATCCCTGTTTCAATTCATTATCACGATGGACACAAACCAACGATTGCCTTTTATGGAGATAGCTTTATCAAGCATATATTCACCTTGTTGAAAACACCTCGGCTTGAAGCAACAGTAAAGATTCTTCCGAAAATTTTAGCAGGCCCAGACCGGCAATCTCTGGCAGATCAAAGTTGTCGGGCCATCCGAGATAAAGTGCTGAATGCCAGTTTTCCGTCAGCGTGACCCTGTCCTGTTATTTTTATGATGGACATCAAAATCAAAATGAAGTTACATACAACTAGTCGCCAGCATGATGCTGGGCTCAATGGGTGGCCTCGTTAAGCTTAAACAGCTCTTTGAGAATTAATGAAATTTTTTACCCCTTACTGGCAATAAAAATTATTAAAAATTAGCTCCACACTTAGTGGTTTTATTAAAGGATTCAATATGATTCACTCTTTTAAAGGCGAGAAACCAAAGATAGATGCTTCTTCTTTGGTGGTGGAAAGCGCACAGGTTATTGGTGAGGTAGAGATAAAGGAAGAAAGCAGTGTATGGTTCAATGCGGTGATTCGTGGAGATGTAAATTATATTCGCATTGGCAGACGCACCAATATCCAGGATGGTTGTGTCCTGCATGTAGCGCGTAAAACCCTGCCTTTGGTTATCGGCGATGAAGTGACAGTCGGGCACAACGTTACTTTGCACGCTTGCACTATTGGGTCGCAATGTCTTATTGGTATGGGCGCAATAATTATGGATGGCTCAGAAGTGGGGGAACAGTCCATTGTCGGTGCTGGTTCACTGGTTACCCCAAATACAAAGATTCCGCCCAAAAGTCTGGTGCTGGGGTCGCCTGCGAAAGTAAAACGGGAACTAACCGACGCAGAAATTCGCAGCATCCGTGAATCGGCCGCAAATTATGTCGGCGATATCGAAACTTATCTTGATTAAAGCTCATGACTGAACCAGTTCCGTTTTCAGCTCCCATTGCAGTTATTGGTGGTAGTGGGGCCTACCATCTTCTAACCGGACAGGCTCTGGGTCAGGAAAAGAATTGTAAAATTCTCAATACGCCCTATGGCAAAAGCGCACCCATTCACCATTTTAGTTTTGCCAATCAGGAATTTTTGTTTTTATCACGCCATGGAGAAACCGACTATTCCTTAACTGCTCCATTTGTAAATTACCGTGCAAATATTTATGCGCTGAAACAATGTGGGGTGGAGCGGATCATTTCCTGGTCGGGGCCGGGGATCATCAACATAGCATTCAAACCGGGAGATTTTGTGATTCCGCACGACATCATTGATGAAACCCGCAATCGGGAAACCACGTTTTTCAAAGATACAGGCATCGGCTTCATTCGCCAAAACGAACCGTTCTGTCCGCAAATCACCGTTGCCTTACATGATACCCTGCACTTGGGTAGACTGCCTCACCACGAACAAGCGGTCTATGCCTGTACCGAAGGACCACGTTTGGAAACCCCTGCAGAAATTCGTAAGTTGCGCATATTGGGTGCAGACTTGGTGGGTATGACTCTTGCTCCAGAAGCTTTTCTCGCCCGTGAAATTGAAATGTGTTACACACCATTTTGCTACCTGACAAATTATGCTGAGGGGATCAAGCCTAGAGAGTTCAAAAAAGGAAAATTATTTGAAGGCATGCAAACAGATGAAGAGCGTAAACAAGTCGAAGCGGCGATACAAAAGTTTCCTGAGTTGATTCGTGCTGTATTTGAAAGTCTGCATGGAGTTGAACGGTCCTGCAATTGCCCGCATGCCCTGCAACGCTATAGAGACAAGGGTTTTCTGCCGTCACGTAGCAAGGGCGAAAAATAACAGGAACCTTTCAAGCTATATACTCCAGTTGTAAGTAAGAAAGAGTTCATTACCCTTTGAGGAAAAATATCAGGGCTACTGGCCCGCTCTCCCGTGAGAGGAAGTGGATCAAGACCTAAGTTGAGCCAAGATAACTCTTTAGAAGCAAAGTAATTTTTTGCTAATTGGCCCCGCGCCTAGCGGGTGTTAGTCGGGCCAGACATCGAATCCGCCGGTCATGCTATAGACCGTTTTGAACCCATTTTGGGATAGATGTTCCGCAGCACCACGGCTAGAGATACCGTGATAGCAGCAAACAACCAGTGGTTTTTCTTTATCCGTTTTTTCGATAAACTCTTTAACATTGCTATTATTGAGCGACACGGCATTAGGAATGTGCCCGGCTGAATAAGAATCCGGATCGCGAATGTCGACCACAATTACAGAATCTTCTTCCACCATTTCCTGTACCTTGTAGGCAGATATTTCTTTAAACATTTCGGATTGTCCTTAATTAGTAAAAACATAAAATCCACTTTATGAAGTTTTGCATCTTAAAACCTACATGATTTAGATGAAGAGAGCACCAAAATTTTTTATTTTATAAGGACAGAATGGATTTATCGCAACTACAAGAAAATTTCGAAGCTTCCCGGGTTAAGGGCGACAGATTGGAGCTAGTAGAAAATGCCGTGGATTATGCCAATGGCTTTCAAAGGATGAGAAAATATGAGGCCGCTATTACATGTCTGAATAAGGTTTTACCGGATGTCGAAGGAGATGCGACCCTGCATGCTGTAATAAGAACTGCTTTGGGAACCGCTTTCTGGGAAAAGGCACAATTGCAAAAAGCCCTCAACCATTTTGAAGAAGCTCTAAAATTTTTTAAGACGATTGACGATAAACAAGGTATTGCTGCTACCCTCTCTATCGTTGGCATCACTTTCTGGAGAAAATGCGATTGGAAAAAGTCTCTGGCGGTTTTAAGAGATGCGCAGAATGAAGAACGAAAAGCGGATAAACGTTTTACTTCTTTAAATGGAGCTTTTGATCGGGGCATCATCTCCCTGCAAAACCGGGTCAAGATTGGGCGGGAACTCCGGAACCCATTAAAAATCCTGCAACCGCTGTTTTCTTCCTCTGCGCTTTATCTCGTTACGGGAAACCTGGATGAAATGAATTCTAGCCTGAATGAATCGGTATCGTTGGCAGAGCAATTAGGCAAAGATGATATTTTGATTGCCGCTAGAGGCCTGAGGGAGATGAAGAACTAACTTTAAACCAGGTTAGTTCATTTTTATTATGAAACAGATGCCGGACATGACTGCCAGGAATGGCGGCAAAATTATTAATAATCGTAAAATTCGGCTTGCCTTTAAATTTGATGGTGCAGATAAAGTTTTTGCAGACTCCCGACTCCACCCATTTTAGAATCCATTCATAAAGTTTTTCCGGGTAGCAAATTAAATCTGAGAATAACCAATCGACTGTCTTTCCTTTTTGTGCAAAATCTTCTGGAAGTAGGGAAAACGCATCGCGTTTCTGGAATGAGACTCGTTGAAATTTGGCAACCGAGGGAGATAAAGGGGCGCGGTCAATGCTCAAAACATCTGCACCGGTTTGTTGAATCACCCAGGCCCATCCGCCCGGACTTCCCCCAACATCTATACAGAACTCTCCCCGTTGAGGTTTCCTCCCCGTGAGAGTGAGTGCTTCATAGAGTTTCAGGTAAGCTCGGTTGGGTGGTCCTTCTTTATCTTCGATAAAATGTGGTTCACCGTTCGGGAATGGGCTCGAACAATCTGCCGATGCGAGCAATACATTGTCACCCAGCAAGGTGAAAGTTCCAATCGGGACTTGCGATAAATGGGCAGGGAAAATAATAGATTTGAATGGAACCGGCGACAGTTTTTCTAGAATCAGTTTGGCACGACGGTGTAGCTGATAAGAGTACAAGCACCAGTTGTGTTGGATTGATTTCAGCTTTTTAGCAGCATCATTGATCGAGTCAATATGAATTGCTATAGGATTACGCCAGATATTCTGTGCCCAGTAGGCTTCTTTAGCAGGCTGGCTAGAAAGGATTAATCTATCATGAACAGTAATCATACCATCCAGTTCATTCAATAAAGGTGCGACTAAACCGTCAGAAGCCAGATAAGCGGATTGAATTTTGAAAGCCATACGCCGGATCATACCCGTTGGTATGGATCAGCTCAAGCATTAAGGTTGAACCGGAAGGCCTAATGTTCTCTCCGTCTGGTTTCGCGAATGACTGAAAGGGGTGAGACGATCTAACCTTTCTGGATTCACCCCTTTGGCAAAGAAGTTCAATCTTGTATATATGAATTTCCACACCAAAAAGACTCTGGAAGTTATTGAGCCAAAGATTCAAGAAATATTTCAGATCAATGTCGATGATATTCCGGGTGGACCTATTCACCGTTTTCATCAGGAACCTAAAAAGGTAAAATCCATTTTAAAAAATC
>Ga0315319_10000812_pt1 | contig 10482 bp, 7 predicted proteins | sample M1500m3416metaG_FD_203463 | JGI IMG/M metagenome (GOLD analysis project Ga0315319, IMG submission 203463) | Ammonia-oxidizing marine archaeal communities from Monterey Bay, California, United States - M1 500m 3416 | ecosystem: Environmental > Aquatic > Marine > Intertidal zone | place: USA... | reverse complement strand
CCTTCTCGGTTCACAAGAACCGAGTTATTAAGTTCTGTGTGGCATCTTTCGTCCGTGTCTTCGATATTCCAGTTGATCTTAAACCTATAGTCGATAGCTTTTGGACCGTTTAGTCTGATGCTCATTGCATTTAGCAACAATATGGCATCCATTCCCTTCATCACACCTCGAATCGCTCGGGCACCTTCCTCGCGAAGCCCGAATCTCAGTTCTTGAGCAGCCGACAAGTAAGCGTTTCTCCAAGTTGCATTTTCTGATCTGTAGCCTAGCTGGGTATGCGCAGCTGCGGCCAGTTCTAAAGCTTCCTTATTGCCAGGGTCAGCCCAGATCACTTGGTCAAGTATGTGTACCACCCAGCGGTATTCACCAGCTTCGAAATCTTCTCTAGCTTTTTCGATAATTTTATCGGCACCTCCCATGTACTCCAATGTTTTTGCCGCCATCTGTCGCGGTGGGAGTTCATCAAGGGATGCTGGATTTCCGTCATACCATCCGAGATAGTAGGCATAAATCCCGCGGACATTGTGCTTCAGTGTTCCGTAATAGCCTCTGAGATGCCATAACCTAGCGAGTGTAGGTGGAAATTCGATGATGTTCGCGATTTCAGACGGGATGTAACCATGACTCATCAGGCGTAGCGTCTGATCATGCATGTACTTGATACCGTCGCGTTGTTGGCCGAGAAATGTCTTCACTTGAGCGTTTCCAAATACCGGCCAGTTGTGCCCGCTTATAAGAAACTCTGTTTGTTCGAAAGTTAGGGAGCGAGCGACAGAATCTGCCCATTGCATGGCATCTCTGGGGAACGCACCACGGATCGTATAGACATTGTGTAGACACATATAACAATTATCGGCAACATGTAGCGTCTTGTACTGTGGTATGTAGCAGTGCATTCCCGTAGGCGCTTCACCAGGCGCATACATAAACTCTAGTTCAACACCATCAATCGTCGTAGTCCCACCGTCTGTCCCGATGATGTCGGTAGGCTCAATGTAGGTGACTTCCCCACCTTCGATTGCTTGTCCAATCCCGTCGTCTACTAGCCCCTTCGCGCTGATCGGTAGATTTTCGCCATACATATAGTCATTTCTGGGAACCATGCCCTCAGCAGCTAGCCCATGCTCTTTGAGAACCCACTCAACAAAACTGTCGGAGGCTATAACCCGGATGTTCCCATCTTTTACATCCTGTTCAGAAATCATACCTTTAACACCACCAAAGTGATCAGTATGAGTATGAGAATAGATAACAGCTGTAATGGGTTTGCGGCCGACATGTTCATATAGAAGGTTCAATGCAAACTCGGCGACCTCCACTGTCGTTAAAGGATCAATGACGATATAACCTGAATCACTCTCGACAAATGTAACATTAGCGAGTGATTCCCCACGTACCTGATAAACACCGTCCGTTACTTTAAACAGACCTCTATAGTTGTTCAGTAGTGCGTGTCGCCATAGACTGGGATGCACGCTGGTTGGGGCATCACCGTGTAGAAATTCTTCAAACGCTTCATGATGCCAGACAATTCGACCTGCTTTATCCCGGATGTCAGGTACATCGGGTCGATGAATAAGTCCAAAACTTGCGAACTCAAAGTCCTGTTGATTCGCCCAGTCAAATACAGGATCACTATAGGCAGAGCTGTGTGCCTGAATTGTGTGCGTGCTAGGATCGTCGCTGGAATGCATAGAGTCGTACTCTAACTATTTGGATTTGGAATAATTACCTAGATCAAGATCTTGTAAGTGAACTTACAATATCGAGCTATATATGTAAGTATCCCTAGTCAGCCGGTTTGTAGGCCACGAAATGAGTGGGACGCAGAAAACCGAGTTCTATGACCTTTTGCTTTAAGGCACTACTTTTCTGTCGATAACTCGCCTCATGCTCTCCGATTAGTTCTACAAGTCGCTCGTATTTAACCCCAGAAAGCGTGGCAAGTTCTTTTTTGACCTCATCGATATACCAATTGTTCCGATCCACAAGGGATACTTTCTCAAATCCAACTGTGGAGATCGCTTCCTGAGTCTGCCGAAGATCTCGCATATCAAAATTAAGGTGACAAAACTCTAACCATTCCTCGGCAAGTGGGGTATAGGTTTCTTCCCCGCCTCGCAACCAATCGCTTCCCACAAAAACTCCCGTCGGCTTAAGGATACGGAACACCTCTCTGTAAAAGGCCGGCTTATCAGGGATATGAACAATTGCATCTTTGCTGAACACCATTTCGAAAGAACCGTCATCAAAGTGCAGTGGTCCAGGTTCCACCAACTCGAAAGTTACTTGCTCATCGAGACCGGCCTTTTTAACTCTATCAGTTGCATGTTCAATCAAATGTTGTTCCACATCTATGCCCAGGACACTACTTGCCCCGTACTTTTGGACTAGGTTGATATCGATAGCTCCCAGGCCACTGCCAACATCAAGAACGTGCCTATTGTTTACGTTGACGTTGTGTAATAGCTCGTCTACTTCTTCATGACCCCCCGGGGCCAGATAGCCATCACCCCACATCCACTGTAAGGCGATGATAAATTTCTCATTGTATTGTCCAGTAGAACTCGGTTCAGGCATTTTCTTTTCCGTTGTATAGAGGAGTGGTTTTAATAAGATCGGCGTTTCTTTGGACAGCGTCTCATGATTGGACTAAATTCTATTAAGTTGGTATTGAACACGTTTCACATCCTTAATGAACTCCATAGCTTGTTCTGCGAATGCGATATGATCGGGATGATTTCGATAACTGTGCCAGACTTGTTCCGATTCAAAATCTATGACCAAAGCATAGTCAAATGTGTCATCTTCTAGGTTCAAGTCAGGCCCATATTCAAATCTCAAAAGACCAGGCACGACAGCGATGAGAGATGAAAGTCCGCTTTCCATCGTATCGTAACTAAGTTGATCAACACCTTCTTTGAATTTAATTAATGTGATCTGTCTAATCATGTGGGCGTCTTTCCTGATTTGGTGAACAAACAAGATCGATTTTGTTTGATATAAGAAACAAAACTAAAGTTCCAAAATAGATCTATTCGATGGCAGTTTTCACTCGCATCTCGACCAGTCCCTGCGTCATCGGTGAAGGTATGGATGAAGTCTTCACTTCTATGAAAGCAGGCTGGTTTCGTTGCCAAGCTAGATTTAACGCATCAGTAATTTCGGCCGGTGATGTAACTAGCTGAGAATATGCACCGGCCGCATCAAAAATCTTATAGTAGTCAACGTCTCTTAAGGACGATCCGTATATTCTTCCCCACATCTCCTTTTGTTGTTCTTGGATCATTCCCCACTGGGCGTTATTTGCAACAATCAGGGTAATCGCAATCCCCTGATCGATTGCGGTTTCCATAGGCGTCAGCCCTGGGGCTAGACCCAGTGAACCATCACCGGTAATCAGTACCACTTTACTGTTTGGGTACTCCATCTTTATAGCAGTTGCAAATGCGGGACCGGTGCCCATCTGTTCCCACGGCCCCGGGGCAAAGATACCGCCGATCTTGCGACCTGTCATTGCCCAGGCGTTTAAAGCAATCTCGCACCAGCAGGCGATATCCCCTCCATCTATCACCAGAATGTCGTCTTCCGACAAGCTCATAAGAACGTCATGACAAAGTCGGAGAGGATGTACAGGCTGTTGGGTGTTTTCCAAGCATTCCTGATAGGGTTCAAGGCTCTTAATCCGGGCATCACGAATTCGCTCTACCCACGTAGTATCAATCGCGTTTCCTCGAAATTTAGTTCCCAGTACCTGGATGAATGGCTTGATACCGGAGCATACACGTAGGTCTGCAAGCGCATTGTTACTCAGTTCGCGCGCAGTTGAATTGATTGTGATGAGAGTCGTTTCGGGATTCAGAAGTGGCGCTTCGCCGTAATTCAATGGAAAGTCCAGTTGGCCTCCTAACATCAGGACAACATCGGACTCACTGCTAACGAGACGAGAACAGGGATTCTGATGATAGTCGAGCAGCCCCATATGCATCGGATGAGACATGTCCATCGATTTAAGATGTGTAAAGGGAGCAAATACCGGAATTCCTGAGTTGGTAGAGAAAGTTTCGAGATCGTACTCTGCCTCACTGTACCAAACGCCTGGACCTACAATTATTGCAGGCCGATGTGCCTTACTAAGAACAGATATGACCATTTCCAGATCCTTGGGGTCCGGATAAGGCTGATGTGTTTTCTTGCGTGCTGGGTCAAATGCTCTCACCCCGGGAGCAGTTTCTGAATCTATCTGTTTGGTAAATAGGAAGTTTGTAGGTATTGTCAGTTGTACGGGGCCCATGGGTTGGTTAATCGCAATATCGTGAGCTTTATCGAGAAACCACGCGATACGACTGGGTTCGTTCACTTCAATTGAATACTTGGTCATACATGCCACGACTTCAGATTGTGGCATCTCCTTGAAGCCCTTGTTATCAAAATTATTCGTATTGGAAGATATTCCAATGAAAATAACCGGGTCGCCTGCATAGTAAGCTTCGGCGACAGCAGAGATATAGTTCGTGAATCCACTGGGTTCGGCGATACATACAGCGACATCGCGAGTAAGTCTCGCTGTAGCAGTAGCCAAAAACCCGGCCTCCATCTCACTTCTACACGAGATAACATCAATGCCATAGTCGCTTAGGCCAATAAATATTGGATTAATAAAGCCACCACAAAGAGAGAATACTTTTTCAATGCCCTTGTCTTTGAGTGCTCGTGCAAGCATATGGCCGCCACTCATTTTACCTTCGGGTGCCTTGCTGATATCAGTCATTGAGAATTTCCTAGTAATTTTCGAGTGGCATATGAGATCAGGTCAACCGAGTAGTCAATTCACAACTACAATTCATACACCTTTGCGGCGGCCCTGAACAATTCGATCAAGAATCATGGCAATAAACAGAATCGAAAACCCTGCAAGCAAGCCTTGACCCACATCCGCATATTGCAAAGCTTCCAGCACCATCTCTCCTAACCCTTTCGCACCAATCAGCGATGCAATGACGACAGTTAAAAGACTTAACAAAATGGTCTGGTTCATCCCTGCTCGTATCGATGGCGCAGCAAGAGGAAGATCGATCTTTGTCATGAGATACCAGCTTGAAGCACCGTAGGCGATTGCAGCTTCGCGAGTTGATTCGGGCACGCCGCGGAATCCAAGCACTGTCAACCGAACAACCGGCGGTGTGCCAAAAATTAGGCAGGTGACGACTGCTGCTGGCTTACCCGCGCCAAAAAGCACGATGATAGGCACCATGTAGACAAATGCCGGCATCGTCTGTTGAAAATCCATGATAGGACGAATAAAAGAGTATGCACGCGGACGACGGGCACAAAAAATTCCAAGTGGAATCCCAAAGCCGATACTGATGAAAGCCGCGGTTCCGAGAAGGGCAAATGTCTGCATTGAAAGTGTCCACAACCCAACAATTCCCATGAACGCTAGAAACGCGCCGGTGTATATTGCAGCTCGTCCACCGGCTGAAAAGGCCGTAATTGTAATAATGAATGAACCAATAACAATCCACGGTGTCTGAACAAACACGGCTTCTAGAAAATCTAATACAGCACGAATTCCGGCGCTGATACCATCAAAGAAATTATCACCGGCCTGGTCAATATAATAAAAGACCGCTTCTATCCCGCTAATCGCGGTCAGTCGAAATTCGGGACTGGTCGGAAACTCAGCCAGAATTTCGATGACTTCACTCGAACTAAAATGGACCGCACTGACGATATAAACGAGTAACACAAAAACTGCACTCAGTACGGCTCTTGAGACATGCATGCCAGATTTGAGCGATCGATTTGAGAGCCACTCTGAGTAACGTCGTTCAAGAGATGGGTTGGCCAGGATACCTGCGACAATTTTTGCAGCCACTAGAATTGCAAAACCAAAAGCGACTATCCAAATCCGCGATGCTTCAATCTGCTGAAGTTCAATTAAGGACTGTTCGACAATCGCTTCAAGACCCTCAATGTTGCGGCGAAAAGCATCAACGTTGTCTGCATTGTTCTTAATTGCCGCTTCCAGTTGTCCATTTCTGATGCCCAACTGAAGTTCCATCATTTTTATACGACCTGTCACTTCTGAAGCCAGGTCGCCCCAAAAGCCTCGGCCGACCTGGGCAAGGGCAAATGCTTCGACTATGGTAAAAGGCAATGCCCATTTCCAAAGCCCGCGCAATCCGAACCAAATCGGACCTAGAATTGCGGCAATTAAATTAAAAGTCCAGGTAAATTTTGTTCTACTGCCAATCAAAACGAATTGATTCTCGTAATATTTTGCATTGGTGCCGACAAACTGCGCTATCAGAGTTGTTTGGTCTTCCACAGATCCGCTACGAGATCCGGTCACTTCATTATTTGATGAGTTGCTCATGATGTTTCTGTGCCTTCAATGACCGTTTTTAGTAAATCCGCACGAGTAATGACACCGATTCGTTCTCCTGCGTCATTGGTGATTCCAATTGGAGATTCTGTTCGAATTGCTGACTTGATAAGAACGTCCAAGTTAACGTGGCCCGGGTAGGATGGTAAATTCACAGAAAGGGAGCCATGTGTCTGTTCATATGCTGCCAAAGATTGCATGACAGAATGTGCTCTGACGACTTTAAGACGAGAAATTCCTGAAACAAAATCCGCAACATAATCGTCCTGAGGGTTCATGACAATCTCTTCCGGAGTACCGATTTGAACAACGCGACCGTCACGCATGATTGCAATGCGGTGGCCTATTCGAACAGCCTCATCAAGATCATGAGTAATAAAGACGGTTGTTTTATCAACTGTCCTAACGAGCCGAAGAAATTCATCCTGGAGTTGACGTCGTATTAGAGGATCTAACGCACTGAAGGGCTCATCCATCAATAAGATACTGGAGTCAACAGCCAACGCTCTAGCTAAGCCTACGCGTTGCTGCATCCCACCAGACAGTTCGTCAGCATATTTATTCTCCCATCCGCTAAGTTCAACCAACTCTAGAACTCTCAATGCTACCTGTCGCCGCTGATTCTTTGGCATTCGCCGAATTTCGAGCGGCATCGCAATGTTGTCCAACACTGAGCGATGGGGCATAAGTGCGAAATTCTGGAATACCATCGCAATGTGCTCGTTTCGGTATCTACGAAGTGCCTCGGGTGATAAAGCAAGGATATCTTCCCCATTGACTTCCACTCGACCAGCAGTAGGTTCGAGCAGTCGGTTAATATGCCTTACCAGGGTCGACTTGCCACTACCAGACAATCCCATAACACAGAAAATCTCCCCTCGCTTCACCTCAAGACTCACGTCGGCAACACCAATGACGCAGTCGAATTTTTCCAGCACTTTTTGCTTAGAAAGGTTCTCCTGTTCAACAGCAGCCATGACTTCACTGTCGCGACCACCAAAAATTTTCCAAACCCCTTGAATTGCTATTGCAGTCTCGCTTGAATTCTTATTGTTATTGGGCATAACTCTAAACTCTAAATTTCCAAACGATCATAAGATCCTACAATTCTACGAGTTTGATTTAAACATAATCCTGCGACAGGAAGTCGGCGCAACGTTCTCCAATCATAATCGCAGGAAAATTAGTATTAGAAGACACGAGAAATGGAATCACGGAAGCATCTGCGACTCTCAATGATGTCAGTCCTCGCACCTTGAGGTCCTGATCAACGACAGCTGAAACATCTGAACCCATTTTGCAGGTCCCTACGGGATGCCAACATGTGTTGCCACATTGTTTCGCATAGTCCAAAAGTTCATCGTAATGAGCAATCTCAGAACCCGGTCTGACCTCTCGAACGGTTAATGCTTTCATTTGAGGTTGTGAAGCTATTCGTCGGATAGTATTTAGGCCATCTACTGCCGCTTTTTGATCCGCCGACGTGCTTAGATAGTTGGCATGAATGATCGGATCTTCACCGGAGTTGCGGGAGCGAATGTGAACCGATCCGCGAGATTCTGGATGGAGTTGAAATACCGTAAGACCGTACCCTGAAAATTCATCGACCCCTAATCCTTTGGCCATAGAAAATCGGTCCGTACCACTCACGTGCGCGATACCGAACTTCAAATCAGGTGTTGGTAGCGAAAGGCTACTTTTTACATTTGCAAAACAAGTAATAGTCGGAGTGGTCATTAACCCGCGTTTTGCAAACAGATATTGGAGACCAGCCCATGCCCCTCGAAATTTATTGTTTAGAAGATCATTTACAGTTATTGGCCGAGTGCATTCATAGGTCATACGAACGTTGAGGTGATCCTGAAGATTTTCTCCGACCCCAGGCAAATGGTGCTTAAGAGATATTCCAAAGTCTCCCAACCTCTTGTTATCTCCAATTCCAGATCGCTCGAGAATTAAGGGTGTGCATAAAGAGCCGGCACATAAAATAATCTCCTTATCTGCAAAGACCTCGGTTCTATCTGAAGACGAGTCAGGTGATCTGGTAGTATCTAAGATAACACCGCAAGCTCGATCACCCTCAAAAATTAGGTGATCAACCAGAGCATTGGTTTCTATTTCTAAATTGCTCCTTTTCTTAGCATCTTTTAGATAGGCGATATCTGTGCTGCAGCGACGGGCATTAATCTGTGACATCTGTGCGTAATGGACGCCTTCATAAATTTCTCCGTTATAGTCTTTAGCGATTGGTATTCCACTGCTTACACACGCATCGACAAAAGCCTCTGAGAGAACATCTTTGTGTGCAATATCCATGACACGAATAGGGCCGTTAACACCCCGATATTTTGGATTACCCTCCGGACGGTCTTCGATCCGTTTATAGATAGGTAAAACATCGTCGTAGCCCCAACCAGGACAGCCTTGTTCTTTCCAGCGGTCATAGTTATAAGGATCTCCACGTGTGACAACCATACCGTTTACACAGCTGGAGCCCCCAACTAGTTTGCCACGCGGCCAGTACAAACGCTGACCCTTCATGTTTAGTTCGGGTTCAGTCTCAAAGGGCCAGAGTAGTGACTTATCGGCAAGTAATCGTCCAAGGCCAATAGGGACTGAGACCCATCGATTGGACGACTCGCCCCCTGCCTCGAGCAGCAGTACAGAAAAACGCCCGTTCTCGCTCAAACGGGCAGCTAAGGCGCATCCAGCCGAACCGGCGCCGACTATTACAAAATCATAGCGACGTTGCCCCAAAGTATCAGCCCCCTACTTGTCGTTATGTGTCTTTAAAAGGCTCGTCCCAGATAACTGCAATTATCAAGGCAGAAGGCCATTAATCGGCGAACTGGCAACAACTAGAAATGTGCTGCTGTTGACTGGATTTACTCGATGACAGAACGCTGGTCGGGTTAGTGTTTGTAGGCTATCCCGACCAGCGTTTTCAGAAACCGCTTCTACATACCGAACCAGCCATCAACTCGTTTCGGATTTGCAGCTATCCATTTGGACACGACTTCGCGCGGATCACGTTTTTCAGCGCCGACTTCATATGCCCATCTCGTAACCGTATCGATGTCCAGTTGGATATTGGCAAGCAGTTGTGTTGCGAGAGGTGCCCGAGCTTCTAACGCTTTCGACCAGGCAAATTGAATCGTCTTGGGCGCACTCGCGCAGGTTATTTTTGAATTTTTAAACCAATCGGGGTCCTCTTTTTGAGTGACCTGTTTCCAACAACCTTTACCATCATTTTCTGGTTCTTCAAGCTGAACCATACCAAATGCATCCCACACCCAGTCCGGTTTCCAACAGTAACCGGCGTAGCCTTTCTTATTCTTGATTGCTTCTTTAAGCGCGCCGTAGTGTGCACCGGGCGCCACTCTCACCCATTCATTATTGCCCAGGAGTCCATAATCCCGGGTTTTGATCATATTTTCGTTTGTGGCGATCCAACCTGTTCGACCAATCCAGATCTCCCCCTTCCCGTTACCATCAGTGTCCAGTAGTTTCGCTACCTCAGGTCGAGCTAAATCGTAAATAGTTTTAACGTTGTGTTCTTCAGCAAAATACCCGGGAACACAAAAACCACTACTACCGATGTAATGTTTGTCACTATAGGCGACGGTTTTTTCCTCTAGGACATATTTCTTATGAAAATCTTTCTGGTTCGGTATCCAAGCATCGCAGTGAATATCGATATCACCTTTCCCCGCATGCATGCCGGCATATGTTACGGCGTTGTCAGCTGGTTTGGTTTCTACTTGATAGCCCAGGCGTTCTTCAAACAGTACGATCAACAGATTCATGATTGCCTGGAAAGAGGGGTAAGGATTGTCGTTCAGTGTAATTTTCTCGACTGCCATACTCGAACCAGAAGCAAACAGCAGTGCTCCCGCGCAAACAGCTACTCGAACTAGTTTCTTTAGTCTCATTGTTTCTCTCCTCGGTAAAACCTAACGTTAGACAAAACCCACTTGACTGGCTCCAACTTCTGAGGTGGCAGTGAATCATACCGGCCCAATATTTGGACAATCAAGTGTCAAAATCTTTGAGAATCTATTCACTTGCTGGGCACAATCCCAGTTTCTATTTAG
>Ga0315319_10000810_pt1 | contig 10490 bp, 9 predicted proteins | sample M1500m3416metaG_FD_203463 | JGI IMG/M metagenome (GOLD analysis project Ga0315319, IMG submission 203463) | Ammonia-oxidizing marine archaeal communities from Monterey Bay, California, United States - M1 500m 3416 | ecosystem: Environmental > Aquatic > Marine > Intertidal zone | place: USA... | reverse complement strand
ACTCGGACCCAACCTGAGTCCGCCGCTGAAGTCTAGCGACGCAACTTATAAAGCGGACTTCAGTTCGCCGTCTGCTTACCGCGGGGGTGATATTTTGTGTGCACTTCTCTTAGTTCTTCTCGACTCACATGGGTATATATCTGGGTTGTGGCTAGGTCGGCATGACCGAGCAGTTCTTGAATCGCTCGAAGATCCGCTCCGCCCTCAAGCAGGTGGGTAGCAAATGTGTGCCGCAGAGCATGTGGTAATCGATCGGTCAAGCCCTTTGCTCTAAGGAGACCCAGCAATATTCGTCTCACATTCTTGCCGGTTAATCGGTTGCCTCTGCGATTCACTAATAGCGCAGTTGGGTCTCTTGTACCTGAGACGTAGGCCTCATCAAACGCTTGGCTTCCTTCGGGAATCCATCGATTCAGCAGCTGGCGACTAGGCGCATTTATTGGAACACTTCGCGGTTTGTCGCCTTTTCCCAGCACCTCCATAGCCACTCGTTCTGTGTTCAAATTTGTGATGTCCAGCCCGCAAAGTTCCGCTACACGCAGACCTGAACCGTAGAGAAGTTCGACTATCAGTTGATCGCGTAACTCGAGCGAGTCTTTTATTACCGTGTCACTGAAGAGCTGGTCAATCTCTCGGTGTTGGAGCACTCGAGGCAGTCGAGCATTTCCCTTCGGAGCACTGATATTGCCCGTTGGGTCCGACTTAATATGACCACTTTGGAGAAGCCATCCAAAGTAATGCCGCAGCGTGGACAGTTTTCGAGCGATCGTCGCAGGGGCTGACGGCTTCTTCTTGTTGCTCTCGTTCGCTACCCAAGCTCGGACGTCGTTACGTTGAACAGCTAGCGCGTCCGGACAACCGCGCTCTTCGCTCCAGTTGATGAACCCAGTCAGGTCGCTGCAGTAGGCATCCTTCGTTGCCTTAGAAGCTGCAGTCAAAAACAGACGAAACTCTTCCACGCGCCACGCGTCCAGATTCACATCTATGAAAGGTACCGATACAAGTGAGCTTCAGCCCACTCTGTAGCGCGCCCATCGCCTTTGCATTGACTTGGAGCGGAGGGCCAGGGTGAGGAAATCCAAGTCCTGAGTTATAGCCATTAGGGGCAAGAGTGCGCCGTCGGTGCATACTGCGAGCATGGGTTACAACCCGTATCGGAAGCACAACGTAACAACGGCCGATTACTTGTTCTTGTTTGCCGCCGCTGTGGTCGCCACGACACTGGTCGTTTGGGGACTTTTCGGATAGGAACTGATTTGTTTGATCTGGAACCCGAGGAGGGATTCGAGGTAAGGCGGGTTCAGCCTTATCAGGCGTTGAAGCCTTACGTTTGCCCGGGATGCAACCGCGATCTTCCGCCAGGACTTGGCCACATGGTTGCTGTTCCTTTAGACGCGCCCGACCTTCGACGCCACTGGCATTACGGCTGCTGGCGAGCGAGGCATCGAAGGCGACCCCGTGGTTAGCTAACAGTGAAAGATGTTGGCCTAGTAGCGCTTTTCTTTTACTCGAGCAGATTTACCAATGCGGTCGCGGAGGTAGTAGAGCTTCGACCGCCGTACGTCACCAACTGCCGTTCGTTCTATTTTGGCGAGGGTGGGTGCATGTAACGGAAACGTACGTTCCACTCCGACGCCAAAGCTCATTTTCCGGACAGTAAATGATTCTCTGATCCCTGAGCCCCGTCGAGCTATGACATACCCCTCAAAGATCTGTGTCCGCTCGCGATTTCCTTCAACAACTCGAACGTGGACTTTAACTGTGTCACCAGGGCCGAACTGCGGGTGGTCACTTCTCAGTTGGGTTTGATCAACTACATCGGTGCTGTGCATGGTGCACTTGCTCCTGGGGTGGGGTTCCGGATTGGGAACGGCGACTATTCGGGGTAGCGACTGGCCCTCAGGAAGGGCTACGTGCGTCGCAGCTAGAACGAATAGTTATGTTACCGGCCTGTTACTCCGAAACGAAGCGGGGATCCACGCTTATATTGAACTCACTGAGCAGCAATGATTCTTCTCGCGAAACGCCACGACGTTCAAGCAGGTCAGGCCGAAGTTCGGCTGTTCGAGCGATAGCCATAGCTCGGCGCCATCGGTGAATCAACGCGTGGTCACCGCTTCGGAGGGTCTCGGGCACTTCGAACTCGCGAAACAAAGCCGGTCGGGTCCACTGCGGATATTCAAGTAAGTCGTCTGCGAAGGTTTCATCTGTCACAGAAACCTCGTTACCGAGAACGCCGGGAACAAGTCGCGTTACGGCTTCTATCACCACCATGGCAGCAAACTCTCCCCCGGCAAGTACCACGTCGCCTACCGAGAGTTCATAGTCAACAAGGTTGGTTCGGATACGGTCATCGACACCTTCGTAGCGCCCGCACAAGAGTGAGAAACCGTCCATGGCGGCAAGTTCGCTCGCCTTTTGCTGGTCGAACTGAGGCCCACCCGGATCGAGAAGAAAAAGTGGGCGCGGAGGCTCAACTGCCTCAACTGCTGCGAAGGCCGGCTCAGGTTTCAATATCATCCCTGCACCTCCTCCAAATGGCTTGTCGTCAACAGTCCGGTGAGGGTCAGTACTTGCCATTCGAAGATCGTGAACACGCACGTCAATTAGTCCGGCACCGCGGGCTCGACCCAAGACACTGAGTTGGGCCATGTTGTCCACTGCTTCGGGGAAAATGGTGAAAACGTCGATGCGCATTTCAAGACCTCAAATCGAACAAACCGTCGGGCACATCAACAAGAACAACGCCGTCGACGAATTCAACAACGAAGGTGAGGGGAACGAGGTAGCCGCTGTCGAGCTCCAGTAGATCAGAGGCGGGGTTTGCGACCACTGCTTCGACAATCCCACGTTCAGTGCCGTCGACTTCTCGGACGGTTGAGCTAATCAATTCGTGAACCCATAACGCATCAGCAACAGTTAGTGCGGGCGCACGCAAGACCCAGCCGCGGAGCTTTTCGGCCTGGCCACGAGTCTTTATTCCATGGAAGCGAACTAGCCATCGATCTTGGTGCGGTCTGGACGTCTCGACCACAAGTTCACGTTCATCGGCACTCAACTTGCTTCCGGGTTCAAGCCGCTCAACGCGATCGGTGATAAGCCTGACGACCACCTCTCCCTTTGTTCCGTGGGCACGGCCAATGGTCCCAACTTCAAGCAAGTCGCCAACGTTGGACATTGTTACGCCCGAGCCCGAGAACTTTTTTCAAACTCAGTCGCTGAAGTCGACCTCAACATCAACGCCGTCCTTGACCGCTGCCGCACGCACCAATGTGCGAATCGAGTTTGCCACTCGACCACGCTTTCCAATAACGCGTCCGATATCTTCCGAGCTCACTTTTGCCATCAAACTGATCTTGGTTTCGGTCTCTTCAATTTCGAGCTCTACCTGATCAGGATGTTCTACTAACTGAGCAATGAGGTAGAGAAGCACCTCTTCTGCGGTAGTTCCTTCTTCATCGCTCATGTCTGCTCCTCATCATCGACGTTCACCTCTTGCTCGGCCTTATCTTCTGAAGGTTCCTCGGTCGCTTCGACCTCATTGGCTTCAGCCTCGTCCACGCTCTCTTGGGGAGTCGATTCCTCGGTTTCGTCGGCAGAGGTATCGTTTTGCACCTCACCTGAACTTGGCTCCGGTTGTTGTACTACGGGTTTTGCCTTAGGGGCAGGTGGGACAGAAGGAACAAATTCTTCACCCTTAAAGTCAGCCCAAGCACCTGAGATCTTGAGGAGCTTTTCAACTGCCTCGCTGGGCTGGGCGCCCTGCTGAAGCCAATGAACGGCACGGTCGTTATCAATCTTGACAACAGAAGGGTCCAGGCGAGGCTGGTACGTACCAACAATCTCGATAAAACGTCCGTTTCGCGGGGAGCGACTGTCGGCGGCGACAACGCGATAGGTAGGTTGCTTTTTCTTGCCCATGCGCATCAGGCGCAGTCGTACGGCCATGGTTCTTCAGGTCTCTCCGGGGTCGTCTTGTAAAGTTTTCACCACTCGGCGGTGCCGGCCCTGAGGTCGGTGGAGTGATAAGGGATGGCGTCATTCAAGCCAGTGAGAAAGCCTACCTGGCTGCAGAGCCAACGAGCACGCTGAGCACAAGGTCGTTCTCAACGGCCAGGTAGCGTCAGATCGAGACCACCTATATCGAGTTTCGGTACCTGTTGGGTTTCCTTGGGTTGAACTCGACTACCTCCTGCTCTCCCGGGACCTTTCTTACCTTTTTTGGGGTTTTTGCTCCTGGCTTTCCGGGCTTTGGCCTTGGTACCCAGACCAGCCATACCCTTCATCATCTTGCGCATTTCTTTGAACTGCTTCAAAAGATTGCCTACCTGCGATGGCGTCGTTCCACTTCCATTGGCAATCCGCGCCCGGCGCGAGCCATCAATAATCTCGGGATTAATTCTCTCTTCCGGAGTCATCGAAAGAGCGATCGCTTCAACTCGGTCAATTTCGCGTTCATCGATATCTGCGTCTTTGATCTCCTTGGGAACGCCAGGCATCATCGACACAATGTTGGAGAAATCACCCATCCGACGCACTTGGCGAAGCTGATCAACAAAATCGTCAAGGGTGAAAGTTCCTTCAAGGAGCCTTTGAGCGGCCGCTTCTGCCTCCTCCTGTTCAAATACTTCTTCAGCCTTTTCGATGAGGGTAAGAACATCGCCCATTCCGAGAATGCGTTCTGCCATCCGCTCAGGGTGGAAGAGGTCGAAGTCATCAAGCTTCTCACCAGTTGAAGCGAAGGCAATAGGCCGTCCCACTACTTCTTTAACCGAAAGAGCGGCCCCACCTCGGGCATCTCCATCAAGTTTGGTGAGGATTATTCCATCGAGTTCGAGAGTTGCGTGAAACGCCTCAGCCGTGTTCACCGCGTCTTGGCCTGTCATGGCGTCGACTACTAAGAACGTGTAATTAGGATCGATCGCATCCGAAATTGCAGCAATTTCGTCCATTAAATCTCGATCGATGCTCAAGCGGCCTGCCGTGTCGACGATGAGCACATCGCGTCCTGTGGCTCGGGCCTCTACCAAACCTGCCCGAGTCGTCTCTACTGGGTCTCCTGGTGAGCTGAAGACTGGCACTTCGATTTGACCCGCCAAGGTTTGTAACTGCTCTACCGCTGCGGGACGCTGAAGATCAGCGCCAACAAGAAGGGGGTTTCTGCCCTGTGACTTAAACCAGCGCGCCAGTTTCGCTGACGAAGTCGTCTTGCCTGAACCCTGTAGGCCAGCTATGAGAACAACCGTTGGAGATTTTTGGGCGTACGTCAGATGGAGCGATTGTCCGCCCAAAATGACCGTAAGTTCCTCGTTTACGACCTTTACCACTTGTTGCCCAGGGGTCAGACTCTGGGTGATCCCAGCTTCTAGACATCGGGCCTGGGTGCGGTCGACAAACCGCTTTACAACATTGAAGTGAACGTCGGCCTCCAGAAGTGCTAACCGAATTTCGCGCATTGCCTCAGCAACGTCGTTCTCGCTCAAACGACCCTTGCCCCGCAGGCGACCAAGAATTCCGTCGAACCGGTCCGAGAGAGATTCGAACATAGTGTTGGTCAGGCTACCTGCATCGGTTCTTGACGCTTCGCAGTTCGCTATTCATCGCCGAACAGTGCCTCCACAAATGAACTGGGATCAAAGTCAATGAGATCCCTTTCGCCCTCGCCAAGCCCTACGAGCTTGACCGGTAAACCGAGCTCACGTTCGATCGCAAAGACAATTCCGCCCTTGGCTGAGCCGTCAAGCTTGGTAAGGACTACGCCTGTAACAGCCACTGTGTTGGCAAATTCCCTTGCTTGTGAAAGACCATTTTGACCCGTAGTCGCGTCAATAACCAAAAGAACCTCTGCCACTTGGCCAGGGTCGCGGTCCGCTACTCGACGAACTTTCGCGAGTTCTTCCATAAGGTTGACTTTGTTGTGAAGACGTCCCGCTGTATCGGCGAGCACAACGTCCATATCGCGTGATGCTGCTGCCTGCACAGCGTCATATATGACCGAACTCGGGTCCGCTCCTTCGCTTCCGCGCACGAAGTCTGCTCCACAGCGGTCAGCCCAAGTGGCCAATTGTTCAGCGGCCGCAGCTCGGAAAGTATCTCCGGCCGCCATCAAGACGTTAAGACCTTGATCTCCCAAACGCCGTCCTGTCTTTCCGATTGAGGTGGTCTTGCCGACCCCATTGACCCCAACGAAAAGCCACACCGGTATTTTGCCGTTCTGAGCGATATGCACCAATTGTCGGTCTGTTGCGAGATCACTCTTCATTTGGTCTTTGAGCGCTTCGAGAAGTTGAGGTCCTTCAGTAACTTCTGAAGCGCTCAATGTCGCGCGTAACCGGTCCACAGTGTCCATGGTCGCGTCGACACCAACGTCCGCAAGAATCAGCAACTCTTCAAGCTTTTCCCACGTTGAAACGTCGATAGATCCGCTGCGTATTCCGGCAAGTCGTTCGGAGATCAATCCCCGAGCTTTGGTGAGCTTCTCCCGCATAGAAGCAGCGGTCGGCGGAGGTGACACGTCATGGTCGGTTTCTTCTGCCGGTTCGTCACGAAACCCGCGGTCGTCACGAGAGGATTCTTGGGTAGTTGGTAGAGGTATCTCGGCCTGGTCATCCCTGGTTATCCCGCGGCCTGTGGTCCACATGCGATGCACCCAGGGCAGAAGTGCCAAGGCAAGCATGACAATTACGAAGATGACAAAGAGCAGGGTCGCGTTCACGTCGCTGGGATCTTACAGAGCAAGCAGGCCGGTGAAGGTCAACTGATCTATGACGCCACCTTCTCGCTCAACACCCGAGAAGAACCTGCTGGTGCCATAGAGACCCCGTACAGGACGTCTGCCACTTCCATAGTGCGTTTCTGGTGACTCACGATGACTAACTGCGCCTCTCGGCGAAACTCCGAGACAAGATCGAGGAACCGATGCAAGTTGATGTCGTCAAGGGCTGCCTCAACTTCGTCCATCACATAGAACGGGGACGGACGGCTGCGAAAAATCGCAAATAGAAACGCTAGAGCGGTCAAAGCTCTTTCACCGCCCGAGAGCAGGGACAGTTTTCGTACGTTCTTGCCCGAAGGTTTTGCTTCCATCTCGATTCCTGCTTCAAGCAACTGATCAGGCTCCGTGAGCTTTAGCCGACCTTCTCCTCCAGGAAACAGGGTCGAAAATATTTGTTCAAAGTTGTCGGCTACGTCAGTAAACGCCGACGAGAAAACTTCCACAATTTCGGCATCTACTGCCGTAATGACTTTGTTCAACTCGCGGCGACCATTGCGAACATCTTGTAACTGTTCTGCCACGAAGTCGTGTCGTTCCTTAAGGGATTCGTATTCCTGCACGGCAAGGGGGTTAATGGGACCCATCCGACGTAAGTCGCTCTCAAGGTCACGCACTCGCGATACGGGCGTATCAGCTTCACCGAGTTGAGGTTCAGGGACCGCCATCGCTTCATCTAAGCCAGCCGAAAGTTCGTTACTCAACATTTCGCGCAAGCTGTCGAGCTTGAATCGTCTCTCAGTTTCCGCGATATTGCCCGAGGTCGCTAATTCTCGAATTTCGGCCGACCGTTTTTCAATAGTTGTGCGCTCTCCCCTCAGAATTTCCAATCGGTCTGCCGCTAATCGAACTTCTGCAGAAATTTGGGTACGACGCTCGCGTAATCGCCCGACTTCTTGCTCTAGAGAGTCCGATCGTGTCTGCAGCAGTTCTCGTAGCTGTGCCAAGGCGGCAAGAGTTAGACCGACTCGATTCAGGCGGCCAGAGCTTCCCTCGCGTTCCTCGTCGCTTGCTTTTAGTTGCGTCGATATCTCTGCGTGACGGGCTTCGACTCGAGTTTTCTGTTCGCCAAGGACGCTAGCGCTAGCTTCGAACTCCGCACGTTTAGTTGCGGCGGCCCGAATCCGATCACTCAAATCACGGCGCTTTGTGTGAGCGTCTGCGGCTGCAGATCGTTCAAGATTTTCTGCCACTTCAAGATCGACAAGCCGAGCCTCTAGATCGACAAGCCTGGGACGGTCTCGGTCCAAAACTTGGCCAAGTTCGGCACTACGCGCCTCTAACACTCCCCGATCTGAGGTCAGGTCGCGCCTCTCACGCTGAATCCGTTCAATTGCATCTGAAGAGCGAGTCAGTAAGTCATCATTTTCCTCGAGTTCGACCAGGGCAGTTTCCAGACGATGTCGAGCCTCTCGATGCGCCGACTCAGCAGATGTGCGCGCTGCCTCCGCCACTTCACGCCGCGCAGTGGATTCCCTGACTCCAGCCTTCGCATCTTCGAGCGCGGCGGATGTGGCGGCATTCTCGCCCGACCCTACGCGCCATCCGTTGGGGCCACAGCAGTCGCCGGTGGCAGTCACCACAGTCAAGCCCGGTTGCTCAACTGCTAAATCGATAGCTTCTGACCAGCCGCCGCTCACGCAAACCGCATCTGCCAAAAGTACGTCGAGTAATGGATCAATTGCAGCATGTGGCGTGCTTACGCGGTCGCGTAGGGGTTTACCGATGTTTGGCAGCCCGCGCGAAGAGTTCGTGGCTTTCAATGCGAGAATTGACCCCGCCGAATCAGACTCTCGAAGTCGCTGCAGCGCAACACGAGCAGTTTGAACATCTTCGACTACGACGGACGCGAGGGCTCCCCCTATGGCAGCTTCCACAGCCGGTTCCCAGCCTGATTCCACCTGAATGAGTTCTCCAAGAACCCCTAGCACTCCCTCTATTTCCTCTATCTTCTGTAATCCTGAACGCGCTCGGGCATCTTCGATTGCCAACTCAAGGGCGCCCGCTCGAGCTCGCCAGGTTCCTTCTTCCTTCAGCGCCAATTGTTGTTCTTGGCTCAGAGCTTCAATCGCACCAACCGCTTTATCGACTTCACCTTGCGCCTTATCGACTAGTTGGACTCGGTCGCCTTCTGCGCCCGATGCCGAACTGAGGTGAGACTGAAGTTCATCGAGGCGTCTATCGGCATCCTGAATCTGGCCAGTCGCTTGGTTGACGCGCGCCGTTGAACCGTCGTGTTCCGCCACAACCCGTTCTACGCCCGTCCTCAACGGGCCCAGTTCCCCTCTTACTTCGGCCGCTCTTTTCGCGGCATCAAGTCCCACCAACGGCGCTTCGTCATCCAGCGACTGGGACTCAATGTCGAGTTCGGCCTCAACAACAACAAGCTCCTCTAGCTGACGCTTGATCACGTCGTCTCGAGTATTAAAAGCTTCTAATTCAGCCGCAAGTCGCGAAAGTTCGTCTTTAAGCGTCAGAGCCACGTCTTCGGCCACGAGTAGTCCACGGTCTCGCTCAGTTGTCCTTGAACGCTCCTCAACCAGTGCAATCAGACCTCGACAGCGCTCGCGTAAGGACTCCACACGAGGAAGTAGATCCAAGCCCTGATCGCCGCCTTCTGCCAGCTGGGCTTCCGAGGCGCCTATCTCTATATCGAGACCTGCAAGTTCGCCACGTAATCGGACCTGCTCTGCATCTAAGTCGCGGCTCTGCTCTTTTGATGAAGATTGGGCTGCTTCAAGCGCTTTCACCTTTTTCCCCGTGAGATATAACCGGAGGGTTCGCAGCTCTTCGGCTACAGCTCCATGGCGTTTAGCCGAATCGGCCTGTTTCTCCAGAGGACGCAACTGGCGACGCACCTCTCTTTGAAGGTCCTGCAATCGGGTCATATTGGCTTCAGTCGCCGCAAGCCGCCGTTCTGCTCGTTCCTTCCGTCGACGAAACTTGAGTACCCCAGCCGCCTCTTCGATAATCATCCGACGGTCTTCTGGACGCGCGTTAAGAACTTGGTCTATTTGCCCCTGCGCCACTATCACGTGTTGCTGACGGCCAACCCCGGCGTCACTCAAGAGGTCTTGTATATCGAGTAGCCGACAAGGCACACCGTTCATCGAATACTCAGAATCGCCTGCTCTATAAAGAGTCCGAGTAACTGTGATCTCGCTGAAGTCGATGGGCAGCGAGCCGGACGAATTATCAATGACGAGGCTCACTTCTGCTCGGCCAAGCGCCGGCAGATCTGAGGTGCCGGCAAACACCACGTCTTCCATTTTTCCTGATCTCACGGTGGTTGGTCCTTGAGCACCTAATACCCACGCGACCGCATCGACGACGTTGGACTTACCACTGCCGTTCGGACCTACGACAACGGTTACTCCTGGCTCAAATTCAAGCACCGTCGTGTCAGCGAAAGACTTGAAACCCTTCATGGTGAGTGACTTGAGAAACACTATTTAGGACCTACCCGGCGAACGATGAGGTCACCGCTGGTAGCGGTGACACTCCGACATAATGCCCTCTGGCTGGCCTTAGTTGGTTGACCCCAAGAGGGTATTTCGCTTACGCGAAAAGGTCACGGCTAGACCTGGTAATCGCAGTAGTAGTGAGTAGACCCACCTGCTCGGGCAGTCCGAACGTTGCCCCGCCCATTTCGGCTACGTTCACCAGCTCTGCCAAAGACCTCAAGATATTCGTCATATCCGCCAGGCTGGCCAAAAAT
>Ga0315319_10000807_pt1 | contig 10499 bp, 15 predicted proteins | sample M1500m3416metaG_FD_203463 | JGI IMG/M metagenome (GOLD analysis project Ga0315319, IMG submission 203463) | Ammonia-oxidizing marine archaeal communities from Monterey Bay, California, United States - M1 500m 3416 | ecosystem: Environmental > Aquatic > Marine > Intertidal zone | place: USA... | reverse complement strand
GCTGGACCTGTTAACCAAATACGGATATCGAGGTTTGCTGAGAATCTTAAGGATATTCAAGAACAGCAGTCAGAGGCCGTAAGTAAGCTGGGAAAGATTCCGGAAATGCTTACGCAACCTCCTGTACGAATTGTGAGCCGGATAATGCACAGTCAGTAATAGGATTCATACACTGAAGTAATGTGATGGGTGGGGCTCCGGTGTCGCTATCCATCACATTAATCGGCCTACAGACCCACTCATATTTGAACTATATGAGAGTGTTGTTGATACTAAATATTGTATTTATTGCCGAGCTGATTTCCAGGCTTGCAATACCAAACAATCATAATAATCCAGCCAACGATAATCGCAAACCATAATAGCTGCCACCATCCAGATTTTCCTATGTCGTGCAGCCTTCTTGCTCCCAGTGCTAAACCAGGTATAAGTGTGGCTAAGTTAAATATATTTTGTAACGCACCAATGCCGGTTATGGAATCAATAGTTCCCAGAACCACTCCCGTAACCACTATGAATAAAAACCACCACCAATATTCCGCTCTCGTTGCTCGGCCACTGAAGTTGAGGTAATTCTTAAATCCTAAGCCGATAGCCTCACTGAAGCCAACCATGGGTTTTGATGAATCGACACCATAATCAATGACTGGGGCCGGCTGGTCAGATAGTTGAGTACCGCATATCCCACAAAATTGGGCTGAGGACTCATTTTCTTTTCCACAAGTAGGGCAATTCATAGTAAACATCCTACCAGATGAGCACCTTTTATTCTTTCGAATCATTCGCCAATAGCAATAAGACCGATTTTGAATTCTCCTAGTTCATTACAATTATTTGAGCTAGGATGGGAAGATGGCTAGGAAAAGCTTCACAACATATACATTCGGATGGCTCACTATTTTCGCGGTGTTGTTGGCGAAAAGCCCTGTACAGCCGGTACAAAACATTTTCAATTTCAGGGGACGAGCAACAGTCAGGGAGTTTTGGCTGTTCTTTATTTTTTGGGTTAACCTCATACCTTTTATTTTGGGCTACTTCATAGCTGGATTTTTCGGTGTTGGATTGTATTTGGATGTGCTAGTGATATTGCCTTATATATCGTTATGTGTGAGGCGGCTTCATGACGTGGGGTGGAGCGGGAAGTGGGTGATTCTAATTGAAGGCTCGTGGTACGTCCTTATGACGATTTCGGTATTAGAGGCCACAGGATTACTGCAGTTATTCTGTATATTACTCCACATCGTCATGGCAATTGTCATTTATGGCCGTAAAGGCCGAGAGGGCTACAATAAATATGGTGAACAGCCCTACGATTATGTTTAAAGTTTCATCGTAGTACTGGATCAATTGCCAAATTCAGGGACGTATAAACACGAATTTTCTTCGTTAGTATCGACCACCACTAGTATCAATCGTTACCCCGGTGACATAATCGGCATCCCCCGACGCTAGGAAAGCAATGACCTTAGCTTGGTCGTCAGGTTGAGACACACGCCTTAAGGGAATTTCCTCGAGAATCTGTTGTTTGTTCTCCTCTGACCTTTGTTCCCACCTCGGACCTACTCTTTCACTCAACGTCACGCTAGGGGCGATTGCATTACAGGTCACACCGTACGGTCCGGCCTCTCTGGCAACCTTTTTGGTGAAAGCCATAATACCTGCCTTGGCCGTTACATAGGCGCTACTGGGGTCCCCCATACTGTGGGCTGCGTCAGAAGATATGTTGACTATTTTCCCATTGCCTTGTTTTTTCATCTGACTGACAACAGCGCTAGTGCATAAAAAAGTACCCTTTAAGTTAAACTGGATGATTTTATCCCAGTCATCTAGCGAAAGGTTATCAACTGAGGCTGTACTATTTGGGATAATAGTGCTTCCTCCGACCGCGTTTACCAAAATATCAATTTTGTTAAACCTGCCGACCACTGAGTTCACTAAGTCCTTGACTTGATTGCCTTCCAATACGTTTGTTTCAAGGGTGCTAATGTTTCCCCCTTCCCTCTCTATTTCTTTGGTCAACTCTGCGAGGGCCCCTGAATTTATGTCCACAGCCACTAACTGAGCACCTTCCCGTGCAAGGATTTTAGAAGTAGCTTTTCCAATCCCATTGGCCGCCGCCGTAACTATAGCCACCTTGCCTTGGAACCTCATTCCTACCCTCCTTTATTGAACCTAACTTTGCCGGCAGTTTAGGTTATGTTCTAAAGAAAAGCCAGACAATTAATGGAAAGCGCCCTTGGTGTCATGGCAGTTGAAGCCTCGAGCTTTTAGACACTCAATTTATTAACACGTATTATGCCAGTTGGCTTAACTTCAACTGGCACCCAACAAGTACTGGCGGCGTGCCAAGAGATTAGGACGAGATATTTCGGGCTAGCCAAACATTAAAGGTAACGCCGTAGGCATGCTACCCTCACATTCAGGGTCAGGCACAATAACTCGCACAATCACATTAATATTGGATCTCAATTGGTAGGTTCACGGTTCAAGTCAGTGGCGACCTATCGCCTATATGCCAAGGACAACCCAATAAAGACGGCTATCCCAAAGGAAACAGCACCACCTATACAAACACTTTTATCCATACCAAAAACAGAACACATTAATAGGTAGTAGGCGGCAGCCACTCCTACAGCTGGAACAACAGCTTTAGAGAGTGCATTTTTTGTCTTCTCACTAATCATCATTGCATAATCATACACTTGCAAATGGAGTTCGTTTCTTCACCTCTGAGTACTCATTGTCTACCCAGCATCACCGTAGTAAATGTGCTCAGGCACAACAATAATCGCAGAACGCCGATCCTCTTGCACGGCCTGGTCGAACTCCTCCCAGTCAGGATGTTCTTTGCCGCTGGCTGCCCTATACACTTCACGTAGGGTTAGTCTTAGCTCCTCCACCGGAGTAGCATCTGGGGACAATATCTGAGCGAGGCCTTCCAAGACTGCGTAATCACCCCAGTCGCGCCGAGAGACCAACAGGGAGCAGCGAGGATTATGTCTGAGGTTAGTTAGCTTGGCGCTGCCTGGGGAGATTGTGAAGGCAACACCATTAAGGAGGACACCCACAGTGACGATACTCATTTGGATCGCACCGCTCCTACGGAAGGTGGTAAATACTGCTTCATGGTTAAGTAACACGATTTCCTCTATCTTGTCTAATTCCATGCAATCTCCTTGGCTTACTATATAAGCACTTTCTTTATCCCACCTTACCATCCATTTTCTAGAGAAACGTTATCTAATGTAGGTAGAGCATGAGTCGAAGTTACTGTTAGCGCGATGACAGGCTCCTCTTTTGGCTACCCCTACTCAGAGAGTCTATCGCCACACATAATTTTGAATTATTTATAATGGTTCTGGGAGGCTGGTATGACTTCACAGATGAGGTGCTGGTGCGGACATCATGAGCGTTACCATGGAGGGGACAGTTGTACTTTCTGTGATAGGGGTCAGTTAAATGAGCCTCATCACTTTGGATTAAAAAAGCCAACTGAGGGAAATCCACTGACGCTTCACGAAATTATTGCACTGGCAAATCCGGCCGAAGAACAGCCGGTAAATGTTCCTGATGGTTCTGGGAGGGCATCTTTTGAGCAGGCTATAAAACCTGCAATCACACCTTCAAATTCTTTTGAATCAAACCACATCAACAGAGTAAATCTCAGGCCGACAGGTTTGATAAAAACAATTGGTGGAACTTTAATAGGGATCGCTTTGGGCATATGGGTTTTTGTTGTAGATGGAAATCTTGTAGGACTTTTCGCTTTACCTTTTGCAGGTTTTTTGTGCGGATGTGGATTAGCTTGGGTAACTGGTAGTGACCCTGATAGTCCTTATTCAAACGAACGCAAACAACGTAGAGAAAAACCAGTGGAAGAAATACGGCAAGAATGGAACAGAAAACAATTCCCCAATGAAGACGACTAGATGATTCTTGGTATTGCAGGAGGTTCGTATTTCGCCATATCTACCTAGCGAGCATAGCGCCACAAATGATTTTGAAGACCCTCTAGAGGATGCTATTTGGGCTATTGTGAGTTAGAAGGGAGATTTATTCCAATGCCCCCATATTATACTTACTCGAACATGGGGCTCCTAGCTATTAGACTCCACCTTCCGTGAGCCTGTCTCTGGGGGCCTGACCGTATAGACGATACGGTTATCTGCCGCATCTCGTCGCTGGCCTGATTTTGTCACCCCGTTTTACGATCCCGTTGGCAAGCCCACACTGAACCCGCAAACAGTCCCAATGCTAGGACGATGAGCACTACAGTCTCCCCTAGGTGCCTACCACCACCATCATTGAGGAGGTGTTGGAGGTGAATCCCGCCCAACAGTGCTACCGTCAAGGATATCAGGCCAAGCGCCAGGCTGGTGAGTAGTAGTTTGCGGTTCCTATTCATATCACTCATTCTCCTATGTAGGCCATTTCTGCGTATCTATATTTATATTAGTCAGCCGAAGAAGTCATAACCATCAAATTTAGGTCCAGTTATTATCGAGTATTGCGGATATTTCAAGGAGGGGGTTCCCAGCTCCGACCTCTACTTAGCGAGCATAGTGCCACACATAGGCTTGAATTAATTGTTTATATCTTCATTCGTGAAGTTTTCTAACTAATCGACCCCAGTGTTGGCCCCACTCGTAACATTTTGAAACAATAGAATCCTTGGAAGATTCAGCAAGTGCTATTGGGCCGTAATGAGATGAGTGGGCGTTTCCCTGGATGATCATTCCATGGTTGAGCAAGACATGAAGCATGCTAAGCAAAGCCAGTTCTGCACCACTGCCAGGGCTTCCTCCAGCAGTGAATGCTCCTCCTACCTTTCCAGACAATGGGCCTGGATAGTCTTGATGGGCCATCACATCGAAAAGGCGCTTGATTTCCCAATCGATACCTCCGAACCGAACCGGAGTGCCGATTATTATTCCTTCAGCTGACAACATTTCTTCCCAACGAACATCACCAACTAACCTAACTGTGGCCTCTAACCCGGAGTCCCGAATTCCTTGATGAATGGGCTCCACCATACGTTCGGTACGCCCATTTTTGGAAGTGTATATTATCAGTAAACTATTCTGCTTCTTCATCTTTATCACCCTGTGATCTTTCTTAATTTGGTTTTAATAGTATGACGTAATTTTGATACGACCTACCCAGGCGCTTATATGTCTCAACTCATATTAAATGAATTATCTATAATGAAAACGTGCTTAAGAAATTTCACTACACGTCCACCTGCCGATGAAGTCTGAAAAACTCTACTACTTCATAAATTTTTGTGACAATTTTTTCTTTTCTCTGGCAACCGTGACTTATGGGGTTTACGCTGTGCGGCATGGCCAGTTGGAAGCCTACCAATTAATACTCATTGGTACTGCAATGGAGCTCGCTGTCTTTATGGCTGAGGTACCAAGCGGAATAATGGCTGACCGATACAGTAGGAAAGGCTCTATATTAATAGGATTTTTCGTAATGAGTGTTTCCATCGCCATCGTGGGATTATCTCCAACTTTTACTGGAATCGGATTAGGGATGTTCTCATGGGGAATTGGTTATTCGTTTATAAGTGGTGCACAAGAAGCATGGCTCTCTGACGAAATAGGTGAGACAAAGGCTAATAAGACATTTATTAAAGCTGCCCAATGGCAGATGGCAGGAGGAGTACTTAGCATCATTCCTTCTATTGTTCTTGCGGGAATAAATCCTCGCCTTCCATTCATTACGGCATCATTTCTCTACGCTTCACTGATGGTTTTCCTATTACTGCATATGCCAGAGAAAGGATTTACTAGAAGAACTAGCAGCATTAAAGGGAACGTATCTATTCTTCCTGAAGGTTTCTGGTCAAGGCTCAAAACTAATCACCTTATGTTCACCGGTATAGTTACCTCGGTTTGTATAGGTGTGACTATGGAAACTTCTATGAGATTCATGCCCCATATCATGCTCAATCTTCAAAATATGCCGAACATCCCTTTTATGAATTACTTCATATTTGGTACGACCAGTGATGTGGAGCCTAGCGAACTTGGCTGGTTCGGCATCATCAAAGGTGGTGGCTATCTAGCGGCACTTTTTGGTACCTTGCTTGTGGGAAAGATGGTGAAGACCGAACGTCTTCTTTCAGTATCACGTGCTTTAACTTTCGCAACCTTCATTTTAGGCCTGTCTGCTTTAGCTTTTGGAGCCGGTAATGGGTTTCTTTTAGCACTATTTTCATATTGGCTTTTAATTGCTGTAGAAGAGTCGATGTATCCACTACGTATAGCATTTGTAAACAGAGGTGTAGAAAGCTCTGAAAGGGCGACTCTGATATCAATAATTAGTCAATCTACATCTTTTGGGGAAATGTCGGCTGGTCCAATAATGGCCATAGTATCTGTTGCAAAATCAGTTTCTTTTGCTTTAATTATTTCAGCCGGTGCGTCGGTTTCCGCCGCGGTATTATTTGCAAAATCATCCTTTCCTTCAAGGGAGAATGAAGGATAAAGCAACTTTCATCAGAATGATTCTTACAAACACATTATGGCTGATTTTCAATCATTAGGTTCCCAGTTCAGAAGACTGACTTTGTTCTACCCTCGCCACATTGCCACACATCATTTTGAATTATTTATAATGGCGTCATGAAGTACGTGTTATTGATGATGTTTTTTATCATAGGGTGCTCGGTTAATCAGGTCGAGCAAGCCTTCTTCAACGGAAGTTGTGACCACTTCTTGAAAGACAAACACCTAACATGGAATGTTAATTTACAACCGGGTGACTCATTGCTTGTAACCCTCTGCTCCAACCCCACAACGGGCTTCCAATGGTCCGAGTTCGCACAGATAAATGACCAGAACATTCTGGAACAGGCAGGCCACGCCTATACACCTCCTAAGAAGAGTATCGCTGGAGCCGCTGGTACAGAAGAATGGACTCTTAATACGGTCAAGAAAGGAGTGAGTATCGTTGTGTGGGAATACAGCCGCCCGTGGACCGGTGGTGAAAAGGGAGAGTGGTCACTAACTGCAACTGTCATTGTCGAATAAGCTCGTAACAAAGTGTGACTTTCAAAACAACTTCCACGAATCAATATCTCTTCCTCCTTTCGCACCAGGAGAACCCATATTTGATGTACTATTGTCAGCTAGTTATTTTCACTAAAATATACCTAAATTGGAGAATTTACACATGGCTATTACATTTTTGGGGTTCTATCGACCCTATTTCCGTGAGGCAGATTTGGAAACAGTTAGAGAAAGTGGTCAATTTTTACCTGAAATGAGAGATAAAGTTAGAGCTTTTCCCTCTTCTCTTCCAGATACTTGTAAACTTATAGGCTCATGGGGAGTTACTGGTGGTGAAGCTCCTGGAGTCATGGTCGTGGAGGCAGACAGCTTTTCGGATATTCAATTTATTAACACTTACTATGCGGGTTGGCTTAACTTCGACTGGCACCCAACAAACACGGGTGGTGTCCCAAGAAGTTAGGACTAGGAATTACGGTTTGATTAGTCATGATGGGTAGCGTCCCAGCGGCGCTACCCGCACATGTTCTAAATCAATGGGCTATAGAGCCCCCAGAAGGGCAAATGCCATGTACATGAGCAGATACGGGATGAAACCTATCAGGACTACGGCAATCGCCCTCCACGTTGATGTGTAGTCCAGTGCCTGACGCACGGCTACGACCATTGCAACGAGCATCCAGATAGATACGACCCCGAGGATAAAGATACCTACGACGGGTACGAGCCCCAACACTTTGAATATGCCTGGGGATTGAGCGAAGCCCAAAGTACGTGCTAATTGTCCCCAATCTGCGTGAGTCGAATCTGATGGCATTATCTTCGTGCCTACGAGATACACTATCCAAGCCCAAAACGCCCATCCAGCGATAGCTAATACAACCCCTACGAATAGTCCGATGAGTCCGGTGGTACCCAGAGATGCTATTCCAGTCGCCAATGCGACAAGGGCAACAACCGAAAGGGCCTGCCTTGTCGCCGACGTGTCGGCCTCCACCTCTTCGAATATATGTACGTCAAGACGAGAGGCTCTTATCATCCGTTCAACCATGCTGTGAGTACCTTCAGAAGCCATGTTTCAAACCTCCCTTGATAATGACCTGATATTGTAGCTAAATATATCGTATCGCTCGGAGTACCATAACCACTGGCACCTACTGCAGTGCTCGGTTGCACCTCATCGCCATGGAACTCCTAGCCGTACAGAATTTTGAATTATTTTATGCTTCAGGTATCTCTTCGACACCCCTATTGGGTATGTCTTCCTTTTGATTCTCTTTTTGTAGTGTCGTTAATATACCTGTTATTAATGTCATCAGAAACATTCCCATCCAACCTATAATTGCCACAGCTTCGATGTCAAAAATCACATCGGTAAAAGCACATACTGATGCAATAATAAATAGCGCTCCAATAACTCCCTTATACTTTTTTAGGATAGTTAGTGATATGCCCAACAAAAATAGTCCAACTATCAGCAACACTCCGCCCGCTTCGAACATAGTAGAAGAGGCTAGTATTGTTGTACCAACATCATTTCCGAAATCTTCAGCCGCTTGTATAGCTTCTGTCCATGAGCCCATAAAAACGACCCATATTGGTACAACAAGTAGAAGTAATAACCCACCTATTTCAGCAAATTGATTGCTTACGGCATTATCACTTTTCAATGACCTTGCTAGAAAATAAAGTCCAGTAAACATAGCTATTACTCCAAAAATCTGAAGCATTGAACCAATTTCAGCTTGAGTTTTTTCTGCTAAGACTGTTGTCATAGACTCGGATGGTGACACGTTTGCTGTATCAGGAACCAAACCTGCAATCCAAACACCCATAATTAGAATTGGACCCATTATCAACATAATACCAACAACATACCAACAACTTTTGAATTCATAATTCACCTCCCTAATATGCGTTATATGATTCCACAACGACATTAACCTACCTAGTAATTTTCAGCGTTGTTTTCACCACAATAACTCGCACGAAGGGGCTTCGTCCCTAGCCATCTCTATCCAGAAAGCATAGTGCTCCACATGGGTTTGATTAAACTGTTATAGGGTTTTAAAGACACGTGTCAATCTTGTTGTCTAAGGAGAACCCCACCAGAAGATGCCACTAACACGATGGAGATTGCGAATACCGCGAATCCTATATCGTCAAAAATAAGTGCTGCTGGAAACATTACAAGACCAATCAAGCACAGGAGACCTGATAATACGGTCGGTAGGGGTCCTTTTTCCAATAGCATTCCCAACCCTAACAGTGCCAAACCGAGTCCCCAGAAAACAGGCATCCCCATAAAGGCAGAGTCGGATATAAGTTCCAATGACACCGCAGAATCTTTATACCCATCGGCGAAAAGTTGATAAGCGCTCAGGGATAATCCCATAACTACAACAGGAATTGCTAATATCGCTGTGAAAATCAACGAAGATAGAGTCCCTATGGCAGCTCCACTCTCTTTCAAAGATTTTCCAAGGAGAGCAAGTGCTGTAATCATGCCAACCATGAATAATAGTCCAAAAGTAAGAATGAAATAGCCAGCCACCTTCTTATCATTGAAAGTTTCCAAACCTGCTAACACTCTTTCGTTAGGGCCTAAACCTTCTCCGGCTGCCCCCATAACCAAAGGGTCAAGGCCGGCAAACATCACCATCATCCCTATTGGACAAATTACCATTAACCATGCAGTCAAAACTCTAGTATTCATGTTCTACTCCTAGCACTTGCCTGTACTATATTCTGAATCTAAGGTAATTAGAGTGAATGTAATAAGCCATGGGAAAATTCACTATATATTTACGAAAATATTTAGAACATCCCATAAGGCAAACAGTGTGCCAAATGCGGGCAGTCACAATAACTCGCACATCCCTTACTATGAGAGATGAGGAAAAAGCTGAGGGAGCGTAAGTAACGGTCACCCCAGTCCCTTGGCCTTGACGGCAGTGGAGTGTTCGCGCCTATTTCTAGACCTCCAGGGACTGAGATGCCCAGATAATGGTACCAGCCCTAGCAGGTATGTATTAAGGGGCTTCGCCCTTCGGCCTACTCATTCAGCGAGCATAGTGCCCCACAATGTAGATGCTGACGATGAGCGGCATGTACTCCTGTTTAGTAATGTGCCAATTCCTGGCGTGATAGTAGAAAGTCAGCTGATGAGTATCAAGACCAAGAAATCTGAATCACGCATGGCCCTCGCGATAAAAGTGATAAATGAGGCTGTTGAGATGAGCGGGGAATGCACCAAAGCTGAGCTTGCTGTGGCGCTGACTGGCAACGCTCCAAACTTAGACAACCACTCTAACGACAGAACATATAATATTGTTAATTCCGTGCCTAAAAACGTGTATAATGACAACCTTTCCATCATGTGGGGCTGTAGCTCATCTGGGAGAGCGCTTCAATGGCATTGAAGAGGTAGGGAGTTCGATCCTCCCCAGCTCCACCATCTATCAGTATTAGTCACAATTT
>Ga0315319_10000805_pt1 | contig 10501 bp, 10 predicted proteins | sample M1500m3416metaG_FD_203463 | JGI IMG/M metagenome (GOLD analysis project Ga0315319, IMG submission 203463) | Ammonia-oxidizing marine archaeal communities from Monterey Bay, California, United States - M1 500m 3416 | ecosystem: Environmental > Aquatic > Marine > Intertidal zone | place: USA... | reverse complement strand
CTTCAGTTCTCATTGCTCTATTTGCCATCTTAGGAGATTTATTTGAATCTCTGATTAAACGAAAAGCAAATGTAAAAGACACTGGAAATATAATGCCAGGACATGGAGGAGTACTAGACCGATTTGATGCTGTATTTTTTTCTATTCCTATTTTTTATTTTTGGGATGTTATTTATTTTGCATTTATATAATTTTTAAAAATGAAAATTCACAGAGAAGGCTTAACTATTATTCTCAGCGTTATTTTATTGTCAGGAATTGCGGTTCTTTTCAATGTCTGTTGCTTTTTTGATTCCTGTCCTATTTTATTTCATTCAATCAATATTGCCATATTCCTCATACTTGTATTGGTTATTCAATTCTTTAGAGTCCCAAAAAGACAAAAATCATTTGATGTCAATGAAGTCAGTTGTCCTGCAGATGGAAAAATTGTAGTCATTGAAGAAACAGAGGAAACAGAATATTTTAAAGACAGGAGGATTCAAGTGTCTATTTTTATGTCTCCATTTAATATGCACGCTAACTTTTATCCCATTTCCGGGAAAATAAGGTATCAGAAATACCATCCGGGGAAATTTCTCGTGGCATGGAATCCTAAAAGCAGTATTGAAAATGAGCGCACTTCGATGGTTATTGAAAATGAGCATGGGCATCAAATTTTAATCAGACAGGTTGCAGGTGCTTTAGCAAGACGAATTTGCTATTACGATGAAGAAGGAACCGCCGTTTTACAGGGGTCTGAATTGGGCTTTATTAAATTTGGTTCCAGAGTGGACCTGTTTCTTCCCCTTGATACTAAAATTGATGTTCAGATTGGGGATAAGGTAAAAGCCATTCTTACCAGAATTGGCAACTTGAATTGATTTTATTATATTTGACAAAATTATTTAACTATGAAAAAACTATTTTTAATCCTAGCTTTATTCGTCTTTACAGGTTCGATGGCAGTTAGCTCATATGCAGCAACAAATGATGTGTCGATAGAATTAGAAGACGACGATAAGAAAAAGAAAAGAAAAAAGAAAAAAAAGAAAAAATGCTGTGCAAAGAAGTCTAAAAAATGTGCTTCTAGCGGTGCCAAGAAATCTTGTTGCTCAAAAGCAAAAAATTAGTAGAAACTATACTTTTTTAAAAGCGCCATTGGCGCTTTTTTTATGCTATAAAAACACGTAGCTAAATAAAAGAATGATTAAAGCTGAAAACACATTCATAAAGAAACCATATGTAGCCATTTGCTTAATCGTAATTTTTCCAGATGAAAAAATAATGGCATTTGGAGGAGTACTTATAGGCATCATGAAAGCACAGCTAGCCGCCAGAGTCAAAGGAATGCAAAGCATTAGAACTGATTGATCAATTTCTATTGAAAATAAAGCAACAATTGGCACCAGTATGGAAACCAAAGCTAAATTGGACATCAGTTCGGTTGCAAAAATTGAAACCGAAATAATTAGAAGAAGAATAAATGCAAAGTGCCAGGAAGAAACTGCACTCGTACTTTGAATAATCAGCTCTAAGACATGACTTTTTTCTAAAGAAGATGCCAGTGCAATACCTCCTCCAAATAATATTAATATCCCCCACGGAATTTTAATCATATCCTTCCATAGAAGCAATTTTGATTTCTGCTTTTCGCCAGGAATAAGAAAAAGAACAAATGCTCCTAAAATGGCAATGCTGGAATCTTTAAATTCAATACCGGTGCTGTCTACAATAAACCCCCGAAATATCCACAAAAAAATTACTATTCCAAATACCAGTAAAACGCGTAATTGGGGTAAAGTCCACGTACTTTGTTTTATGTCTATTGTAACTTCATCCTTTCTTTGAGAGCCCAGAATAAGCTGAAAAAAAAGATTTAAAACTAAAAATATTACAATACTCACCGGTAAACCGATTTTCATCCATTCCCAAAAAGTAATGTGAATATCAAATGTACTCGACAGCGTTCCGGCCATCTGAACATTAGGAGGTGAACCAACCAAGGTCGCCATACCTCCAATGCTTGCAGCATAGGCTACAGTGAGCATTAATAGCAACGAAAAACGATTCGATTCTGATTCATTTTTTTGAACCTGAATAATGGATAGAGCCATTGGAAGCATCATTAATGTAGTTGCAGTATTTGAAATCCACATACTCAACAAAAAGGAGCTCAAGCCGAATCCAAAAAGAATCTTGGATTTCGTAGAACCTACAAGAGCCAAAATTCTTGATGCAATCTGATGATGAACCTCCCACTTCTCAAGGGCGAGTGCTAATACAAAGCCACCCAAAAACAGATACACATTGTTGTTTCCATATGCCAATGCGAGCTCAGAAGGGTCCAATAATCCCATCGGGGTACATATGATCAGGGGTATCAACGCAGTAACATAGATAGGGACAACTTCAAAAATCCAAAATACAACCATAAGACAAGCCATCGCAATAGCCCTATGCTGGATAGAATTTTCTCCCCAGAAAATCAAAAGAATAGCGAAAATCAGAAATCCCAGAATTCCAGCAATGAGTTTTTTATGCTGAATAACGGCCATTTTAATTGTTTAGCTGATTAAGCTTATCGACAAAGTACTTCGCCTTTTCATTCACATGCGCCGAAATTTCAGAAAATTCTTTTTTTGATTTGCTTTTATATATTCTGGATAACACATCATCCTGAAATTCAGCAGCCTCATCAATCAAGGTGTTGGTTTTTTTGCTTTTTGAATCATCCATCAGTTGTAAATAAAAGCACTCTTCCACAATATCAAATACCATTTCATTGAGGTTTTTCTTAAAAATTCTTTTACTGGCCATAACAATACATTTTACACAAAAATAAATAAAATTGTGAGAAGAGAATTGTCTTATTTTTGCAATCAAATCTATGGTTTTAGACTACAAATATTCTACGCTTCTGAAGGTTGCCCTACCACTGATGTTTTCGGGCTTCATTCAATCGATCGTTCTTATTACAGATGCGGCTTTCATGAGCAGGTATTCCACAGTTTCATTTGATGCAGTTGGAAATGCCGGACTTATTTATATTACCTGCTATATGGTGATAGTAGGTGTCGGAGACGGTTCTCAAATTGTAATGGCCAGACGTATAGGCGAGAAAAGATTTGACCTTCTTGGGAGAGTATTTAGTACCGGAATGGTATTGCAACTTTTTATATCAGTTCTATTGTTCTTAACCATGTTTTTTATTATACCCGACTGGATTAGCTCATTTTCAGAAAATCAAGTAATAGCCCATCAACAGAGTGATTATATTGGAATTCGTTCCCTGGCTATTTTTCCTGCGGGAATGTTTATCATGATGCAATCCTATTTTTTGTCCAAAGGAAAAACCCTCCCTGTGTTGTTTTCAGCACTTCTAACGGCAAGTCTTAACATACTACTGGACTATCTGTTAATTTTTGGAAACTTCGGTTTCCCAGAACTCGGAGTGAAAGGAGCTGCGCTTGCAAGTACCTGCGCTGATAGTCTGGGAATGCTGATGATGCTACTTTTCTTTGTACTTGATAAAGACCATATTGTAGCAAGATTAAGAAATTTCAGCGTGAAATCTCTATTGAACCTATTGCGTATTTCCAGCCCATTGATGCTTCAGGGATCTATCGCCCTTGGTACATGGACCATTTTCTTTATTATGCTCGAGCAAAGAGGATTATTTGAGCTGACCGTTTCTCAAAATATAAGGTCAATTTATTTTTTGGCATTTGTACCAGTTTGGGGGTTTGCAGGAACAACCAAAACGTATATTTCTCAATATATGGGAAGTCAAAAATCGGATGAAATACCTATTATTCAAAGGCGGATTCAGCTTTTAACAACCGCTTTTTTAGTATTGTTTTTCCATGGCGCTATATTTTATCCAGAAGTATTAATTCAGCTCATAAATCCTGAAGAAGCATATATTGCCATGAGCGCCAAAATCCTTCAGTTAATCTCAGTTTCTGTAATCCTATATGGAATCATATCCGTGTATTATCAAACGATTCAAGCTAGTGGCAACACCTTGTATTCAATGATTATTGAGCTTACAACAGTTGTGTTCTATTTAGTGGCCTGTTATCTATTTATTCGGGTTTTAAATTTTGAAATATTTTGGATTTGGACTGTTGAATATATATATTTCGGTACGATTGGAATCATGTCAATCATTTATTTAAGGAACTCCAATTGGAAAAGTAAAATAGTGTAATTATGTCAAAGAAGCTACGAATTGTTTTTATGGGTACTCCAGAGTTTGCAGTAGCTGTATTAGAACAAATAGTACAAGGTTCACACGAAATTGTGTCTGTTATCACCTCACCGGATAGACCTGCAGGACGAGGTCAGAAAATTCGTCAAAGCGCCGTAAAAGAATATGCCCAAAAAACAAGCTTACCTATTTTGCAACCCGAAAAGCTAAAGGATGAGAGCTTTATAAATGATCTTATCGATCTGAATGCCGACCTCTTTGTAGTTGTTGCCTTTCGAATGCTCCCGTCACTAGTCTGGAAAATTCCATCTAAAGGCACAATTAATCTTCATGCTTCCCTCCTACCAAACTATCGTGGAGCTGCACCTATCAACTGGGCTATTATTAATGGAGAGAAAATTACTGGTGTCACTACATTCTTCATTAATGAGCTTATAGACACTGGGGATATTATTTTGACACAAGAAGTAGAAATCACAGAATCAATGAATGCAGGAGACTTACATGATAAGCTCATGATCGTCGGTGCAGAGCTCATTTCACAAACTCTCGACAGCATTTCAATTGGTGATTTCAATCGAAATAATCAAACTATTTCAGAAAGCAAAGAATTTAAAAACGCTCCAAAAATATTTAAAGCCGACTGCAAAATCAATTGGGATAATGATGCACATGCAAATCACAACAAAATCCGAGGACTTTCCCCCTATCCAGGAGCATGGTGCACACTTTTTAATAGCTCAAAAAACAGTGATACTTCATTTAAAATATTTGAATCATCAAAAACTACTGCGAAAATTTCAGAAAACAATAGGACGCGAATTTTGCAATCGGAAAATGGAATCTTATTCCCCTGTAGTGACTATTATCTTTGCGTGACCATGCTTCAAATGGAGGGCAAAAGAAAAATGAATTATAAAGAGTTTATTGCCGGAAATTCAATCGAAGATTTTGAAATCAATTTAGAATCTTAAATACTACTTCGTGCTCCCAGTTGGCCTTGATTATAACTGGCTTTTTATACATATATCTGTTTTCAGGAACAGCAAAGTCAATTGGGTTAAATGGATCCCATTTGTCGTTCTGATTTGTATCATCAACAAGAGCTATAGTATAGGTGCCAGGAAGTAAGTTTTTAAATGAAATGTGCTCAGATTTACTTAAGGAAGTCTGACGTTCCATTACATTTTTGTTTTTTCTTAGTTCTACAAAATAAGAACCGAGCTGGCTTTCCACCTGTACATTCAAAATCCCCAATTCTTCAATAGTCTTTTTATTTATCATTATTTCTATGGAGGAATTCGTCAATCCGTCTGGACCGTATACACTTCCAGAATCAATAAGAAATTTCACATATTTGCCCTCGTATGAGGATACTCTAAACTTCAAGAGATTATCATCAAAACTCAGCATAGAAGAGTCGATCTGTGCATATGAGCTATCACTTGGGTTAAACAGACGAAATGCATCATCTCTAAAAGAGATTGAATTTATAGGTGTATTGAACTTTAGCTCTATGAAACGCATTGATGGTAATACAACATACTGGCTGATTGGGTCCAGTAGGGATATTTCATTGAGGGTTTCGGTATTTCTGACTTTTTTACGCAGCGTATCCAGGGTTAATTCCATCGATTCAAAATAGGCAGGTAAATAATAATGCATACTGTCATCACCAACACGCTGTTTCTTAAATTCAGTAAGTACAAGGGTACTACAAAAAAGAGAGTCAAAGCCAAAACCCTCTGGCGTTGAAACGGCCAGAATATACGGTGTTAGATATGAAGCCGCTAGTTCCCTATTGTTCTTTAATGGTTTAGATATTTTCGAGCGGATTGTGTCAGAATACGCCGTGTCCACCCGAATTGGAAGTCGATCTGCATACTGGAGCTCATTAGCATCTGAAATCCTATTTTTATTCCCATCAAGGAACACTTTATAATAAAAATCCCCATCTGACACTGCTTTCATTTCAACATAGCCACTCTTGTCAGTTCGAGAAAAATAAGTAGGTTTTTCCTGATGTAAAGAATCATATAAACCAATTAGAACATTTTTTTTCGGTGTATTTGTAAATGCATCAACCACCTCAAAAGACACACGATTGGAATCTATATCAGCTCCTGTTGAAAACACAAGCTGAATCAATGAATCATTTCCTTCTGTAATGTCTTTAACCGCTTCATTCAGATACAATGAATAGGTGGTGTTTTGATACAGCTCATTTTTAAAATCAATTATAAGAGTCTTTCCCTTGAGTACATACTCGAATTTCACATTGGCCGGTAACAAAACAATGTTTTCCTTGGGTTTATCTAGTTTAATGTACTCATCAAACTCTATGATCATTTGATCAGTAGATACATTTTTTTGACCATCAAATGGGGTGCAAACCACTATTTGAGGTGGCGTAATGTCCTTTGACCCGCCAGTAATGGATCCTATTTGCGCACAGGAGCATACTAGGGAAAAGAGTACTATGAAATAACTGAAGCGAACCATTTACAAATTTTTTCAAGCCATTTTTGATCAACCTCATCAAAATAATTTAATTCGGCACTGTCAATATCCAAAACACCAAATATCTCGCCATCTCTAACTATGGGTATAACTATTTCACTGTTTGCCTCACCATTGCATGCAATATGACCAGGGAAATCACGGACATTATTGGCTATTACTGTTTCTTTTCGGGCCCATGAGGTACCACAGACTCCTTTGTTCTTATTAATTCTTGTACAAGCTACGGAACCCTGAAAAGGACCGAGAATCAATTGCTCCTTTTGAACCAAATAAAAACCAACCCACAAAAACCCAAAGCTGCTTTTGACTGCAGCAGAGAAATTGGCCATGTTAGAAATTTGATTTTCGTCAGAAACAATAAGCAACTTCATTTGCTGAAATAAAGTGTGGTATAATTCTGCTTTGTTATTCATGTTCATTGACATATTTTGAACTAATGCTCTATGCTGCAAAATTGCTGTTTTTCATTGTATTTAGCAAAAAGAATAGCTAATTTCAAAATAAAAAATGATAAAGGCTCCTTTAGATAAAATTCTGTTTCTGGATATTGAAACCGTGCCACAAGTATACAATTATGATGATGTGGATGCTAAAAGTAAAGCTTTATTTGAATCAAAAACAAGATATCAGCAATCAGCAGAGAAGAGCTTTGAATCGTTATATGAGGATAAAGGAGGAATATTATCTGAATTTGGGAAAATCATATGTATTTCAGTGGGAATGGTTAAAGAGAATTCAATGAACAGGTCTATTCGGCTTAAATCCTATTATCACGATGACGAGGAAACACTTCTTAAACAATTTAAGATGCTTCTTGATGACAATCAACGCTTACAGATCTTATGTGGGCATAATGCCAAAGAATTTGATTTTCCTTATATCTGCAGAAGAATGCTGATAAATGGAATAGAGCTTCCTAGAACATTGGATATTTCAGGTAAAAAACCCTGGGAAATTAGTCACATAGACACTATGGAGCTTTGGAAATTCGGAGATTATAAAGCATACACTTCGCTTGCCTTATTATGCCATGTATTTAATATCCCAACACCAAAGGACGATATCACGGGTGCTGATGTAGCCCGAGTGTATTATGAAGAGCAAGATTTGGATCGTATTAAAATTTACTGTGAGAAAGACGTGATTGCCCTCATTCAGCTCTATTTGAGAATACATGGAGATGTCTTAGTTGAAGAATCTAACATAAGCTCTGCCGAAAACTGATTTCCCCATTTTAAAAATCAAACAATTATTGGAATACAACTATCTAAAAGGGACTTCCCTTCGCATATTTTAAGGAAAATTGTGCTTTATTAAATTCGGTAACCGATTTCAAATAGTCGAGCTGGGCTTTTAGGTAAAATTGCTGTGATTGAAACAATTCAAATGGCTGTGCTGTTCCCAGCTTCTGTCTTTCCATACTTTGACTCAAGGCTTCCGCCGAAAATTTAAGCGCTTCGTCCGCAATTTCCATTTGCTCCTGACCCGTTTGGATATTCGATTTCGCCAATATAATCTCTTGATTTATCTCTACTTTAAATTGATCTTTTTGCAGCTCCTTAATCCTCATTTTAGCTGCATATTTGTTTCGGTCGCCCTTATATATCAATTCTCCTATTGGCACGTTCCATCCAAAAGAAAGATTTAATGATGAGGTAGGATATAGCTGGGTTGTGCTTGGGTAACTGACAGGATCCATTGGGCTTACAGCTCCATTCAATCCGCCAAAATAAGATCCAAATGTATTGATATTAATATCGGGTATAAGTAAACCCTTGGTGAACGTTTTACTTTTCATTTGGAGTGCAGCAATCTCGAATTCGTACGCCTTTATCTCAGGACGATTTAAGAAAGCGGAATCCTCATTTTCAGTAATAGTGAGATCGTAATCCAAAGGAAGTAAAACAGAATCCTTGCATACTACTTTTATGGCATCAGTAATATTCAACAATTTCAATAATTCAGCAGAGCTGTTGTTATATTCCTTTTGAGCACTTAACATTTCTACCATCAAATGATTTTTGTTGCTTTTTGCCAAAAGAACTTCTGATTCATAGCGAATTCCCGCGTCAATTTGCAATTGAATTTGATTAATAATCACTTCTGATTGCGCCACAAGACTTCCATACACAAAGATTTTAAGCTGCGACTCAAATAAATCGTAATACGCATGTACACTTTTCAATAAAATTTGATTTCGAACAGCTTGAGATTCATATTCCCTGGCCTGGCTATTCAAATGAGATGATTTTAGAGAAAAAATCCCCTCAGCTATATCCCAATTGGCATTTAATCCTAATCCCAACCACAAATTATTTCGATTGACATCTAAAAAGAAGTTCCCGTTCCCGTTCATAGCCGCTCCAAAAAGCTGATTGGTTTGAACTCCCCCGAAAACAGTAGGCAGCCACCATTCTTTACTCTTTGTTACTTGTGCTTTTGCCAAATCAATACGGGCATCATACTCTTTTATGGTTAAATTATTCGCCCCGCCAATTTCCAACACATCTTTTAAAGTGAGAGAAACAGATTCTTGAGAATTCACATGCTGATTAAAGACAAGAAATACAAAACAGCTTATTCCAGTTAGTAACTTATGCTTCAGGAAGGGCAGGAATCGAAGTCTCATTACTTATTCATTATTGGATTTACAGTTTGTCCTGGACTTACAAGCCCCTTTCCTTTTAATACAACGATTGTTTCGTTAGTAATCTCCGTATTTAAAATTTCAAAAAATGATTTGTCCGATAAACCCATATTAAGGAGAACTCGTTTGACCTTGTTTTCCTCTACTACCAATATATAATCTTCATTTTTATGCCTGATTTTTGAACTTACCGGAAGAGACAAAATATTCTCTTTACTCTCAATTTGAAGGAAAACCTTTGCGTACATACCAGATAAAATCTGACCTTTTGGATTTTTAATATCAATTTCAACCTGCATTGTTTTAGACTTTTTGTCCAGTACATGTGATAATCGAGAAATAGAAGATTTGTAGACATTTCCTGATAATTCAGGAAAAACTACCTCTACCTCCTGACCTTTTGATAAAGAGACTGCGTCTGATTCCGGAACCGACAAGGTTAATCTGATAGGGTTAACTTCCTGAATTTCGACAATAGCCTGCGGATTACTTTCAGTTAGACCATTCTGGATTAAAGCACCTAAATCCACAAAACGATTGGTTATGGTTCCAGAAAAAGGAGCCTTGATTGTTAAAAAATTCAATCGACTCTTTACTGCATCCAAATTTGCTTTTGACGCCAGATACTCCCCTTCCGCTGTTTCCAGGCTTTGTATTGTGGTTAATGCAGGTGTTTCATCAAAGATGCTTTTTAACCTCTCATATGACGCTTTTTTAACGGAATGCTCCGCCTGTAATTTCATTTTCGTTTGAATTAATTCAGGATTTTCCAAAACAGCAATAAGCTCTCCTTTTCTTACCTTATCCCCAATGTCCTTAGATATCTTCTTTAGAATTCCACTCTCCATAGCATAAACACGTACCATCTGATTTGGTTGAGCAGTACCGGTAATAAGAATTTCAGCATGAAATGACCTCTTTTCGGGCTTAACCACTTCAACCGCTTGCGTTTTAGTTTCCTTTTTTTTCTTTTTGGATGCATTGTTCGTACCGGAAGAACCACAAGAAGTAAATAATACTGCTGAACAAAGAATTAGAAATAAATATAAACGACAAAATGAACTCATACACTTGGAGTTTTTGCGAACAATGAATAAAATATAGGTATAATATATAAGGTAATGAACATGGCCATAAAG
>Ga0315319_10000804_pt1 | contig 10523 bp, 12 predicted proteins | sample M1500m3416metaG_FD_203463 | JGI IMG/M metagenome (GOLD analysis project Ga0315319, IMG submission 203463) | Ammonia-oxidizing marine archaeal communities from Monterey Bay, California, United States - M1 500m 3416 | ecosystem: Environmental > Aquatic > Marine > Intertidal zone | place: USA... | reverse complement strand
ATCAGCGGTTCCCGACCCATCTGGAACCGTCATACCTCCGGCCCGAACCTCCCCCCGGTTCCCAGCGCCGAGAGTGACCGCACGCCCCGCCTCCCCCCGGTGGGGCGTGCGACATTTTTCGGTGTCTACGATCCGACGGTCGGTCCCGACCGGGGACCGGCGCCCGACATGGATACCAACCGGGCAGAGACGAGGGGGGGGATCCGGTGGGCGAGAGCCGGCGCGAACGCATCAGGATGACCGACGACGAACTGGCGGTGTTCATCACGGAGCAGAAGAGCCTCCAGGTGGCGTGCCACGACCGGGACGGGTCCATCCACCTGTCCACCCTGTGGTTCGCCATGGTCGACGACTGCTTCGCTTTCGGTACCTACACCAAGTCACAGAAGATTGTGAATCTCCGCCGGGACGACCGCATCACAGTCCTGCTGGAGGATGGGCTGGAGTACGACCGCCTCCGAGGGGTGATGGTCAAGGGACGGGCCGTTCTGCACGCCGAGGACGGTGCCGGTGGCGCCGACGAGGTCCGGCGGGTGGCCCGGGCGGTCATGCGCCGCAATGAGCCCGACATTCCCGAGGAGCACTTCGAGGGGGCGGTGGGGCTGTGGGCCGCCAAGCGGACCGCGGTCGTCGTGGAACCCGAGAAGGTCATTACCTGGGACCACACCAAGCTCGGAGGGGTGTACTGATGCGTCCACCGGGATGCATGCCGGCCCGTGGGGTCGATCCGTCGTGGTTCTGGTCGACGTCGTCCGATCTAGGGTGACAGGCATGGACGCACTCTTCGCCGTGCAGGACGAGGATGTCTTCCGGAGCCAGCTCGAGCATCGTCGGTCCCATCTTTCCGAGCGGGATTCGATGGTCGATGCCGAGGCGGCTCGGGCCGGCACCGTCACCCGGGTCGAGCGCATCGGGTTGGAACGACTGGACCATGTCCGACGCCAGCGCCGTTACGAGGGCGAGGTGGCCGCCGTCGAGGCCCGACTGGTCGAACTGGACGGAAAACTCTACGGGGGTGCCATCACGTCCCCAAAGGAAGCCACCAGCCTCCAGACCGAGATGGGCCACCTCCGAAAGCGGCAGGACGACCTCGAGGGGCAGGTCCTGGAACTCATGGAGATCCTCGAGCCCTTTGACGCCGAAATCGAGGCGCTGACCGCCACCGGTGAGGCACAGGATGAGGCGATCGCCGCAGCCCGTGCCCTGTTGGACGAGACGGAGGCCGGCATCGTGGCCGATCTGGCCGCTTCGGGGGAGCGACGGGTCGCCGCGGTGGCCGGCGTCCCAGATGATGTGCTGGCCCGTTACGAGAAGGGTCGCCCGTCGTTCGGGTCAAGCGCCGTGGTGCGGTTCTCGGGGTCGGACTGCAGCGGCTGCCCGTACTCCATGCCCGCCATGGAGGCTGATCGGGTCAAGTTCATGGCTGCCGGCACGCTTGCCGACTGCAGCGAGTGCGGTCGACTCGTCGTTCGCTGATCGTTCAGACCTTCCGATGCTGGTCTGGTTCATCGTCGGGGCCGTGGTCGCCGTGGCCCTCGTCTTCGACAGCCCGGCCATGGACTTCCGCCTCGTCGTGCTCGGTGCCGTGCTTCCGGCGACCGAGGGAGCGGTCGGTGGTCCGTGGCTGCTCCACACGCCGGTCGCCGGCGTGGTGCTGTTGGCCGGGGTGATGCTGGTGGCCCGGGGTCGGCGCCTCGTTCAGCGCCGCTGGTTGGGCGTGCCCATCGGGCTTCTGGCCCATCTGGTGCTGGACGGTACGTGGTCCGACACCGACGTGTTCTGGTGGCCGTTCGCCGGGTTCGACGCCCTCGGTGGATCCCGGGTTCCGGAGTTCGGACGGGGTGCCACCGGCCTGCTGCTGGAGGTGGCCGGATTGGCCTTCGGGGTGTGGGCGTGGCGCCGATTCGGTCTGGACGACCCGATGGCCCGTCGGGCCCTACGGACCGAGGGGCGCCTGACCGCCCTGCGGAGGGCCTGATGCTGTACGTGGTGCGCCATGGACGGACCGAAGCCAATGCCGCCGGGCTGCTGCTGGGGCGCCTCGATCCCGATCTGGACGACCTGGGAGAGACTCAGGCGGAGGCCGTGGCCCGGGCCATCGGTCCGGTGGACCGAGTGGTTTCCAGTCCGCTGCTGCGGACCCGTCGAACCGCCGAGGCGTTCACCCATTCCCACGGTTCGGACGGCCTGCCCATCGAGGTGGATGAGCGGTGGATCGAGATGGACTACGGAGCCTTCGACGGCCAGCCGGTGGCCGACGTGCCCCGGGAGACCTGGGCGATGTGGCTGGCCGACCTCGACTGGGCGCCCCCCGGCGGTGAGTCGCACCGGTCGCTCGGCTCACGGGTGCGACCCGCCCTCGATGACCTGTTCGAGGCATCGCGGACTACCGAGATCGTGGTGGTGACCCACGTGTCACCCGTCAAGGCCGCCCTGGCGTGGGCCCTCGGCGTGGGTGACGAGGTGGCGTGGCGCACGTTCGTGGCGCCAGCCTCGATCATGACCATCGGCGCCGGGCCGGCCGGCCCGTCACTCCGGGGCTTCAACGACATGGCCCACCTCAGGGCATGAGCTCGCCGGCGTCCAGGTCACGTATGGCCGTGATGGACCGGTCGAGCATGTCGGTCACCAGTTGCACCGCACGGTCGTTGACCAGCTCGATGCTGCCGCCGGACTGGATGGGGTAGCAGAGGCAGAACAGGACGGTTCGCCGGTAGTCCTCCCACAACTGGTCGGCCGGGTAGTCGATGCCCTCGGCGGCCAGGCAGGTCCGGTACAGGTCGAGTAGGTGCCGTTCGTGGGCCCGACGGTCCTCGACGGTCAGGCTCTGGCTGATGAAGTACCCGACGTCGTAGGCGCCGGTGGTACGGATGCAGATCTGCCAGTCGATGGCCGTGACCTCCGGGCCGTCGTCGCCGGGGCGGAAGAACAGGTTGTCCAGCCGGTAGTCGCCGTGACAGAGGGTGGTCGGGCCATTTCCGAACGACATCATCTCCTCGGCGGCCTCCGGGAAGCGCTCGCCGATGGCACGGATGTCATCACCGAGGTGGTCGCCGAAGGCGGCCAGGAAGGGCTCCCACGCGGTGGCCACGCCGTGCTGGACCCCTTGAGGCATGGGGGGATCCCACCCGTAGGGCACCCACGATAGTTCGGCGTCGAAGGCCGGCGACTCCCAGAATGCGGCATGGTGCCGAGCCAGGGCCCGAATGGACGCTTCTGCGAGATCCAGTGGACAGCCGTCGAGTTGGCTGACCACCTCGGCGTCGACCAGGTCCTCCAGGAGCAAGACGAAGTCGTCGCTCTCGGGATCGTGGTCCGCCTTGAAGCAGCGGGGTGTCGGCATCGGGCTGTCGGCGGCAGCCGTCCGGTAGAAGCCGACCTCCTTGCCGTAAAGCAGGAAGGTCCGGGCAACGAAGCGGGTTCCCTCATCCTGGACCGGCAACTTGAGGATCACCGTCTCTGGTCCGCTCCCGCCCTCGTAGGTCGGTCGCAGGCGGTGCAGCAGGCCCATGATCCCGACGCCCTGGCCGATGAGTTCAGCCTCGAAGCCGGCCACCGAACCGCCATCCAGGACGCCGCCCTCGTGCAGGGCCGCGGTCAACCAGGCCGTGGTGACCTCTTCGACGCTCTTCGGGAATCCGTGACTCGTCAAGGGGTCCTCCTCAGCGGGCCGCAGCGAAGCCGGCCTCGAGGTCGGCCAGGATGTCGTCGAGGGTCTCGAGGCCCACCGAGAGGTGAACCAGCGCCGGCTCCACGCCGGTGGAGCGTTGCTCCTCCTCGGTCAACTGCGAGTGGGTGGTCGACGCCGGGTGGATGGCCAGGCTGCGAACATCTCCGATGTTGGCCACGTGGCTGTGCAGCTCCAGGCCGTTGACGAACTTCTCGCCAGCTTCGCGTCCACCCTCGAGGGCCTCCATCCGGGCTTCGAGCACCATCTGGGTGGGGTTCATGATCCGGGTGTAGATGTTGCCCACTTCGGCTAGGGCGAACAGGTTCGCCGCGTGTTCCGAATTGCGGAACACGTACGAGGTGGTCTGGTATATGGGCACGACTCGGCTTCCCGTGGTCGGGTCGAGTTCCTGGCCTGCGTGGATCTGGCGGGTCTCGAATCCCCAGTCGCTGCTCATGGTGCGTCTCCTGTCTGGTGCGATCTTCTGGCGGGTCCCCGGGACGGGGGTTTAGTCGTGGTCGTCGAGTCCGCCCGATGACGGCGGGCTGAAGCCGTCGGGCCACCTCGTGGTGTCGTCGTGACGGATTCCGTCTAGGACGACCTGGTCCAGTTGGGCGTCGGACAGGTCGGCTCCGACCAGGTCCGAAAGACTCAGGTCGGCTCCGACCAGTGATGCACCGCGCAAGATCGCGCCCGAGAGGTTGGCGGCCCGGATGGTGGCGCCGTTGAGCATGGCGCTTCGCAGGTCCACGCCGCCGGCGAAGGCCCCGGTGAGGTCGGCCTCGCGCATGCAGGTCCGGGTCATCGAGGTGCCGGCCAGGGTGGCGGCACCCAGGGTTGCGCCGGTCAGGTCGGCGGCCGTCATCCAGGCCCCACCCAGGTCGGCGCTCCGGAGGTCGGTACCGGTGAGTCGGGCACTGCCCAGCCAGGAGCGACTCAGTACGGCGCCGCCCAGACGGGCATCGGTGAGGTCGGCGCTCCACAGGTTGGCATGGTGCATGTCGGCATCGGCGAACACGGTGCCCCGGCAGATGGCGTGTCGCAGGTCGGCACCCACCAGTCGGGCGTCGGACAGGTCTGATCCGGAGAGGACGGCACCGCCCAGCCAGGCGCCGGTCAGGTCCGCCGAGCGGAGGTCTGCGTCGGTGAGGTCCGCGCCGGCCAGATCGGCATCTGCGGCGATCTCGTGCCCCCGGACCTCTATTGCTCCCTCCATCGTCAGGGAGACTAGGGCAGCATGTGCCGGTGCCTGTCATCCTCGCCGGCCTGTCGGCCATCGCCTTCGGTTGCGGTGACCTCCTCGGCGGCGTGGCCATCCGTCGTTCTGGTCGCCCGGAGTCTTCTCTCGGACTGGCCATGGTGGCCACCACGGTGGGCGCCCTTCTGGTCGGCCTCCTGGTCATCGTCCGACCGCCGGAGGCCGTGCGGTTCGCTGACGTGGCCTGGCCGGTGGCTGCGGGGCTCCTCATGGCGGTCACCCGCCCGCTGGTGTACTTGGGGATGGCCCGCGGCCCGGTGGCGCTGTTCGCTCCGGTCTTCGGCCTGACGATGGTCGCCGTTCCGGTGATCATCGGGCCGTTCATCGGTCAACACCTGGATTCCCGGGAGGTGCTCGGCGTCCTCCTGGTGGTGGTGGCCGTCGTGTTGCTGTCTGGCGAGGGTGGGATTCCCCGACTAGGCAGCTTTCTACGGAACTCGGCGGTCGGATTGGCCATGGTGGTCGGCACCAGCATCGGGCTGGGAGGGGTCTTCCTCTCCCAGGCGGCGCCTGAGGCCAGGGAGCTGCCGGCGTTCCTGGTGTTGGTGAGTGGCGTGGTGGTTCTGCCGATTTTCGTCAGGGCGAGGACGGGAACCTTCCGACCGGATCGGGCCATCGTCGGCTTCGGTGTGGTTCTGGGCTCGTCCAGCGCCCTGGCGATGGCCCTCAGCACGGCGGCCTACCTCCGTGGGTCGGCGGCCGTCGTCACCGCGTTGATCGCCCTGGCTCCCGGGGTGAGCGTGGTCATCTCGTGGCGATTCCTGGGCGAGCGTCTGTACCTGCTGCAGGCTGTCGGTGGCCTGTTCGGAGTGGCTGCGGTGGTGGCGTTCGCTCTCGCTGGTTGATTTCCGCCCCCTGGAGGGCGGGTGGGTGACGGTGAGCCGGCCTGTAGGCGGGGTTCTGTCCACCGGCCCCTTTCGGGGGTCCGGATGGGTGACCATCCATCTGTGCGGCCAACCCGGGAGGATCCACGGGCGGACCACCCTCTCCCTGTTCGGCCTTGCTCCGGATGGGGTTTGCCGAGCCGACCGGGTCGCCCCGGCCGCTGGTGCGCTCTTACCGCACCGTTTCACCCTCACCTGTGCCCGTCGCCCCGGAGGGTGTAGGGCCATCGGCGGTCTGTTCTCTGTGGCACTTTCCTACGGGTCGCCCCGACTGGCTGCGAGCCAGCATCCTGTCCTGGGGAGCCCCGACCTTCCTCAGCACGGACACCCCGGAGGGGTCCGGCCGCGGTCACCCGGTCGACTCACCGTCGGGGACCAGTCTGGCGCGAGATTTCCCTTGCGTCACCCGGCGCTGCGAACTAATAACGCACGGGACATGGACGCCCTACTCGACGCCCCCGCCACGGCCCCCACCACGCCTCATTCGACGGACCTGACCGCCGTCGATGTCGAGGGAGTCGACGCGGCTGGACAGTGGTATCTGCGGGGCGCGTGTCGCGGCCTCGAGGCGGCGATCTTCTATCCGGATCCCGACGTCGCCGAGGATGTCGCCCGGGCGCTCGCTGTGTGTGCGTCGTGTGACGTGAGCGAGGCCTGTCGGGCCCATGCGCTGAGCCGTCGGGAACCCACCGGCATCTGGGGTGGGTCGACGGAGCGCGAGCGGCGGCGGATCCTCCGTCAGCGTCGTTCGGTCTGACCCGACACCCATGGCCCTCGAGGACCACGGAGGCTGGCCCGGCCTCCTCGACCGGTTGTGCCGCGGGGAGGACCTGTCGGCACTCGAGACCGAGGGCATCCTCACCGAGATCCTGAGCGGCGATGCCGAGCCCGCCCAGATCGCCGGGTTCCTGGTCGGCTTGAAGGTCAAGGGCGAGACGGTCGAGGAGACCAGTGGCCTGGTTCGGGCCATGGTGTCCATGGCCGAACCGTTGGCCCTACCCGACGACACGATCGACATAGTCGGTACGGGCGGGGTGGCCAGTCGCCGCGATGCCGCCCTGAACGTCTCGACCATGGCGTGCTTCGTGGCCGCCGGTGGGGGAGCGACCGTCTGTAAGCACGGGAACCGACGGGCTTCGTCGACCTCGGGCGCCTTCGACGTACTCGAGGCACTCGGGATCGACATCGACATCAGCCCGGCCGACCTGGAGGCCCAGGTCGCCGAGCATCGGATCGGGTTCGCGTTCGCCCGCACGTTCCACCCCGCGATGCGATTCGCCGGGCCCATCCGAGCAGCCCTGGGCATCCCGACGGTGTTCAACGTGCTGGGGCCGCTCTCCCATCCCGGGCAGCCGACCCGTCAACTCATCGGCGCCGCCGACAGGGGGCTGGCCGACCGGATGGTCGAGGTCTTCCGGGTCAGTGGTTCGGTGCACGCCTGGGTGGTGACCGGCCACGATTCGCTCGACGAGATCGCCCTGACCGGACCGACCCGGGTACTCGAACTCCGGGACGGCGAAGTGCGCGAGTGGACGCTGGACCCCGCCGATCTCGGGCTGTCGTCGGTCGACCCCGGGGCGCTGGCCGGTGGTGGGCCGGAACGCAACGCCGAGATCGCCCGCTCGCTGTTCGACGGCACCGAGACCGGAGCGCGTCGTGACATGGTGGCGTTGAACGCAGGTGCCGGACTGGTGGTGGCCGGCATCGCCGACGGCATCGCCGACGGTCTGGAGCGGGCCATGGCCGCCCTGGCCGACGGCTCGGCTGCCGCAGTGCTCGACTCGATCTCCGGCTGACGCCGGGCAGTCTCCGATGGTGGGCCGCTCCCGGCGGGCCTCAGCAGTCGGCTGACAGGGCGGACGGGCGGTCGCCGGAGTCCAGGAATCGGGCCACCACGTGAGCGGCACACCGATCCCACGTTGACGGTGCGTGGGTCCACCGGGACGACACGACCAACGCCACGTCGTCCAGGCTCCGAGCGGCGGCCTCGGCCCAAGCGACCGGAGTGACCGGGTCCATCCGGCCGGCCAGGATCAGCGTCGGAACCGACGAACGGACGGGAGTCCGAGTGACGGGGTCCGACGCCGGTACCTGCCAGGCCGCGCACCTGGCTCGAAGGGCCACCCAGCGGCCGTGTTCGGCCCGGTGGATCGGGTCGTCGGTGGCCATTGGCTCAAAGGACATGCCGGGGAGCTGGTCGCCGCACGTCACCGCGGCCCAGACGCCTTCGGCCAGCGGGTCGCCGGCCGACCCGGCACCTCTCGCCGAGGAGCGATCGAGTCCCTGGCGGTCGACCGACGCGAGCCGGTCCATGGCCTCGGCCAGCCGGTCGGCTTCGGCCAGCGCGATGGCATCGGGGAGCACCACCGGTCCGTCCGGGCGGCCGAGGGTCCGCACCGCGGCGGCCAGGAAGGCGGTGTCGTCGACGGTGGTCGAACCGTGGCGGTCGATCTGGACCACCACCGGGTCGTCGTCCAGCCCACGCAGGATCTGCCGGAGCGGGGCCATGACGCCCGACGGGCAGGACCCGTCGTCGGTGCAGCGGTCCTCGAGTACGTCGAGGGCGGCCACGATCCCGTCCGGCAGGTCGGCCGTCTCGTCGGCGTCCGGTGGGACGACCGAGTCCAGGGCCATCGAGATGATCGCCGGCTCGTCGATCCTGAGGAGCTCTAGGGCGATGCGGGTCCCGAACGAGACGCCGTGGAGGTGCCATCGGTCGATCCCCAGGGCCCGACGCACGGCCACCAGGTCGGTGGCGATCCGTCCCACGGTGACGCTGGTCGGGTCGACACCGGAAGCCGCCAGTCGGCTTCGACAGGCGCGGTCGCCAGCCAACGATCCGAGTTCGGGATCCACGGGGTCGGGACGCTCCATCTCCGGACAGTCCATCGACGGGGTCGAGTCACCACCCCCTCGTTGGTCGACCAGGACCACGTCGTGGTCAGCCAGGAGTTCGGACCGTGGCGTCAGCCAGAGATCACGGTCGGCCACGGCCCGTCCACCGGGTCCGCCGTGGAGAAAGAGCACCGGCGCCCCGGTCGGGTCCGGTGCATGCAGGATGGCGACGGCGAGTGCCGCCATCGCGATCGGGTCGACGTCCACGGTGATCCGGTGGCAGGTGACGGTCAGTTCGGTGGGCACCGGCTCGCCGGGACAGTCGACCTCGGTCGGGCCGATGGCCGTTGGGGCTTCGTCAGGCTGGCCGGTCGTGCATCCGCTCAGGGTCAGGGCCAGGAGGAGTGTCAGGGCGAGCCGATTGGCGGGGGCCGGTGGAGGGGCCGGTGGTACGTCCGGGGGGAGTCGGGTCCGGACGGGTCCGAACCTGAGGAGACCTGACACCGCGGCAACGGTAGTCAGTGGCCTCCCGAACGGTCGGGTCCGATCTGGAAGTCGGGCGTCCGGTGGACCGGTTCGACCAACGTGCCGTCGTAGTGCTCGACCACTATCCGGTGGGCGTCGCGTTTGAGCCACGAGGCCACGCAGTGGAGTTCATCGGCCTGCTCCTTGGCCAGCGGTTCTTCGGCCGTTGGCCCTCCGGGTGTCCATTCCAGCGTCGGTAACCCCTCGCCCACCCGGTGGTCGGTGACTAGTCGGCCATCGCGGAACTCGGTCACCGAGGCGCCGTCGACCACCAGACGGAGGCGACCGGAGTGTCGGAGCCCGTCGATCCGGTCGCGGCGGTCCAACGCGCTGGCCCGGTCGCGCACCTCGGCGGCCTCCTCGAACCGTTCCTCGTCGGCGAGGTGGGTCATCCGATCGGCCAGTGGTTCCAGCAGCAGCTCCGGGTGGCCGGTAAGGCCCTGCTGGGCGATGGCCACGATCGATGCGTAGTCGTCCTCGGAGACGTCACCCGTACAGGGGCAGATGGCCACCCCGAGTTGGGCGGGCATGCGCGGTCCGGCTCGCAGCGTCCGCCCGGGCCGACCGGTGCATTGCCGAAGCGGACCACGGTCTCGATGGCCTCGATGATCCGTCGGGCCGCCGACGTGGACGGGACCGGCCCCAGGTAGAGGACACTGTCGTCGGCCACCACCCGAGCGGCGGAGAGTCTGGGGAACCGCTCGCCGATCGAGAGCTTCACGTAGGCATATCGCCGCCATGTGGTGCCCTGTCGGTTGAAGCGTGGTTCGTGGCGGTGGATGAGGCGGATCTCGGCCACCGCGGCCTGTAGCGGATTGTCGCAGACCCGGTGGTCGATGCGGGCCGTCTCCCTCAGGAGTTGGGCGGTCTTGCGACGGGTGTCGGACGAGAAGTAGCTACGCACCCGGGCCCGTAGATCGGTGGCCCGTCTGACGTAGAGGACGTCGCCGCGGCGGTCTCGGAAGAGGTACACGCCGGGCAGGCGGGGGAGGTGTTCGGTGAGCCGGAGCTTGGCCGCCTGTTCGCGGCCGGCCATCAGATCATTGAATTGAACAGATGTTCGTTCGTCAAGGAGCCTCCCGGGACTGTCACACCCCATCGCCAAGATGGTGGACATGAACCGACAGCACGACATCCCTCACGAGAGAGAGCGTCACAGCATCCGTGGCGACACCCTGCTCATCGACTGCGCGACCTGCTCCCAGCGGGACACGTCGACCTGTGACGACTGCATGGTGACCTTCCTGTGCGACCGGGAGCCCGGCGACGCCGTGGTGGTCGATCTGGGGGAGTTCCGGGCCATGCGGGTCCTCGGCGAGTCGGGTCTGGTCCCGCCGCTCAGGTATTCCGA
>Ga0315319_10000796_pt1 | contig 10544 bp, 13 predicted proteins | sample M1500m3416metaG_FD_203463 | JGI IMG/M metagenome (GOLD analysis project Ga0315319, IMG submission 203463) | Ammonia-oxidizing marine archaeal communities from Monterey Bay, California, United States - M1 500m 3416 | ecosystem: Environmental > Aquatic > Marine > Intertidal zone | place: USA... | reverse complement strand
AATGCCATTAGTAGTAAGTGCTGCTCGATGAACTGCCGCCATTAATTCAGGTGCAATCGGACAACCAGGACTTGTTAGAGTCATATCGATTTCTGTGTGTTCACCATCGATTTCAACTTTGTATATCAATCCTAAATCGATGACAGAAATTTTCATTTCCGGATCTTCGACCTCAAACAAGGCCTCGCGCACATCTGATTCTGATACCATATTTATCCCTCATCACTCCAACATTGCTCGAGCGGATTTTTTGATTTTTGATATCATATTCATAAATCCGTTCGCACGGCTTGGAGTTAATATTTGGCTCAATCCCATCGCTTCAATATACTTTGGATTATGCTCAGCAACAGCTTCTGGTGATTGGCCGTTGATAACGAAAGAAGAGATTGCCATTAAGCCTTGAACGATTTGAGCATCCGCACCGCCACTAACGCGAATTTTACCTTCTGAATCTATAACGCAAGTCACATGTGCCCGAGATTGACAACCATGAACCATGTTTTCATCAGTCCAATCATCGATATGAAGAGGGAAAGGATGTTTTTTTGCATATTCGAATAATAATTCAAACCGCTCCATTGAATCGAAGCAATCAGCAAATTCTTCGATGATTTCATCGACATTCTCAGGCCAACGCTCATCCGGCATAATCAATCCCAGATACCCTCTATTTTTAATGCTTAGAACGATGGCTCGAAAACCGATGAATAATATTATGCAAATCTATCGACAATATCGCGTAGATGAACAATGAATGCTTCGGCTTCTGCCATCGTATTGTATATCCAGATTGAAGCACGATTTGTCGAAACGACTCCCATCGCCTCAAGCAAGGGCTGAGCACAGTGTGTTCCAGTTCGTATTGCAAAACCACCAGCGTCGAGTAAATAACCCATATCTTGAGCTAGAATTGATTCATGCAAGAAAGACACAATTCCAACTCCATCATCTCTACCAGGAGCACCGAAAATAGTGATACCTGGGATTTTTTCCATTTCACTAGACATCCATGATGCAATGTCATGAATATGATGATGTGCATCATTAAAATCTATATTCTCTTCTAACCATTCAACTGCTGCTCGCCAACCTATCGCTTCAGCCATACGAGGAGTACCTGTCTCAAACATAGCATATCCGTCTTGAAATTGAGTGCCTTCAGTAGTGACGGTTGTGATTATTGCTCCACCGGTCAAGAATGGCCCCATTTCTGCTAATGCGTCGGCTTTGACAAGTAGGCAACCAATGCCAGTTGGACCTGCCATCTTATGACCGGCAATGGCACAGAAATCTGCGCCAAGTTCATCAAAATTGATCTTTTCGTGTGGTGCACCTTGAGCACTATCCAAGGCAACTCGTGCACCATTACTGTGGGCAATTTTGATTATGCGCTCAACATCATTACGAACACCGAGAACATTGCTAACATGGCCAGCACAAACTAATGATGCACCTTGTGCAGCAACTTCGAGTGCCCCATAATCCAATTTACGAGCTTCGGTATCGAAAGGAACGAATCTCAACTCGATACCGATATCCTTCGATAATTCTTGCCAAGGAACGATATTTGCGTGATGCTCCATTTCAGTTGTAACCACTACGTCGCCTTCTTCGAGATTGTACCGAGCCCAGCCATAAGCGATTAGGTTCATCGCCTCGGTAGCACCACCAGTATAGATCATAGAACTCTCGCTAGCGCCAAAAAATGACGAAAGTTTGTCACGTGCCTCTTCGAGTGCCGTGGTAGATTCGTCTGCAAGTGTGTGGTTTGAGCGATGTGCATTCGCGTGGTAATTTTTGTAAAAATCCGACATTGCGTCAATAACTACAAGTGGTTTTTGGGTCGTTGCAGCATTGTCAAAATAGACTAATTGCTTACCATTTGGTAAAACTCTCTCAAGGATTGGAAAGTGTGTTCGAATAGCTTCAACATCGTGATTCATCATCTCACCCTGAGTCTGCGGACGGCTTACTAACTATCAAGAAGAGGGCGCGAATAAATCAAAACTTCTCCTTGATTCAAAATTATTATTCCATTTTAACAAAATCTCTAGAATTTATTAGACGACCTTTATGGTCAACAACCAATCTGAGGGCAACTAATGGTAGCGTCGTCAGGACAAGAAGTGGTCAATACGTTGGGAAAACGTGACCTGAATGAAGATGGAAATGTGATTAATCTAGCAATTGTCGGAAGCAGTAGGTTTTACGATTTTGAAGTATTTGAAGAAGTAATTGAAAATTGGATTGAAGAAAATGGATATCCTGATTTAATTATCGTAGGTGGGGCATCAGGAGTTGATTACATGGCTGAGCGTTGGGCAGACAATAATTCTGTTGCAATCGCAGTTTTTACTGAAGAATGGGATGACCCAGATAGGGGGTTACAGGATAGTGGGCGACCAGAAGCTGCAAATTCATTGACTGCAAAAATTCTCGATTCGGCCAGTCATGTCTTAGCTCTGCCTTCTGCGACCAGCAAATGGACAAGAATTATCATTAACATGGCGACTGCTCAAAATATTCCAATTTCTATCTGTGAAGTCGATTGAATAATTTGACATAGAAATCATACAGATTAGTTAATTTTATCGCCCACGGGTTGAAAAGGGTCAGGTCGGGCAAATCGACCATGGCAACAGTCAATATTACTGAACCCGAGTTCGCAGAAATCATCGAAAACAATGAGTTAATCATCCTCGACTTTTGGGCAGAATGGTGCGGCCCTTGCAAGGCTTATGGACCTGTATACGAGCGCGTGTCTGAAGAATTCCCAGACGTTGTTTTCGGAAAAATCGATACGGAATCTGAACAATCACTAGCTGGTTATTTCAATGTTAGATCGATTCCTACAACAATTGCTTTCAAAGAAGGAATCGGAGTATTTTCCCAACCAGGAGCACTTCCCGAAGAGGCTCTGAAAGATTTGGTTACTCAACTGCAAAATCTCAATATGAATGAAGTCCGTGCTGCGATTGAAGAAGAGAAAAAAACTGAAACTGAGTGAAAAATACAAGTGGTTGCTGTTGAAGTAGCATAGCCTCTCGCAGAACTATGAGTGAATTCCTGATAATCAGTGCAACATCTGGTGAGAACAAAGAATTAGCAGAAAAATTTTCAGAAGCCGCATCGAATCAAGGCCATTCGAGCCAAGTCATCGATTTAGCTGAAATGGACCTTCCTATGTTTACCGTGGCTCGTTCAAAAAGTCCTGATGAAATACCAGATATTTCCGATCTAATAGATAGAATGATTCAGGCAGATGCATGGATTATTGTTGCACCAGAATATAACGGTTCGATGCCACCTACTCTGAACAATGCAATGGCATGGATCTCAAGGGATTGGGAAAATTTCAGAAAAATGTGCACAGGAAAGCCGGTCGGCCTAGCTACTCACAGTGGTGGCGGTGGTGAGCATGTGATCATGGCTATGCGCCAGCAATTCTCCTACATCGGCGCCGATGTGATTGGGCGCGCCTGTGTATCGGGTCGCAACAAAGATGCAAATCCTGATACCATCGATGCGATGATTACCAATCTTGCAAAATAAGCACTTTCATCCAACCAAATTATGAGAAAACGCTGTGTATCGCTTAGTATCCTGGTAAATGGTGCTCCTGCCGGGATTTGAACCCGGGTCGCCGGGATGAAAACCCGGAATGATGGACCGTACTACACCACAGGAGCGACAAAGCCGCCGAGCCGCGACCCCTTCATAATCGAAACGGTCAAAAGGCAGCCATAAAATTCAATCAAGACGGCTTGGGTTGTCGTGTTTTTCAAGCGATAGAATCTTCATTTTTAGAAACCGCAAGGTTTTGCCACCAATTAAATAACGGGATTATCAAAACTGCACCGATTAAAGAAATCGCTGTAAAGGTCTTCCAATCTAAATATGATTTCATAGATTCACCGTAAATTCCTAACAAAACTCCTGCTAAACCAAACCTGATACCTCTGCCAAATAACCCAGCTGCTATGAAAAGACGGAAATCCATTTTTCCAGCGCCAGCTATCCAAGCTAGAGCCTTGTATGGAATCGGTGAAACTGCGGCGATGAAAACTCCAGCGGCGCCGTATCTCTCAATTAATGCATTTAATTTTGCAATTGTGTTTTCGGAAACAAATCGCTCAAGAATCCAAGTTCCAGCGTACATCCCGATACCATATCCACCAATTGCACCAATCACGCTGGCTATTGTTGCGACGAGAACAATTGCAAGAATTGCGACATTTGAATCGGCAGCAAGAACCATCGGCCAGACTATTAAATCGGGCGGAATCGGCTGAAATGCCGCCTCAGTCGATGAAATTATTGCAAGTCCAGCAAGCCCTAAACCATCTGCCCATTCGAGGATAGAATCGTAAACACTAGTCATAGAAGCCATGCTAACAAGCGTTCGTCCTTTGCTTCCTGCATGAAGGTTTTCTGATTTAGACAGCAAAGGATTGCTGAACCCGACCCCTGATATGTGCCGACGGATTCGCTATACTATGGTCGAAGAGGTTCTGGATACGGCAGCGCTGATAGCTTGGCCGATGAATCGGATGCGAGGATGCTTTGCAGTGCCGAGCCAACGTGTGGAATTACAACGAATCGCACCCGATAGGGAGATAGTTATCGATTCGGTTGAATTACAATGGCGAGAACCTTCGAAAAATTCTGTTGCACAAGCGACAGAAATTGCTAGATTGAGTGGAGATATGGCAGGACTTTCAGAGACTGATTTATCAATTTTCGCACTGGTTATCGAAATTCAAGCGGTGTTGGTCAGCGATGATTATCGTCTACAAAATCTCGCAGAAAAATCCGGGTTAAAATGGATATCTGTAACTACCGAAGGCATTCGAGCGATGTGGGATTGGCAATTAATCTGCAGCGGATGTAAATCCATTCAACCAATTCCAGAATCAACGAGTTCTGGAAAAAAAGATTTTGGAGATTGCCCAGATTGTGGAGCAAGGCTACGAATTCGGAAAAAACGCTGAAGTAAATCACTCTTCTTCAGCAACATACGATTCGGTTTTTCCACCACGATCCATATCTGATTCAGCGGTAGATTTGGACATACCCTGCCTTAGTCCAGCCTCAAATTCACCTTTTGCTTGTCCAGCACTACGGGCTAATTCCGGAATCTTCTTTGCTCCGAAAAGGAACAGTGCAGCGATGAAAAGAATGATGATTTCAGTTGCGCCTAATGCCATGCTATCGAGTCGAGGTGACGGCTTTCCCGTTCAAAGGCTTCGGCTCAATCACCCCTCAACCGCCTGAAACAGGTGGAAGAAAGGCAATTTCGCTTGCATCTTTCAATGCTGAATTACGGTCTGCACCAATCTGACCATCGATTGCAACCGCCACACCATCCGCTACGACATTGCTTAACTCGAATAACTCAATCAACTGGTTGCAAGTTGTCCCCATCTCGAGAGTGGTTACAACTTCCCTCTCACCTAAATTTTCAGCAAGAGGACCGAAAAAAAGCATCTTGACCTTGACAGCCTTCACCGTATACCCATCACTCACGAATAATGCAACCCAATCCTACCAATGAATGCATCCGTTCGATTAGTATAATCTAAACCAAAGTCTTTGCACCCAAGTAAGCATGAGCGAAGTTCAGGCAGTGGTATTCGATTGTGATGGTGTCCTCGTTAACTGTGGCTCATCTTGGCAAATGATTCACAATCATTTTGGAACAGAAAATTATGCTATGCTCGAAAAATTTCTCAACAAAGAAATTACCGATGATGAATTTATGGCTAATGACGTCGGAATGTGGTTGAAATTACAACCAGAAATTCATTTAGACGAAATTATGCGTTGTTTTTCTGGAGTCAAACTAATGCCTGGTGCACGAGCAGTAATCGAAGAATTACAAAATCGAGGAATATATGTTGCCATCGTTTCCTCAGGAGTGGCTAGGTTCATCGGTACAATTGCACATATGCTCAAGGTCGATGATTGGGCGGCAAACGATTTTTCTTGGGATGATGAAGGATACCTCCTCGGTGCTGCTCCATCTAAGGTCAATTCACATGACAAAGGCCTAATGGTTACAAAATTAGCAATAATCAATGGATTCGATGCAACTAAAATTTGGTCGGTCGGTGATTCTAGTACCGATTTATCAATGAAAATTCCAGGATCTCATTTCATCGGATTTAACCCAGCTAGAGAACGAGCAAAAGATGCGTTCATCGCAGCAGAAGTGCCGATAATCGAAGACAGGAATCTGACTCAAATATGGTCGACAATTTTTAATGAAAGCTTTCCTAATACTATTGATTGACGAAATTGTCAGTTAATTCAAAGTTCGATAAGATACATACGCCGCCGTTAGTGCGAATGACTATGCGAAGTGTGGCTTTACTCGTCGGCATCTTGATGTTAACAGTAGCACTTTCTGGCTGTGTACAAAACGATGGCCCGCCTAGTCCTCAGCAAGAAGAGGAATTACCAAGCGGAACCTATGTATCAGGACCCGATGGAATCAGCCTCGATATCCCAATGATTCCGATGCAATTCACTTTCAGTAGTGTCGGCGAGGATGGAGCAGAACCTAGCCTCGGGATCACGTCGAGTGGCTGCATTTTCTTCATCGCCTTTGAGAAGGTCATGCGTTCTTGTGACCACGGCGAATCTTGGGAGAATGTCTCAGGCCCCATGTGTGCGTTCCAAACCAATGATCCATGGGGATGGGTAGATCCGATCACTGATCGAATATTCAACGTGCAGATGCAGGGTTTGGAAACATCTTGGATATGTTGGAGCGATGATGATGGCGAAACCTGGTTGGGCAATGCACACGACTCAGGTACGACTCCAATCAATGATCACATCAAACTGGCATCGGGCCCTTGGACGAGCAGCGGCTATGGAATCGGTGGTCAATTGTCCCAAACATTCTATGAAACGGCTGTGTACTATTGTTACAACAAACTCGCAGGCATCTTCTGTTTCACCAGCTTTGATGGTGGTGCTTCATTTGAGGCCGGTGGCCAGATTTTCGGATTAGCCACCACCAACGGTGGACTCCATGGAGCCATCACTTCTGCACCCGATGGTACCGTCTACGTCACGCCCCGGGTTGAAACGCCCACAGTCATCGTTTCCGATGACAATGGTTTGACTTGGTTTGATCGAACGATGGGAGAGGATGTTGGAACTCCCAATCCAAGAAAAAATTCAGAGGTCGCAACCGACGCTGAATCCAATGCATATCACATCTGGACAGGCGCAGATGAAGGAGTCTACATGTCGAGGAGTACTGATTCAGGAGAGTCATGGGAACAAGAAAGTATTAGAATTAGCCCAGTTGAAGTTATTTCGACAACTTTCCCACAAATCGATGCAGGAGACGCAGGGCGTATTGCCATCACTTATCTCGGTAGTGAAAATAGTAGTGAGTTGAACCAAACCGACTTAGATGGAAATCCATGGAATGGAAATCCTCACTATGCAAATGGAAACGTCAGTTATTATCTGTACATCACCTATAGCCTAAACGCTCTCGACCCAAGCCCAGTATTCTATACCACCCGTGTATCGGCTGATCCAGTGCAAATCGGTGCGATATGTTTGAACAGTGGTGATTGTCGAGATATTGGTGGATCGAACAGAAATTTATTGGATTTCAATGATTTACACATCGACCGAGAAGGTCGAGTATACGTTGCATTTGCTGATGGTTGCACTGGTGAATGTGCAACCAAAACCAATGCAACTCCTGAAGATTCTCGAACTCGAATGGGCTCGATGTATTTCCTCAATTCAGGTCCGAGCCTTTTCGTAGCCAATGGACAATTAGCACCACTCGTGCCAATTGTCGAAACCTCAGATAATTCGGACTATTTTGATACGATTCAATGTCAAACCGAAGATTGTCGAAGCAGAGAAAACAAAGAAAAAAAATAATTTTTCTTACTCGCAAGACAAGCAAAAGGAATCAAGCGAATGGAATCGATGCGCTCGCGTGAGTATGCAGATTAATGACGGTTAGAATACAAGGCTTCGGTTGGAATCCTAACATTCGCTGATAATCGGTCTGGTCTTGCCAAGTCGAACTATGAACGATTGTTGTTCCCTTATGATCGCTGACGAATTGCCCATGAACATGACCGGTGACGAAAATATCCGGAATCGTTCCAATGACCATACTATCCTCTGGCTCTGGTGAAAGTGGAGTTTTACCACCCCAAGACGGTGCGAGATGCCGGCGCTCTAACATCGCCCGCATCGCCATCTCTGGCTTCGCATATGTTACCGAGCGCAGTCCGGCGACGAAGTCGTCGATACTCTTACCGTGATATGATAGGATACGAACACCGTGAAGGCTAAAATCACAAGGATTTCCTACAAAAACTGCGTCCGAAAAATATTGCTGAACCTCAGCAGTTAGAGCTGGTTGTGGTTCGGCAGGTCGAACGGCATCGTGATTACCTGGTAGTATGATAATGTCAATCCAATCGGGTAATTCTTCGAGAAGAGTTGCCAACTTTCCATACTGATCGAACAGATCTTTAATTGCCAAGTGACGATCTTGTCCTGGATAAATTCCGACACCATCTACTCCATCACCACTCAGAACAAAATATCGAATTGTTTTCGCTAATGAATCGGTTTTGAACCACTGTATCATTTTCTGCCATTGTGGCTCAAGGAAAGTATTGCTGCCGACATGAGTGTCGGAAAGGAAGGCTGCTGAGACTGCTTGGTCGGCGCTCGCAGCAGTTTTTGCACGTGGTTTTAATGGTGGTAAATGAATGTTAGAGCAGAAAAATAAATCAGTTTGATCTCCGCCAAAATGGCCGCTCACACCGACTACATCATCATTCATCAGTCCATCGAGGGCAGCGTGCAATGGATTCGCTCCAGCAGGTGGTTTTAGAAAACATTGAATCTGAGTGGTTTCATCCTCTACCATGAACATTAAATTTCCATTTTTTGTCCATCTCGGGCCATTGACCAATCCAATGATCGTCACTTCATATTCATTCGATGAATATCGTTGTCGATTTCGCCACGCCTCTCCATTCGATATCGGACGACGTGGCAAAACACCTCCAGTCAACATCATGTTACGAATTTTTTTTAATCGGTCTGAAAAACACGACCTCATGTCGGCCATCTTTCCTTCGGTAACCGAATTACCTGTAATATCAAAATGAATTTCGATTTCTGAATCAACATCAGTCGCGAGCATCGGGAAATCTGCCAAGCTATAGTGCGACAATCCGTGTGGCCGAGGAGCTGGGGTGATTTTCGGTGAATCAATTGGAGCAATAACACGACCAATAGGAGAGGGATTGTCAGGAGCTGGCAAAGTTGCTTGTGCTGATTTTGCTACCTGAGTTGAAATTTCTATCGATTCAGAGGATGGTACCAACATCAGTAATTCATCTATCGACCTTGATGACAAAACATGAACTTGAGACGAGGTTGCTGCCTCGATAAGTGGAGTCAAATCAGGTAAATTTTCAATCTTTTTTTTAGTCTCTTGACCGGTTACCAGAATGCCGGCTGCAAGCAATATCTGCTGCCGTTCCGCCCAGTCTGCCGACGCCATCCAATTGAGGTCAACTGAGTACGCTCATGATAATATCGTTATGAATCGCTCATTCATCCCAATCGATTAAGGCTGCGAGGTCGACTTTCTGAATCTCTTCAGCTACAGTGGATTGACCCCCATCCCAAGCTAGCCCACCTTCCCACTCTTCTGAAGAAGGCTCTAATTTTGATCGATCGATATTCTCAACATCTCCGTCGTCTTGAGATTCTTCTGTTCGTCCATCTTGGCCATCGACTCGATCGAGAGCCTCTAGTGTTAAGCGAAGTGCGAAAACTGCGAAGGATTTTTTGTTATCCAAACGGTCATTTTCACCAAAATCCATTCTCCTGACCAAAAAATAATCCCGGGCGATTACCGCTACATGAACACGCCCGACTTCCTTATCCACAGTCGCGCCCCCAGGTCCGGCTATTCCAGTAATCGAAATGGCTACATCTGAACCCGATTGATATCTGGCACCGCGAGCCATTTGAACAGCGACCTCGTGTGAAACAGCGCCCGCCTCATCCTGATCGAAAGCTGATTTTTCGACACCGAGTTCGCGCATCTTTGCTTCATTAGAATAGACTACCCAACCCTGCTGAAACCATTGGGTTGCACCTGATATATCGGTAATCAGAGATGCGAGAAGTCCACCAGTACACGACTCGGCGGTGGATACGGTCCAACCACGCCGACGTAGGCGTCGAGTGACACGAGAGGCTAGGCCTGAGGCCTCGTCAACCATGCTACTGGCTCATGGGCGACCTTCTTGACTCTTTCACCGAACATTTTGTCAGTTTCGACAAAAAAATAGACAACAAACAGAATTATGGAGTAGATGCCTTTGGATTAGATTTGTAGGTGAATACATGAAAGAGTCCCCACATATTCTTGATGTGCGCGGGGAGAAATGCCCAATCCCAATCAAATTGCTCAGAGATTGTATTAAAGAAGTCCCTGAAAATGAGATTATCCACATGTTAAGTGA
>Ga0315319_10000790_pt1 | contig 10580 bp, 8 predicted proteins | sample M1500m3416metaG_FD_203463 | JGI IMG/M metagenome (GOLD analysis project Ga0315319, IMG submission 203463) | Ammonia-oxidizing marine archaeal communities from Monterey Bay, California, United States - M1 500m 3416 | ecosystem: Environmental > Aquatic > Marine > Intertidal zone | place: USA... | reverse complement strand
AATTTATACGGCGAATGTCTATGGCCCTTTGCAGTTTGATGAAGGTCAGGGAACGCCAATCGTCGCGGTTCAGTCGTGGATGCAATATAAGGAGATGGCGGTTGCGGCTGGTGTTGATCTAGTCCATAACACTTTTGAAGGTGACTCATCTCTGATGGCCTGGGCGCCTATAGGCGTCGCTGCGAGTGACTGAATCAGCACCCATAGTGCAGAAGAAAAGATAACGGAACGTCTGGTTTTATGGGGCACATCTGGTCGGAAAAGTTCAGGCGAAACCTTCTGCCAGGTAACCGGCGCGTGGTCTACAGATTCCTATTCGATACATTGTTGTCAGCGATCCTCAGACGATGAGTATTGTGTGAACATCGTTGCAGCCTGACATGGATTTGAGCCTGGCGCTTGGCAGTAAACAAGTCGGTTTCAACGAACCGCCAGGTAAGGCACTTCCAGCAAGCATGGTATTGCCATAACCATTTTGCCCTAACCGTTGACCGGAGAGAAATCCGTATAAGTATTTTGCTGTGATATCTTAGCGCTTATCTATTGGATAAAGGACTGGAAGTGAAAGAATACAAGCCAGGAGTATTGAACTCATGGATGCTTGCATCTTACGGGGCACCTGCCATGCCCTTGGCCATGGTCGGGCTGCCAATGGCCGTCTACTTGCCAGCAGTTTATGCGGATAGCGAAGGGTTCGGTCTTGGTCTTGCGTTTGTGGGGCTCGTGCTTGTTCTTGCTCGAGTTTTTGATGGGGTCACTGACCCGATCGTCGGATTTCTGTCCGATCGCCTAAGGACGCGCTGGGGAAGAAGAAAACCGTTCGTCCTGTTAGGTATGCCAATCTACATATTCGGCATCTGCATGCTGTTTATCCCACCGATCACATTTCGAGAGGTGAGCCTTCTTGGTTTGACTTTTAGCTCTGGTTACCCCTGGATGTTGATCATGCTGGTCGTTACCTATGTGGGCTCAACCATTAAGGATGTTCCTTACAGTGCATGGGGGGCAGAATTGTCCCCTGATTATCACGAGCGCACACTGGTGACCAGTTGGCGCGAGGGATTTGCGGTCACGGGATCGCTGATTGGCGCCTTCACGCCCGCAATCATCTTCTTTTTCGGGTACAGCAAACCTACTGACGCTGTGTATTTTTTGTCTCTGGCGATAGCCATCATTATGCCGATCCTGGTGATCAACAGCATGTTCTCGGTACCCGAATTCAAGGTGACCGAGACCAAAAAAGACGAGCTGTCCCTGAAAGACAGCTTGAAGTATGTATGGAAGAACGAACCCTATCGTCGTCTGGTGATCGCATTTCTGTTCTCGACGATTGGCGCAGCGATGACCAATACCTTGAGTTTCTTTTTTGTGAAACATGTCCTGCTTGCAGGCGATTTGTTCGGGTTCTATCTGGCGCCATATTTTCTATCACAACTTGTCGCCATTCCTCTTTGGTTCAAACTCTCTCGTCGGATAGGTAAACACAGGGCGACAATGGTTGCGATTGGCTGGTATGCATTGTGGGCTTCCTTAATTCCACTGATCGCCATTGCGCCCCTCGTTTGGTTTGATGCTTTTCAGATCTCTGAACTTCTAACCTTCCTGCCTGAAGAAGCCTACGTATCATCGGTCGCCTATTTTGAAGGCATCCCGACCGGCAAGTTTCTGTTTTTTATTGTCATTATGTGTCTGAAAGGCTCGTCAATTGGTGCACTATCAGCCTTGCCGTATGCGATGGCGGCCGATGTGGTTGATGTCGATTCCAGTATGACAGGCAAGCGTCAAGGCGGAGCCTATTTTTCTATTTGGTCGATGACCCGGAAGCTTGCGTATGCCCTGGGGCTCTTTGTTGGCACCGGTCTCGTTGTGTTCTGGGGGTTTGATTCCCTGGCAGATCCAAGAGACACGACTAACACGCCGTTCTCTTTGCTGATGTTGGCCGTTACCTATTCAATTATTCCGGCGATGTTCAAGTTCGTTGCTATGCCGCTATTCTGGAACTACCCGCTAACGGAAAAGAAAGTTGCAGACATTCAGGCTCAGATGTTGGCTCAAAAAGAGGAGCATGAAAAAACTTCAGAGCACTCCACATCAAACTGAATGCTATGGTAGTGCGGCGCGACTAGGGGTTGATTTTTGCTCCACCGATACCCACCGGTGCGCTCTGGCCGCTAGCACGGGCCTTACTGACGACATCACGTAAGGTAAAGTTCGCATTGAGTTCTTGTTTTGTAGAGTTTGGCCCCAGCTCGCCGACGCGCTGGTACTCTCCTCTATCAGCCGCTAAACGAAAACCCACAGTAGAACCTGCTGCCTCTTCTACCGAGCCTCTGGCGCCGAACCCGTGTCCCTCGTTGGTTTGTGCGGCATTTGTTGCTTGATAGCCCATGCGCTGAAGGAGCTTTGGGCTCGCTCGCTTTAGCACTTCAGGTCTGACTGATAGCATCCAATTTTCCTGCTGCCTCAGTAATGGGTGCTGCATACCATTAAGCATGACGATGCGGGGTGAATCTGTGTGATTAACTCCTGTGCTGTGTAACAGTCGACCATCAGTGATGATCATGGTGCCTGCCCTGGCATCGATATTGATCGCCGGGGGCAGTTTGCCGACAGGATTTTGATTTCGAACCGCGGCTGACAAAATAAGATGGCTGCCGGGGATAACAAGTGTTCCACCGTTGGTTTCGTCAATGTCGGTGATCGGCGTAAGTATATTAATCGTTAATGGGCTTCTGGAATCAAGCGCGATATCCTGATCTTGATGCAAGGCCTGGGGTACTCCGCCCTGTAAAGAGATTGAGGCGATAAGGGAGGTACATATCCAGTTAGGTCCTAGCGCTTCTGTGACCAGTTGTTCTACCAAACCGCCTCCTTGGACGACAGATGGGTGTTGCTCTATTAGTCCTTCGAAGCACCGTCCTTTGTTAACACAGCAATTGATGTTTTGTCCGCTCGGGGTTTTTTGCGCGATACCGGCTAGTCTTTCGCCTTCTGCTTGGTCAAGAACGCGCTGCCTAATCATGGCCACCTGATGATCAGAAAGTGCGTTTTCAATTTTGCAGTATCCCCACTTCAGCATGTCGGACCGCAGGCGTTTTATGTCTTTAGTGGCTTTTGGTAGATCCTCGTTTTCCCAATAGGCATGTTTCGAACCAATTGTGGTGTCGTAATATGAGCCTGGCTTGAACTCCCATTCCCCCCATTCACGGCTTCGCTTCGGCGGCACAAAATAGATTTCAGGGTTGTCCTGAAGAACTGATTGCATTGGGTCTTTCGATGATAACTCTGCGTGATACATCTGAGCGTCAGGGCTAGATTCTGAACTGATGTGGGTGGGGTCGAATTCGACAGGGATGGAACTCATGCTCTGAATCTCCTCGAACAATTCTGCGTTGTTTTATGTCGTTTCACGTCGTTGCAAGACTACACGTAATTTGCGCGTCGTATGCGGGGTTTTGTGCTTGAGGGTCAAAGTTGATCAATATCGCAGGAGGCAGGGCAAAAGTTGTGCTGGCCAGAGGCTGGTCAGTGTGGCTGGTCAGCGTGGCTGGTCAGCGTGGCTGATCGCCACTTCATGCTAAAAAACAATGCTAAAAAACAATGTAAAAAAACAAGGCTAAAAACAGGGTCGGGCATCAAGTTGATGCCTGACCCTGTGTTGAATCAAGCCTCCGAGGGCATGATCCTTTCTTTCAGATCCAAAACTAAAAGGGCTATCGCGTAACCGCCGATGGCGATGGCGAACTGATCAATAATGGTGTTCAGATATGCGCCGATCATGGGGATCGCATCCAAAGAATCAGCGATAGTTGGAAAGGCTATCGCCGCGAGAACCACTGAAACTACGATTACAGGGTCTTTTTCTTGCCCGCCGAAACCATGTACTAGCCCTATAAGCACTAGTATTAAAGGCCACCACTCCAGCGGGACAAATGCTGAAATAATTGCCACCAGAATAGCTAGCGCGGGCATAATTTGATTAAAACTCATAAGGACTCCTTGTTATTATATGATTAGGTACTACCTCAGAACTTCTAACAGTTACAGTTGGTTCGCACGTTTGGTCGCGGTCCAACAGCAGAATAACCAATTCGTTGCAGGGGCTCAAGCGTGGTTTTTCCATGAACCACTGACTAGCCAGATGGCTATTTACTCTGGCATAGACTGATGTCGGTCAGAGTTGAACTCGCCGTTCTTAAGAGTAGAAAACAATGCCCGGCACGCTAACCATAAGAACGCTGATCATTGACCAGCGGAGTGATTCATCGAAGCATGCGCGGCGGGGATATCACCTTTTGTTGCCAGGCTTGCCGCGGGAATAACGTCTGATTGACCGTCAGGCACGGTTGGAAGCCAGAAGAAGGCCCACTGATCGCCATCTCCACAGTCAAAGAAAAAATGTTGACCACCGCCACCTGGTAAAACAACCGTTTTGATCAAAGGCATACCTGGGACTTCGGTATAGAACCCAACCGTCTTTTTCATATCTCGACCTACCAGGGCGAGATGATTGATCCGCGAAACTCAAACTTGTCATTGCTGGGCATTACGAGCGTCCCCCTCGGTGTATGTTCTACTGCAACTAACTGTTCCGGCAGGTGCAACGTCAGACTCACACGAGCGAAATCAACAATGGATAGATATCATGGGTGCCGAGAAGAAAGTATGTCAATTCCTTTGACAGCCAGGGGAATATCTTGTATTCCAATAGATAACCATGAAGGAGAAAAGTTATGCCCCGACTTCGACAAGTTTCACGAAAAGATGCACCCGATAACGTTCTAAAGTATTACGACGCGCTATTCCCTGATCGAGACCCGGTCGATGAACCAGGCACAGCAACCGGCACACCGGGTAACTGGTGGTCTGTCTTCGCGCTTGTGCCCTATATATTTGATCACGCCACGCGGCATTTCGGTATGTTCGGTATGTTTGCCAGTGAAAGTATCAGTCAGCTGGATAATCAAGCTCGAGAGCTCGCCATTACCCGGGCAGGCTATGCGGCGGGAAGTCAGTTTGTCTTTTCGCAACACTGCAAGGCCGCCAGGAAACACGGCGTACCAGAAGAACAGATCAAGGCAATTACCCATTGGCAAGTCTCGGAAGTGTTCGACGCCAAAGAGCGAGCTGTTTTGGCCTGGGCCGACGCTCTAATATACGACAATGGCCGTGCGTCTGATGAATTGTTCGACGCACTACATTCACACTTTTCCGATGAAGATATTCTGGAGCTGACCTACCATGTGATGGGTTATAACCTTCATGCAGTCTGCTGCCGAGCGCTAAGACTTGAATATGATGATGTTCCCGAACGCATCAAAGAAGTACCCGTTCCCGGCGACGGTGAGGCATCTGACTGGGCTGGGTCAGCCTGGCAAAACAAAGAGTAAATTAACACAGGACCGGGGAGTGAATCGGACATGTTCGATTCATTCTCTGGGTGTTTCAACACGGTGAATGGTCGCATCGTTATATGCTGCTTCCAGGACCTCTTTGTTGACCTTCCACAGGTCGTTCAACGCAACGCCTGTAGCAAAACGGTGCACCGATCTTTATTTGTCGATCAATCAACTCGATTGTGCCTAGCTGCCAACTAGACTGATCGGTATATATATTCAGCCGGATAGTGCTCAGTTAAATCAACTTTGTAGTACGTAGCCATCACGGGTGTCTTTGCCTTTGCGCGCGCCGGTTCGTGATAAGGTCCTGGCACGGTTAAAAACCGGCGCTATATCCGGGTGCCGTGGTTGAGTTCATCGGATCATCCTGTTCGACGTTCAAACACACCGCTGTAATGCAAAGCTTGAATATATAATCAAACAAGTTGACAATATAACCATCAGAACCGCCCCGGGGGGAAATTGAAAAGACTCGTTGTCGCGCTGTTTGCCTTCATCGTCCCGGGCGTCACCCTTCTTGCCGAAGATGGCCGCTGTACTGGATATCAGCCGGGGCAGAAACAGGTTTACTGGGGGGACCTTCATGTTCACACCGCTTATTCGCTGGATGCCTGGGGCTACGGCACGATTAGCACGCCCGCTGATGCCTATCGTTTCGCTCGAGGTAGTGAACTTTCCCTCACCGATGACCTTTCGGTAAAGCTGGATAAACCGCTAGACTTTATGGCGGTCACAGATCATGCGGAGTGGTTTGATCTGCTCTATATCTGCACCGATCCCGAATGGAGTGATGATCCTTATTGCGACATTATGACTGAAAAAGCCGGGCGAATTACCGGGCCGGAAGTTTTTGCAGAGTACGTCATCCCGACCATTACCGAAGCCTCACCACAACCAACACCCATCTGCGCTCGGGATGCTGAACATTGCGACAACAGCAGAATGTCCCAATGGGATCGTATCCAACAACAGACCAACGCGGCAGACGATCCTTGCCATTTTACGGCGCTCAATGGTTATGAGTGGTCAGCAACCCCTGACTACAGTCACAACCATCGCAACGTCATCTTCCGCGATGAAAACGTGACCGCGGACGCCATCGACTATATGCGCTACCAAAACCCGCTGGCGCTTTGGCAGGAACTGGACAATCAGTGCAAGGCTGAAGCGGGTTGCGAGGCCATTGCCATCCCACACAACACCAATATGGGCGACGGCAGAAGTTTCGACATCGAGACAGAAACCAACGAAGTACGTGCTCTGAGGGCGAGGTTCGAGCGGTTGGTTGAAATACATCAGGAAAAGGGTTCCAGCGAATGTCTTTACGCGTTTGGCCAGCCCGATGAAGATTGCAACTTCCAACAGTACCTAACGCGTAGCTCACGCCCGACAGCGCCCGAGGATTATTCTAAGGAAGAATGGCAGAAGATGAGAAGCAGCTATGTTAGGGCGCTACTGACAAGAGGGTTGGGGGTTTACAGCGAATCCGGCATCAATCCCTTACAACTCGGCATCATTTCGTCAACTGACAACCATGCCGCCACAGGCGGGTTCGTCGACGAAGACAAATGGCTCGGTTCGGTCTTCGGTATCGGTGATCTGGATAGCGCCATGGTGAGGCGAAGTTGGAATCCCGGCGGGCTGGTCGCTGTGTGGGCAGAAGAAAATACCCGACACAGCGTGTTTGATGCTTTGAAACGACGAGAGGTATATGCCACCAGCGGACCAAGAATGAAAGTAAGACTGCAGGGTTCCAGGAATGCACTCACCTGCGATGCTGATAATTACGAAGGCATACCCATGGGCGGCAGTTTCAAGAAACTCAACAAGCCCCCTCACTTTCGCATACAGGCCTCGTATGACGAAACCCCGCTTCAGTCCATCGAGATCATCAAAGGTGAATTCAGGGATGGAGAACTCAGGGAAACAACTATCCCCGTCTGGCAGAAAACAAAGGGCGGCCTGCACATCTGTATGAACTGGACAGACCCAGACTTCGATTCGAAAGCGCCGGCGTTCTGGTACGTAAGAGTACTGGAAACCCCTACACTCCGTTGGTCTGCCCATCACTGCCGAAAAGAAAATCGATGTGACGAATTCCCAGGCGCAGAAACGACGTTACAGGAACGCGCGTGGACATCACCGATCTGGTATCTGCCTTAGTCGTTTCAGGTTAAAGGCTTTCTTGAACTAGCGATGATTTCATTGGCGTTACTGATGGCGCATCGCTCCTCGACTCATTCCTGCAGTTTGATTCAGTGCGGCTAGAAAACGCTTTCTGGCAAGCTACTTATTGCTATCATGCAGGTCTGGATAGACGCTCGCTGATGATAGATGCTGTGGGTGAAAAATTGAACAAAGCACAGCGAGGAATAGACCCTGCGGTCACAGGATATGAGGATCGCATCTTCAAACCTGTTGATTAGATAAAGGGCCAGGGGAAAGCATTGGCAGATAAACTGACACGGACCGTTCTGGCTGCCTATAGTGGGATCACTATTCCGATGGCGGCGATGGGTATGCCAATTGCTGTTTACCTGCCGCGGTTCTATTCCGAAGGCATGGGACTATCGCTGGTTACTGTCGGTACGGTGTTTTTCATCGCGCGCATCTGGGATGTCGTCACGGATCCCATTATGGGCATCATGATCGACAAGTTTGATTCCAGGTGGGGCCGTAGAAAACATTGGATAGCCTTATCTATCCCGATTCTGCTGCTGTCGGTCTGGATGGTTTTCATGCCGGACCCAGTGGATGTCTCTGGTTTCTATCTGATGTTTTGGCTCATCTTACTTTACCTGGGATATACGATGCTGGCGATAAGTCACCAGTCCTGGGGGGTAGAATTATCAAAGAGTTACGACGACCGATCCAGGCTGTTTGGTTGGCGCGAAATATTTGTCATCGGCGGTATGGCCGTTGTGCTGGCTATACCGGCAGCGATGGAATTGTCCGGGCATTCCGGACAGGCGACCAAGATGGCCAGCATGGGCTGGTTCTGTCTGATTTTGTTTCCTCTGCTCGCCATACCCACGCTTTTATGGGTACCTGATTCGCACAACAAGCCTGGTGTGACTATCCCATGGCGGGAGGCATTTAAAGTGCTGTTTGTTAATCGGTTGATGTGGCGGTTACTGGTTGCAGACCTGGCTGCAGGGTTTGGCATTGGGGTTTCTGGCGCTCTTTACATTTTTATTGCCACGGCGTATTTCGAGTTGGCAGAACACGCAAGCCTTGCGTTGTTGTTTTATTTTGTGACCGGTTTCTTGGCCATGCCACTTTGGTTAAAGCTTGCCTATGCCATCGGTAAAGATAATGCGATGAAGGTGGCCTTGCTCTATATGACAGTGATTAACCTGGCCTTGTTGCCGCTGGCGGAATCTGGAAATGTTGTGGTGCTCTGGGGTTTTACTATTCTTTTTGGCGCAGGATTCGGCGCTCCGCCGACTTTAATCCGGTCTATGATGGCTGACATCAGTGATGAGGATGAATTGAAGACAGGTCAGCAAAGGCCAGGGTTGTTCTTTGCGCTTTTGACGACCACAAACAAGCTTGGCGCGGCGTTTGCGGTGGGTGCGAGTTTCACTATCCTTGAGCTGGCGTTCAATTTTGTCCCGGGCGGAGATAATGACCCCGTGGCACTGCAGGGTTTGCTGGTGACTTATTCAGTAGGTACAGCCCTCGGACTGTTCTGCGCCATTCTGCCGCTCATAGCATATCCATTGAATAAATCTGCACATGATGAAATCAGGCGGCAGTTGGATCTCCCCGCTCATACCTGATCATCAGGTTGTATTTGCGACAACCACGTTCATCTGAGCACCCCTCAAATGTTATTCTTGCGGCACGATTCTTCACCAAGTCTTCAAAAACCGCGTTCAGTTCGGGATGATGCTGGCGTTTAATAAAACTGGTAATAGAGGTAAATTCAGATGGATATTGATGGGAAATTGGCGGTTGTAACGGGTGCTGGTTCGGGTATCGGTCGTGCGCTGGCCTGTCGGTTGGTGGATGCAGGTGCCAGATTTGTTGTCTGTGCTGATCTTGATGTCGACACCGCATTGGAAACCGCTGATCTTATTGGTGCAAGGGCATCTGCAGTGCATTTGGATGTTGCCGACCAGAATGCCATTGAGGGCCTGGTAAAACGACTTGAGGTGGAGCAGGGTGGCGTCGATATTTTTGTCTCGAATGCAGGTTATGCCCTTGGCGGCGGCCTGAATCTAGAAACTGAGCAGTGGCGAAAAATGATGGAGGTCCATCTTTGGGCACACTTGAGCGCGGCGCGTGCAGTGATTCCCGGTATGATCGAGCGGGGTGGCGGATACCTGCTCAATACAGCATCAGCGGCTGGCCTCTTAACGCAACTGGATTCAGCGCCTTATGCGGTCTCTAAGCATGCCGCGGTTGCGCTTGCAGAGTGGCTCGCTATTAACTACTCGGATCGTGGTATCGGCGTCTCAGTATTGTGCCCACAGGCGGTGCGCACCAATATCCTTGGTAAGCGCCCAGGTAAAAGCCGCGCGAACAAAACAAACTCGAATCAGGCAGCCCAAGACGGCATTCTGGAACCTGAAAAGGTTGCTGATGACTGTATCCAGGCCATTCTTGAAGAGAAATTCCTGGTGCTACCGCACATGGAAGTCGCAAAGTACTTTGCCAACAAAGCAAATGACTATGAGCGATGGTTAAACGGCATGCGTCGCTTCCGCGATCGCTTAAGACAGAAACGCAACTAGTTGCAGATGATTTCGTTTGACATGTATAGAGCGTTAGTGTCTCTTGATGATTCAAATCTTCCGGTGACGACGCGCGATGCCTAGACCAAAACAACCCCAGAGTTACTACGATGACATCAAAGATAAGTTCCAGGAGGAACGAAATCTGCGATTGCTGTACCGCCCTCCTGGAACTGATCAATCCACGTCGGAGTTTAGCGGTGATCTTGCAAAGTATGCGGTTGATCCTTATGCAGAAGAAGTCCCCAGCCGAGAGCCAATCACCGACAAGGTAGAAGTGCTGTTTATTGGGGGTGGCTTTTCTGCGCTGTTGACGTCTGCCCGTTTAAGAGAACGCGGTATGGAGAGTATTCGCATCGTGGAGCGTGGCTCGGATGTGGGCGGCACATGGTATTGGAACAGATACCCAGGCGCCGCGTGTGATGTCGTGAGCTATGACTAT
>Ga0315319_10000788_pt1 | contig 10589 bp, 9 predicted proteins | sample M1500m3416metaG_FD_203463 | JGI IMG/M metagenome (GOLD analysis project Ga0315319, IMG submission 203463) | Ammonia-oxidizing marine archaeal communities from Monterey Bay, California, United States - M1 500m 3416 | ecosystem: Environmental > Aquatic > Marine > Intertidal zone | place: USA... | reverse complement strand
TAACCATTCTTTAAGATCTTTTTTTGGTCTCCAATTGAAAGATGCAATTGCTAAGCTAATATCCGCATGACTTTTTTCAATATCTCCTTGAACTGGATCTTTGAAAATTGGCCTTAAATCTAATCCTGAAATTTCCAATATCATATTTGCCAATTCTAATATTGTAATTGTTTTGCCTGTACCAATATTTACCAATAAATTTGATACCTCATTGGTCATCGATAATAAATTCGCCATGGCAACATCTTCTACATGGATAAAATCACGAATCTGAGAACCACTACCAAAAATTATTGGTGGCTCGTTATGTTTTATTCTATCTAAAAATTTTGTAATAACTCCTGCGTATTCTAGCGTTTGACCTTTTCCAAAAATGTTGAAATATCTAAGCCCGATTATTTTTGTTCCCATCTCTGAATATTTTTCAAAAAGATATTCGTCATCAAGTTTTGTTTGACCATAAGGATTGATTGGATTTCTTTTTGCATTTTCAGTTATTGGCATTATATTTTGATGACCGTATACACTTGAACTGCTAGCATATACTACTTTGAGATTATTTTCATTTGCTAATTTGAATATATTTTTTGTTCCAACAACATTCACTTCAAAATATTCTTCCGGTCTATCAAATGAATCTTGTACAACTGTAAGTGCAGCTTGATGAAAAACTCCGTCAATATTTTTTAGAATTTTTTTTAATGATTCATAATCTCTTATGTCTATTTGATGAAATTCAATTTTGTCTAGAATCGGTTCTAAATTTGCTTTTGTACCTTTTACAAGATTATCAATTACTATGACTGAGTGTCCTTCATTAATTAATAATTTTACTAAATAACTTCCAATAAATCCAGCACCTCCTGTCACAACATATTTCATATTACTTTCCTATACCTAATGCATAATATTCGGCGTCTAATTTTTTATTTGCCAAAATTCTTCTACAATCAATAATTAATTTTCTTTTCATACATTTTATTGATTTGTTATTCAACTCTCCAAATTGTTTCCATTGTGTCATAATTATTGCACAGTGACTATTGTTTAATGCTCTAGTAATTGATTCATCATAGCAAATCTTACCTCCAAAAATATTCCTTGTATTTCTTATTGCTTTTGGATCATGAACTGTTATCTTTGCTTTTTTCTTTAAAAGTTTTTTAATTAATTCTATTGCTATTGAATCTCTAACATCATCTGTGTTAGGCTTGAATGCAGTACCTAAAACAGTAATTCGTTTTGCTGCAAGTGCCCCTAACGTGTTTTCCATTATCGAAACTATATTTTGTATTTGTTTTTGATTTGTTTTCTCAACTGCATTTAGGAGGGTTGGATTAATACCAATTTTATTGGCAAAACCTATCAGTGCTTTCATATCTTTTGGCAGACATGAACCGCCATATCCCGGTCCTGCATTTAGAAACAACACTCCAATTCTAGGATCCAATCCTATTGTTTTTGCAATATCGTCTATGTTAGCACCTGGAATATTTTGACATATGTTGGATAGCTGATTAATAAAACTAATTTTTGTTGCTAGAAATGAATTATTTGCATATTTTATCATCTCAGCTGTTTGATGATTTGTGATTGTAATTGAAACATTTGGATGTAATCTGGAAAAGAAGCTTTTTGCTTTTTTCATAAACTTGGTTTGGTAACCTCCTAGAACTATTACATGAGGGAATTCTGTATCCCTAATTGCACTACTTTCTTGTAAAAATTCTGGATTTGAAATAAGTCCAAATTCTCTTCCTGCTTTCTTACCTGATCTTCTCTCTAAAATTGGTAAAATGACATTTTGCATAGTGCCTGGGATGACTGTACTTTTTATGAGAACAATTGGGTTATTCTTACTTTTTGCAAGAACTCTTCCGATAGATGCCACTGCTTTTTTAATCAATGATAGTTCTATTGCACCATTTGATTTCTGGGGTGTTCCTACAGCAACAAAAATCATATCACAATCTTTAACCAATGAAAAATTATCAGTTATTGTTAATTGCTTTTTCAATCCAATTCTTAGCAACTTTTCTAAATTTGGTTCAAAGAACGGTGCAATTCCACTACGAATTTTTTTACATTTTTCAACATCAACATCTATTCCGATTACATTGTTTCCCTTCGATGCTAACACACTAGTGAGTGATAACCCCACAAAACCTAAACCAATTACTGCTATTTTCATACTCTCATCCAAATTTTTAATCTTAAAAATTATGCCTTCCTAAACGTAACTTCCTGTGCATTTCTGTAAGATTCAACTGTTCCGACATCCACTTCTTCTTCATTTTTATTTAATGTAATTGCAAGAACCTTTTGTTTTTCTTTAATCATGTTTTGTATAGCATCTGTTAACTGAAATTCTTTCCCTTTTCCAGGTTTGATTTTTTTCAAACTTGAAAAAACATCAGATTTGAAATAATATAATGGCAATATACCAAATTCTGATTTTGGTTTATCAGGTTTTTCTACAACTTCACTTACACTAAATAAATTATTTGATAATTTGTTAACAGTTGGAACACCATACCTTTTCAAGTCTTTTGCTTTTTTACACAACAAAATTGCCTTTGCATCAGGATATTTCTTTGCAGTTTCTATCAAGCGTAAGATAGGGTGTTTATTTTTACTTAATATTGTGACATCCCCTGCGTGAACTACGAAATCTTCACTTCCTACATAATTCTCTGCATGTTTTACCGCATCACCAAAGCCTAATGGCTTATTTTGATTAATCCAAACTAAATGTGAATTTTCTAATTTATGATAAAATTTGGTCATAACGCTTTTGTAATTTCCTTTTAAATCTCTCAAATACATTTCGTGTGGCGTAAAATGATCTTCTATTGATCTTTTTTCCCTTCCCACAACGAGACAATAATCTCTAAAATTCATAGAATATAGCTGCTCATAGACATATTGTAATAACGGCAAAACTATCCTCCTATTAGTAGAAACATTAGAAAAAATGGGCATCATTTCCTTAGGCATTTCTTTCGTAAATGGCAATAATCTTGTACCTCTTCCCGCTGCGGTAATTACAATCTTAGTCACAAAAATTCATTCTTAGTCTTATCATTAAGCCTTTAAAATTTTGGATGAATAGCTATCATTCCAAAATTATAATAGGTCAAAATATATTCAAAAATATCAGTATTCGTGATATTAATGTCCAGTTCAAAACTCAATATGAATAATATAGAAGATGTGAGAAAATCATTAGATTCAAAAACACTTCGAGTTTGTGTCATTGGTATTGGTAGAATTGGTCTTCCTACTGCGTTATCTTTTGCAAAATCTGGGCTACAAACAATTGGAGTTGATATTAATGAAAACTTGGTACAAAACATCAATTCTGGAAAATTTCCACTAAAGGATGAGCCAGGATATAATGAAATATTTGATGATGTAATAAAAAATAAAAAGTTCTCCGCAACCACAAATATTGAAGAAGTGGTTTCAAATTCTGATCTAATACTCTTATCATTACCTACTCCAATGGATGAAAATAATATCCCAGACTATTCAGCATTGAGAAATGTTGCAACAAAACTCTCAGAAATATTATCACCAAACTCATTAGTTATAGTTGAGAGTACCATTGAACCAGGATTCATTGAGGATGAGATGATTTCTATAATTTCAAAGTCTGGAAGATTAGAAATAGAAAAGAATTTTTTCATTGGTGTTTGTCCTGAAAATGCTAATCCGGGAGAAATTTTACATGACTTCACGAATCTTCCAAGACTAGTTGGAGGGATAAATCATAATATTACAAAAATTATCAAAACAATCTACAAGTTTGTTTTTTCAGTTGAACTTGTGGAAATGTCTGATTGTAAAACTGCAAATGCTGTTAAACTAACAACTAATGTGTTTCGTGATATCAATATTTCATTTGTAAATGAATTATCTCTAATGTTTGATAAACTTGGGATTGATACAATTAAAGTTCTTGAAGCTGCCAAAAAGAAATATAATTTTCAAGTTCATTATCCTGGGGCTGGAGTAGGTGGCCCATGTTTACCAATAAACTCATATCAACTTCTTAATACTGGAAAACGTACTGGCTCAAAGCTTAGTATAATTGAATCAGGTAGAAAAATTAATGAAAACATGCCGGAACGTGTAATAGAATTAACTTCTGATGCATTCAAAGAATGTAAAAAATCTATAGGAAATAGTGAGATACTAATTCTTGGTGTTTCTTATAAACCAGATGTGAAAGATATTCAGCTATCTCCTGCTGAGCACATTATAAGAAAACTCCAAGACTTGGGAGCAAATATTCATATTTATGATCCATATTTCTCCTCAAGTCAAGTATTTGGGATCACATCTGAAGATAACATTGAAGATATAATCTCAAAAGTAGATGCCGCCATTATTGTTACAGGTCATGATGAATTCAAAAAATTACAAATTCACACCTTCACAAAAATGCAACATCCTATCTTAATTGATACACGAGGAATAATTGATCCTTCTATTGCAAAACAAGAAAAATTAATTTTTAGGGGATTAGGACGTGGAAATTAATCCTTCATCTTTAGTTAACATTCTAACTCTTCGCTATGATCCTTCAATAGAGCCAAATTTACCTCCCAAAAACTCAAAAGATTTTCTAGCAGATGATAAACCTATTGATATTCAATCTTTTGAAAATCTAATTTGTAATGAAATGCAAAATAAACTGGAAACTCTGGGCGACAAGGAAATTTCGATTGCACTTAGTGGTGGCGTTGATTCAACATTAGTATTAGCATTACTTCGTAAAATCAAACCTGAAGTAAAATTACATGCTGTATCAATTAAATTCGCAAATAGTGTTGATGAAACTCCTGCAGCATCAAAAATTGCAGAAAGATTTAACGCTGAACATCACATAATTCATCTTGAAAACTATCTATCTGAATTACCCAAAGCAATTAGTATTATTAAATTACCATTTTGGGATTTACATTGGTATTATGTTGTAAAAAAATCTAGCACGTTATCAAAAACCTTGATTTCAGGTGATGGCGGTGACGAACTTTTTGCAGGATATACATTTAGGTATAACAAGTTTCTATCTTTAACTTCTAACAATTCGACGCCACTTGAAAAAGTTAAGGCATATTTAGAATGCCATGAAAGAGATCGAGTATCTGATCAAGATGATATATTTACTAAAAAATGTAATTTCTCATGGGATGCCATTTACAATAGGCTTTTGCCTTTTTTTGATAACGAGCTAGATAGAATTAATCAAGTATGTTTAGCAGATTATAATGGAAAGCTTTTGTACAATTTTAATCCAATTAATTCCAGTATAATTGATGCATTTGACATGAACCTACTAACTCCTCTACTAACTGAAAAATTACTTTGTATTGCTCCTCATATACCAATGAAATACAAATATGATGAACAAAATAACATTGGAAAACTACCCTTGAGAAAATTGGTAGAAAAACACAATGCTTCATCATTAATCAGTACAGAAAAATTAGGTTTTAATGTTAATACTCTAAATCTTTGGAAAGCACAAGGTCATGATTTATGTAAAGAATTTTTTGATAATTCAGAACTAGTTAAAGCAGGTTGGATAAATAAAGAATGGATTGTAAAATACATTGATAACCCAGATCTTAATGTAAAATATGTGAATAAATTTTTAGGGTTGTTGGCGTGTGAAGTATGGTATAGACTTTTTATCACAAAAAACATGAATAGTGAAGAGACACTAGATTAATTTGGTATTATAGAGTAAAAATATAATGAAAAAAGATATTGTTGTTGGTTTAGGTGAAATTGGAAATCCGATCCTAAAATTATTATCTATTAATCAACAAGTCATAGGATTTGATAAAGATAAAAAATTGATGAATAAATTAAAATATAAAAAATTTCAAGATGTTTCAACTTCATTTTTACATATTGCAATACCTGTGACCAAAAATTTTGATTCAAATGTAATTAAATTGTATAAAAAATTTAATCCTGAATGCATTGTAATACATAGTACTATTAGCCCTGGAACTACTTTACGTCTTCAAAGTAATATCCCGATACCAATTATCTATAGTGCAACACGAGGAATTCATAAAAGAATGTTAAAAGATCTGAAACGTTATACAAAATTCTTTGCAATATCTAAAACCGCGCCAAAAAAAGAATGGGCTATTTCTAAATATCGTCAAACTATGAAGAAATGCGGAATAAAAACTCAAAGAATGTCCAAACCAGAAACTCTAGAATTGGCAAAAATTCTATGTGACACTTCTTATCTAGGTTGGTTGATTAACTATGCTCAATTAACTAATACAATTGCTATTCAACATAATGTGGATTATGATGAAATGTGGACATTTTCTGATGAAATCCATCAAATTTTAGGTAATAGACCAAAACTCTACCCCGGATTTATTGGTGGTCATTGTGTAATTCCTAATCTAGAATTATTACACAATCAAACTCTTAGTTTAATAAAAAAAATGAACACTAATTATGCTGAGTCAGTAACGCAAAAAAAAAAAAAAAATTTCCAGTAGATACGAAAGCAAATTAAAATGAGGTGTTCAAGATTACAATGAATGATTTTCCATCTGAGATTATTTTTTTCCCAAACTAGACTCTATTATTTCTACAAATCGCTTTGCGAGAATATCCCAATTAAATTTCTCAATAACAAGATTTCGTGCTCCATCTCCAAGTTTTTTTGATAATTCTTTATCATCTAATAGCAATTTAATACTCTTAATCCATGCTTGAGAGTCTCCTTCATCAACTAACAATCCAGTTTTTTGATGGTAGATCATTTCTGGAATTCCTCCCACATTTGTCCCAATTATTGGTTTTTTCATGGACATAGATTCTCTACATGATAGTGGTGTTGTATCCATTCCTGTTGGTAATGCATAGATGTCAATTTCCGTCAGATATTTTCTAACTTCGTCAGGATAATCTAAGAAACCAATATAATGGAAATTTTCAAATTTTTCTAAAACATCTAGAATTTTTGTTTTATATTGTCCATCTCCAGCCCAATAGAAATGAACATCAGGCAATGATTTGATAACCTCTTCTAAAGTTAACATTTCTTTCGTTTTTCCCCACCAGTTTGCATCGTGAAGCATTCCTACACATGGATGCTTTAACTTCATACCTTCTGCCGGGTACCATCTTGTTGTATCCATTCCTTCAAGAAAATGATACGTCTTTGCATCAGGAATGTGTTCTTTAATTACATTTTCCAGATAATCTCCAGTCATTAAAACTCCTTGACATTCTTTGAGAACTTTTTCAGCAATTTTTGCTCGAAGATTAATTACCGTTTTCATTACAGGATCTTTGTAGATAGTTTTTTTAGCCCATTCTTGTTCCATCCAAAAATGACCCCTCAAATACACAAATAATGGAATTCCAGCTTTAATTGATTCTAATCCAAAATGTGATTGTCTATCAACAAAAATCACATCTGGCTTGTAGCTGTTTATCAATTCATAAAATTTCTTTTTTGAAAACCAATTTTTTGGATTTTTACTAGGGAAACCTGAGATATATTCAATTTCTGAAACAAGTTTGTAGTCTACCCCAATTTTTTTTAATGCCTCACCCAATTCTTTCAAGTGAAATGATTTACCTATACTTTTTTTGGCAGTGCCACCACCAGCACCTGACGCAATCAAAATTTTCATTAGAAATTAGATATAATATAGTAATTTAATCGTTAATACAAATCCAAATCTAGATCTTATTCATTTTTCAGTGCACTTAGTGTTATGACATGTCATCTAAAATTAAACCTAAGGCATAGTCAGATATTTCATGCTGATTAGTAGAATTGTCTAGAAACACACTAAATTTTCCTTCACCGCCTAAAATCTCAAGTCTGTTTTGTATTATCTCACCATATGGAAATTTTTCATACAATTCTGCTTGGAAACAGCATGGATCATTGTATATGAATAACTGAACCAATTTTCTGTCGTTACCAAAAGAACTCATGGTGTAGAGTTCTAGATAATTTGATATACGATAAATATTTGGATTGTTCTGTTCGTAATCACCAAGATTTTTTACTTCCTGACGAAGATACAAAGGGTATGAGCCTGCAACAGAATAGCTTTGAGAAATACGTTGATCGATTGCAGAATAAAGGACGGTTGTCCATCCACCACCTGATATGCCAACCATATAATACTCATCATAATCATAATTTTGCTCGATAAAATTTAATGAAAGTGCTATGGGCTCAACGAAATATTTGATTGGTGAAAATTCAGATGATTCTAACAATGGAAGTTGTGAATGTGAAATAAATTTTACATGACCAAAATATGAAGTTTCTATCACAGGTTGATTATTCATTCCTTTTAATGGCATATTAAAGGCCAAAATGGAATAACCATTATTTAAAAAGAAAGTAATAGTGTTTTTTTCTAATACAAAATCTCCAGCATGACCATGATAATAAATGATCAATTTGTTATTTGATTCGTGTGGAATAAAAAAATATGCGATAGAATTCACCCCATGTTCCATTTCAACAGTAATTTTATCTAATTGTTTTAGATTTTTCACATCCTTAAAATTTTCATCTATGAAGTTTTCTTCTATGCTTGTAGGCAATTTTGTAGGCATTTGATCTTTCCAAATATATTTAATCAGAGAAATTTTCCTAGAATTAATATCCTCTCTAGTCTCAATTCCTATTATTGAACTAATATCAAATCTAGCAAAATCGGTAGAAGTGATGATAGGTTCATCAGTACTTTCGTTCAAGATAATTTTTTTGGTCTGATTCAATCCTTCATAGGGAAAATATTCATACAGTCCAACCGCAATTCCGTAAGAAAAGGCTATTATTATAATCGGTATCATAATTCCTAGTATTCTTAATCTCATATTCAATCAACAGAAATTATAATGATTTAAAACATTCACGTCAGTTTCTTTAGTATAATTATAAATTAATAAATTCTTACAAACTGAATTAACATTAATGAGCAGCAACATCGATATATCATTATATTAAGAAAAAATTATGAGAAGAAATTTAGCTTTCAGAGCATGGTTCTATTTTAGAAATGGCTGGTCAACATATTTTGCATTTATTTTTGCAGCAGTCAATACACTTACTGTAACCTATTTTCTCGCAATTGAACGTTATCCATTTCTAAATGAGATCTTTCCCACATTCCCACATTACATTATAACTATCTGCATGATCGGTATTCCAATGTTAATACTGATCGGATACGTACATTACAAACGTTCATCTGCATATCGTTCTGAAGCAGACATATCTTTTGAAGTAAATCCATACTTTAGAAGAATTTTATTGAATACTGAATTGATGGTTCCTTTTCATCTAAAAATGACTGAACTATTACTAAAACTATCACAAAATGAAAAATTAGAGAAATCTGAAATAGAAGAAATAAAAAAATTACAAGATGAATTAAAAGAACATATGGAATTTAAGGGTGGAAAATACCAGCGTCAGCAAGTACAAAAAGCATCATTAGATAAACTCAAAGAACTTGATGAAGAATAAAATAAACGTTGTAATAATTAATCTTAAACATGAAAAATCCAAAATCAAAAATAAGAATCGCATTCATTTATTCACCATGTGAAACTCTAACAAAAAATTATTTCTTTACAACCTCATATCATTTTTTTATGACTGCACTAAAAAGATATTCTGAAATTGATATTACTTATTTTCCTGTTAAAAATACCTTTGATGCGTTAGATCTAAAAGAAAAATTTGATACAATTCTGTTATTTGAAAATAGATGTCACTGTGTACCTGAAAAAATAATTAATATTAAAAAATCAGGAATACCTGTAATCGTAAGGGTTGGCGATCTTCATAACAAACATGACACGGCTGACTTCCACGAAAAATTTAATGTTAGCGCATATTTTGGATACCAACATGAAAAAAACTTTTACCGCTACTTTCCAAAAAATTATGAATATCAGGTAGTGCTTTATGGGCTTGAACCATCTTTATACACAAATCTAGTACCATTTTCACAAAGGATCTCTAAAAAAATTCTAAATTCTGGAGCCGTAGGTAATACAAAATATCTCTCAAGGATTTTTAATAAAATACGTAATCCTGATAATGCTCTGTATCACTATAAACTTAGAACATTATGTAACAAATTACCATATGTTGACTATACTTCTACACTTGAACATGAATACGTTGGTGACAAATATCCTATACTTTTACAAAAATATTGTGCTTCAATAGCTGCTACTACCATTAATTATACAGCAAAATATTTTGAAATCCCTGCTGCTGGATGTGTATCATTTATGGAAGTTAATGATATCAATGGGGCAGAAAAATTAGGATTTATTGATTCTGAAAATTCAATTTTTATTAATCAGAATAATTATGCAAAAAAATTTGAAGAATATTTGGAAACTTTTGATGATCCAAAATGGGAACATATTGCAAAATCAGGAACTGAACATGTCATGAAAAACCTCACTAATGATAATGCAATTGATTCATTGCTTTCATTAATTAAAAAAATTAATCAATAATCTAGAAGAATACTCTCGTTACCAACGTATCC
>Ga0315319_10000778_pt1 | contig 10652 bp, 12 predicted proteins | sample M1500m3416metaG_FD_203463 | JGI IMG/M metagenome (GOLD analysis project Ga0315319, IMG submission 203463) | Ammonia-oxidizing marine archaeal communities from Monterey Bay, California, United States - M1 500m 3416 | ecosystem: Environmental > Aquatic > Marine > Intertidal zone | place: USA... | reverse complement strand
GCACGGGGCATACAGGGCAGGCAAGAGGGACCAACCATTCTCAGTGGACCTTGTAGCGAGCGATGAAGACGATGCCATGGAGAGGGTCCTCTCAACCTTCGGCAGCAGACACAGGGTCACTAGGCGCTTCATCATGGTAGACGGCATCACAGAGATCGATCCTGCAGATTCGACCGCACCCACAGTTGTAGCCCACTTCGGGCTAGCGGAAAAGTCAGCGCCGGCTTCCAGAACAGAGGAAGAGTGACCCAGACCACGCAAAACCTCCCACGATACTGGGCAATTCTGAAAGGTGACGCGTCCGGAGGACATTCACATGAAGAAGTGGCTGATGAGGCAATATTGGCGCATTCAGCAGAGCCAGGCAATAATCGGTCTAGGCTTCTGGACGGCCACCATCACCCTCCTGGTGTGGCCCTACGTATCGTGGAGATTCGTCTCAAACGAGACGCTCCTGTTCATCCCGATGACATATGTCGGCCTCATTGGGATCGCAACCGCGGTCCTCACCATCGTTCTTCTGGCCGGTTTCTTCTACGACGTGACCTTCGGTCTGTGGAGGGACCACATCACAGTCAACCAGGAGAGGAACCCATTCACCACGTACAAGCTGAACCCGACTTGGGGGATAGTGATCGCGCAAACCAACGCGATACTGAGACGAGTAGCCCCCGAGGACGAGGAAATACAGAGGTACTGCAAGTTCGTCGATAGGATGCTGGTGTGGAACTCCAAGGAGGAGATTTGGGCCAGAGCCATGTCCTCATGGAAGGAAATCATGGGCGACGAGGACCCCTTCCTCTTCTACCTGGACGAGGAAGCCAGAAGGAACCTGGAAGAAGCAGCGGATAAACTCGAGGACTTCTAGAGGTCTCAGATGTCGTTCGACCCCCACGAGATAGTCAACATCGCCATTGATGCCGGACAGGCGATAATGGGAGTTTACGACTCTCCCGGGAGCATCGAGGTAGAGACAAAGAATGACGACTCCCCACTGACCAAAGCCGATCTGGCCGCACACGATGCAATCATCCAAGGCCTCGCTTTGGCTGATCCCGGCGCATCGGTCGTCTCCGAGGAGGGCAGAGTTGGCAACCCCCTGGATAGCGAACTCGCATGGTTGGTCGACCCACTGGATGGTACGAAGGAGTTCATCAAGAGGAACGGGATGTTCACCGTGAACATCGCACTCATGAGGAGGGAGGAAGACAGGTGGGAACCCATCTTCGGGGTCGTGCATGCCCCAGTGACACGAACCACTTGGTTCGGCGGCAAGACAATACCAGCCACGAGGACCACCGATGCAGCATCGGGACCCATCTCTGTGAATACCAATGCCTCCACACCGGTGAGACTCGTCGCAAGTGGCAGCCACCGCGCAGAAAGAGATGAAAGATTTGCAGAACAAATTGGCAGATACGACCTAGTGAGAATGGGGTCTTCTCTCAAGGCATGCGCCGTTGCAGACGGTTCCGCCGATCTGTATCCGAGGTTCGGCCCTACTTCCTGCTGGGACATAGCAGCAGCCCACGCAGTGGTCGAGTCCGCAGGGGGTTTCGTCCTGGGTCCAGACTGCCAAACATTGGACTACGACTTAGTTGAAGACGTGTTAAATCCACACTTCTTGGTTGCCTGCAGCGCCGAGTGGAATGAGGCTTGGTCTCAGAATCAAGATTAAATGAGCAACTCGGGTCGGCGAGCCGTTCAGGTTTGGTCATGGGTAACAAGGTAGTTTGGCTGATTGGGCTCTCAGGAGCAGGAAAGACGACGATTGCAGAATCCGCTGCAAAGAGATTCGGCGCAGAGCTCCTAGATGGAGACACAATTCGCGACTTCTTCTCCAACAACGACTTCTCGAGGGAAGGAAGGGAGAGACACCTTCTGGGGATTGCAAAGATGGCTACGCTAATGGCCAAGCATACCCCAGTGATATGCTCGTTCATCACCCCATACGAGGACGTGCGTGAGAGGATACTGGAAATCCTCCCCCAGTATTCCACTATGGTGCACGTGTCAACTTCGCTTGAAGTATGTGAGGACAGGGACGCCAAGGGCCTCTATGCCAAGGCACGGTCAGGAGAGATTTCCAATTTCACTGGAATTTCAGACCCATTCGATGAGCCAAAGTGCGCACATATCACACTAGATTCAAGCGGCGTTCCGGGCCACACAGTAGACGACATGGTCGAGATGCTCTCACACCTCTTCGTGAAGCCCAAGGCTGTTTTGCTCCCAGGTCGGTGGCAGCCACTGCACGTGGGCCACGAGTGGTTAATTCAGCAGGAGCTCGACAAGGGAAAGAGAGTAGTCGTCGGCATTCGAGACACTCCTGTCACCGAATCGGACCCATATCCGGCCCATCTCCGTAAGCGCATGATCGAGCACAGGTACGCGGACGAGGACGTCGAAGCGTGGATAATGCCAGACATCGAGGCTGTGTCTTACGGACGCAAGGTCGGATATGAGGTAAGGGAGGCCCAGGACATCCCTGCAGAGGTTTTCGCAGTATCCGCTACAGGAGTCCGAGGCGGCAACCGGGCAAACGTCACAGAACGAGTCATGGAGTTCATGATAGCAGAAGGTATCTGGGACGGAGAGTAGTTTGCCCTCAGACACTGTCAAGGGATTCGCACTAGTCCTCTGTTCTATTTTGCTCCTGCCATTATCACTCGACTTGATGCAGGATCACGATGACGTTGAGACGGAATATGAGAGGGAGTGCGACCTCCAGTACCGCGCATTAATCGGCAATGTCAGCACACCCGACTGGGGTCTTTGCAGCGAATTGAACGAGGATAGGTCTAGGAAGGCAACCTTGTTCATGGCTTCATTGGGATTATTCGTACTAACCGGGCTCGTGGGAACGGCCATGGTGCTCCCAAGTAACGAGAACTAGAGATAGCAGCGTCAGCGACGCCTTCATTGCACCCCTTGCATCCCGTGGTGTATGACTGAGCCTGACAGGGAAGAGCTTCAGCGTTTGGCCAAACTAGTCGAGGCCAACAGAGAGAGGCTCCAGGCACTCGAACAGCAGATTCGAAACCTGGAGGGGATCAAAATCGAACAGGAGCATGCGATGGAAGCACTCGGATCCATCTCTGAGGGTGGAGCCAAGGGTGCGATGGTGCCTCTCGGTGCCGGTGTCCAAATAGTCGCAGACATCCCTGCAGAAGCAGGAGCAGTGGTAGACATTGGAAGCAGAGTCCAAGCCGAGAAGACGAGACTGGAGGCAATTGAGATACTCAGAAAGAGGAACGAGGAGCTGAATGGAATAATCACATCAGTCAGGAAGGAATACGAAGAACTTGAAAACCACGTGGTTGCACTTGCAAACAGGTTCAATGAGATAGCCAATGGCACCCAGACCCCCGAGGGCGAAACCCCGCAGGAGGCCAAGCAGAGCCAGGAAAACCAACCAAAGCGCAGACCAAGGAGAAAGAGAGGCACAGAACTCACCCTTGATGATTGAGGATTTTCTATGGGGCTCTTCGATCGCTTTCGCAAGAAGGTCAAGCAGGCCGATGACGATACGAGCATAATCGCGGAAGACGGCTCCGAGGAGGCCGACCAAGCAATTGCCGAAAGAGAGGCAGCTCTCAGAAGACTGAACCAAGTAGTGGACCAACCAGAGGGACCGCCAGAAACCACAAGCGAGTGGGACAATCTCGACGATGAAGTATCAGACCCATTCTCCGGCCCGTCCAACTCCAAGGAGAGGAAGCGTGTCGCTCGTGACCAAGCTATCAGGGAAACCCAGAAACCTACCGATACGCCGCCGAAAAGAGGACTAATGGACTCGACCACGGGAAGAAAACTGGTGAAGTCGGATTTGAAATTCGAAATTGACCTATCCGAATACCATACTAGCATGGGGGGGATGGTGATTAGCGGGGGTCCCGTATTGGATCGGATTCTCGAGGAGTTGGAGGACGAACTACTATCGTCCGATATGGGTCACGATGCCGCATCGGAACTGATAATCAGCCTACGTTCACATCTAATCGGATCCAGAGTCAGCCGGAAGGCACCACTTAGCGAAGTAGTGGAAAGAGCCCTAAGGGGCGCCCTCCTGTCCCTCCTCAGAGCCGGCTACTGGGATTTCGACAGGACAATCAGGGATTTCGTAGCAGAGGGGGGACCCGTCGTCATCATGATGGTTGGCGTCAACGGGACAGGCAAGACAACCACTTCCGCGAAGATAGCCAAGAGGTTGGGCGATCAAGGATTTGGCGTGGTGTTAGCCGCTGCAGACACCTTCAGGGCAGGAGCGATAGATCAGCTGGCAATCCACGCCGACCGATTGGGAATCAGATGCATCAAGAGCCAGCGTGGAGGGGATTCCGCAGCAGTCGCTAGGGACGCCATCGAAAGCGCCAGGTCCAAGGGTGACGATGTTGTCATCATCGATACATCAGGTAGAATGCAGAACAAGTCAAACTTGATGGAGGAACTACAGAAGGTGCATAGGGTGACCCAACCCCATCTCGTGATTTTCGTTGCAGACGCACTTGCTGGGAACGACGCAGTCACCCAAGCAACGGAGTTCCAGCGAAGACTGGCATTCGATGGAGCGGCACTTTGCAAACTCGACACAGATGCAAGGGGTGGAGCAGCGCTATCAATATCGCATGCCACCGGCCGGCCAATCATACTAGCCGGAACAGGCCAGGGCTACGACGACATGGAGCCGTTCGATCCAAACTGGCTTGTAGACCAGATACTTTCGTGAGCCAACAACCACCTCCTTCTTGAGCCTCATCCTCTGTGGCAGCACTAGATGACGTCTGAATCCAAGCCAACTGCCCTCATCGTCCATGAGAACCGAATCACTGCAAGTAGGCTGAAGTCGATAATGAGCCAGAGGGGGTGGGATTCCCAGATTTGCGACGATGGAGACAAGGCAGTCGACGAGTACGTCAGGATGAAGCCAGACATGGTTTTCATGGGTCTCAACCTACCGACGATGGATGGGCACGTCGCAGCCCTGGAAATACGCGAGAGCGACTCAGTCGCTCGCATAGTCTTCGTAGTTAGCAAGTCTCGATTGAACAAGGCAAACGACGCAGCCTACTCGGCGGGAGCCGTCTCCGTGCTACTGACTCCCCTAACGAGATCGGACATAGAACAGAAGTGGGTCTTGATGAATGGTCCAATTCCCGATGCCCCCGGCCTAGCCGACCTGGATGACCTCTACCCTGACCTCGCGGAGGAGCCTCCGGCTCTCCCGCCCCTCCCCAGCCTCCCAGACCCAGAAGCACCCGAGGATGTCGAGACACCCTCGTCTCCGATGATGCCCTTGCCAGAATCCCCCAAACCAAGGAGGAAGGGGGGCCTCCTCCCATTGCTGGCTCTGCTGATTGTTGCATCGATCATCGGTGTCGGTGCGGCATTCTACCTTGGAATAATCGAACTCTAGCCACTGGAACGGACCCATTCGACCCGCTCCTGAATCCACTCAATATCCGCGGGCCCATCCTTTCGAATCTCTCGATAGAATCTGAGGAACCGCACAACACATCCAATAACGTCACCCATTTCAAATACTGTTTCCTAATCATTCAGAGCCCCAACCAACTCAGAAGCACCGCCATCGAGGTCACACTCCCAGATTGTATGGACCTTCCATCCCATCCCTTTGAGAGTCTCTTCCTTCCTACCGTCTCGTTCGACGTTATTGTCAAACTTCTGGCTCCAATAGTCGGAGTTCGACTTGGGGAGCCCAAGATCGCATCGTGGGCACCGATGCCAGAAGCAGCCGTGAACGAACACAGCCAACTTCCTCCCTGGAAACGTTATGTCGGGTCTGCAGACGTAACGCCCCCTCTCTCCATCTATTCTCCAATGGAGTCGATAGCCAGGAAAACCAGCAATTCGAAGAGCCCTTCTGACGAATATCTCAGGCTTTGTATTGGTGGACTTGTTCGCCATCATCACATTGTGAATCGCGGGAGAAGATGCGCTCGGGACCTCCATGGGACGACCTCTCTAATTCTATTTCTTAGGGCAGAGGCCCTGCCCCGCTGACTTCCCTCAGCCAATCCATGGACGAGCGGTAGTCAGTATCAGCCGATAAATCGTCTTCGAGCAGTAGCGCCTGGGCAGCATCCCATAGGGCCCTTAGTGCAGGGACCCAGTCACCACCCTTGTCACGGCTCTCTTCATCGAACCTCCACGCGTCTGACTCGGTTCTGTCATGCACAACGAGCCATGCCCAGCCCATAGCCGATTCTAGGCCTCTTCCTTTCCTCGTCATAGAAACGGTGGACGCAACCCCATCATCCGTTGCCTTCCTGACTAGCCTGTCAGCAAATGACAGGGGGTCTGGCAGATCAGCGCTCGCCCATGGGAGCCTGTCCAGTCTCATTGCCGTGCTAAGTGAGTCGTTCAACTCACGCAGGAAAGCCCCGAATCCCTGTTTCCTTTTCGCCTGGCGAGAGTGGACACTCCCAGCCTCGTCTCCACTCAGCTTGTACATCGTCTCCAGGATAGCCATTCCGTGTTCCTCCCATAGGGAAACGAGCACCGGGTGGCAAGAGGAGTCCTCGAGCCTGACCACCTTGTCCTCGAGGTTCAGGACCACCCCGTCCGATCTCACGTGCACTCCTCCTTCGATGGAGTCGAGGATGCAAGAAAGTGCCCTCCGCTCATCCTCGGTACCTCCCATGTGATTTAGGAAACCAGATCTGTCTTCCTCTGAGAACCAGTTGTTTCCGACTACGAATCCGTCTGAGATCGAGTTCAGTATGCTGGCCCTACATGTACGTGAAACCACACCGTCCTCGAGGGACATCTTGAGCCACGTGCTCAGGACCTCTCCCAATCTCTCCATGCCCTCTTCTGGTAATGGCCTGTCCTCCGGCCATCCCTCTGGTTTCCACATCCAGGAAGCCTCGCAGACCTCCCCCAATTTGTTCGGTGGCATCATCGAGACTGCTATGCTGCGAGCCAAGGGCTCATCGGTCTTCGCTAGAGCCGCTTGGGAGAGCCCGACCGTTGTCCCGTCCGAGAAGTCCAGTTTGAGCCATCCCTCAGTAGTGTTAGAACCGGAGTTGACGATGTCCTCACTCAGGCCAGTAGACCACTTGCAATCCCCTCCCTCCAGATCCACGGATGTGTTGTCGAGGGTCCAACTCACCCATTCAGGAGGAGGGGTTGGGTCGAAGCCGGTGAAGACGAACCCCCCATCCCACGAGAAGAAGTACTGTCCGGCCTTGGCATGGTCATCCCACACTAGTAGCCTTAGTCTGGGGTGATTGAAGTTCTGGATGCCGACCAGGTGTCCCGGCCGACCAGTCCCCCTCTTCAGGTAGCTAGCGTTTCCATAGACGTCGCTCTTGAACACGGATACGGTGCTCAGGTCCTCTTCAGACGCCGCCAATAGGCTTCCAGCCAGCGAACGTGCGACGTCCCCCCCACCCCTCTTCCCCATCCTCTTCTTGAGCCACCTGATGTCGTTCCTCTTCGAGGAGACGATTTCTAACTCTTTCAGAGTCAGGGCCATCGGGTCCTTCGAACCGAAGAGTGAGATCTTACCTAACTCCCCCACTATCTCAGGAAGAAAGCCCTCTGGGTTATCGACAAGGGCCTCCAAACTCTTCTCCAGCCTTCTCTGGATCTCTTTCGATGCCTGTTTGATCCCCCTGACTCTCAACCTCTGCCTACGGTTCTTGTCTCCGGGGAAACGGACTTCTGCAGGTGGCTTGGCCATGCTATCGACACTCCCGAAACGAGACTCAGACTTGAGTTCGTCGGGCCACCCTATGACATGTTCCTTCGACGGAAGGCATCCTTTTCGTTTTCACTCATATTTGATGGGATAATCAGAGTGTGCACATAACCACCCTCGAAATTAGAAACATCATCTAGGCTCCCGGACGACACTCTCTGGTTGCTCGTGCCAACGTCGCTCAACAGTATCCCATCCCAATCTCTCACGGCAGTAGGGTCTCCCTTGGACGCGTCTCTCTCTTCGTGCGCCCTTTCCGCCATCCTACCTAGGATGGACACGGCTTGATCCGGCCTCATTGGTGTAGGCAGATCGAAACCCATGCCCGTTGGATCTAGGTCTAGGAGAACGAGAGTATGCAAACCATTACTGCGATTCGACTCAATCATCTCGAGGGGGGAGGTAGCCAGATACTCTCCATAGGGGTAAGGCAGTGTGACCTGTCTCCCGAACTTGTACGACTGCAACCCTGACAGGGAGACTGCTAGTGCCGTGGCGGACATCCCTGGGACCACTTCGAAACCAACCCCCTCCTCCATGCACCTCGCCTCCAGATCGATGTGAGTGGTTGCCTGCATTGGGTCCCCTACAACCAGAAGTGCCACGGCCTCTTCACGAGCCTCGTCCAACAGGCTCTCCGGGCTCTCGACAGATGGCCTCATCAGCCTCTCCCAAGTCCCCAACACCTCCTCTAGTCGTTCCTCCTGATCAGATGGGAGAACTGCAGTGTAACCCTCCAGGTACCTCTTGCTGCAACCTCTTGCAATGCTCTTGGCCCTCTCCGTAATGTGACTTAGGTCACCTGGGCCAATCCCGATCAGCCATAGACCGGGAGACACGTCCTTGGATGCCATCAACCACCTCTCGTACTCTAACGCACATCAATCTGATTGCGCGTAGAACTTCAGGCTAAACGATCCTTTCTGGCCCAACTTGATCCCAGAGTAGTACTCGTCCTTCCTTGAATCGAATGGGTCCATGGAGTAAACCAGGTCCTTGCTGTAAGTCTTGTACAGGTACTTCACCCACAGAAGCCCCCTATTACCTCCAGCAGAGAGGAAGTCTCCTCCCGAGACTCTCCTGATTTGTCCGAGAACCGCCTCCACATCTTTGGAGAACCCAAGCACTCCGGTTTCCATCACCACGAAAGAACCATCCTCGTAGCGTTCCCAAGCCATCATGTCGTTGATGTCCATCCTGTCGCAGTCCTCACAACCGTTCAGATCAACCGTCACCTCGCCATGCTCGCAGTTTGGGAACATGCTAGACATGAATTGGAAGTAGTTTCCACTGCACGGATCTCCGATCACCATCAGACTCTTTTCCTTCGCCCGAGCCATCTCCTTCGCAGCTCTGAACAGCCTCTTTGTTCGGAAGTAACGCCTAATCGGGGAAATCAGAACGCTCTGTATCACTGCCCCCCTGCCTCCGTCATTGTGAAGCGATGATGCCCACCGGCACTTCAACGTGATGCGCCATCTGAGGGTCCCGAACCGCGCTGTCGAAGGGAATTTGACCTTGCTTAGGGACAGGGGTTGGCTAGCACCAGGGATGAGAGTGCTCTCTCACGAAGACGGCGAGCACAGGCTGGTTCCCCTAGACCCAGGCGCTCCGATTGAAATGCCCGCCCCATTCGATATCCACGAGACAGTCCTTATCGAGGGATCGTTGGACCGCAGGGTGGACCCCAATTGGCGAAAACATCTCGCTTTGCTGGTAGGCGAGGAAGAGATAGCAGCATTCGGGGAGGATTGGCCTTCTTCCCACGAGTTCATTTCAGACATGATGATTGTCAGAATCGAGGACAATCTAGAGAAATACACTCCACAGATAGCCGAGGCGAAACTCCGCGCCCATCCTCACATCAGGCTCGTGCTCAACGACGAAGGCGTCCAAGGAGAACTAAGGATTCGCGAGCTCACACCCATAGGTGCTAGGGTGGGAGGCGAGATTGTCACAGACAACATCCCAGAATCTGTAGGCAGCACGCGAGTACTTGTTAGGGAGTCCGGCAGGGCCATTGCCTGCGATCCAAACAAGGCTTACTTCTCCACCAAACTCCAGTCAGAGAGGCTAGAGACCCTATCGCTCGCCAAGGAGTTACGAGAACTACTCGATCGACCAATCAGCGTCTGCGATCCATTTTGTGGGGTAGGACCGGCTCTTGCCACCCTTCTCGCTGAGCCGAATTTGGTCGGGCACGCTCTGGCTTCTGATCTCAATCCAGAGGCAGTGAGACTCCTCCTGGACAACCTTAGGAGATGGGATCGCAGGGACTATCCATCAGAGCCTTTCCCAATTTCTAGAATCTTTGAAGACAGAATCATCGGAATTGCCGACGCCACTCAACTCTGCGAAGACCACTCACTGGTTGGGTGTTGGGATTTGGTCATAGTCAACCTCCCACATCGAACAATCGAACTTCTCCCCTCCTTGGTGCCCCTCCTCGATCGCTCTAACCCTTCAATGATCAGGGGGAGGGTGATAGTTTCCGAGAGTGAGATCAGAGATGCCAATGAAGCGATTAAGAGTGCACTGCCAAACCTCCTTCAGGGGCTCCCCGAACCTTCGCTCAGAATCAAGAGGGACTACAGCAGCACCCTCAGGTTGTGCTCCTTCGAAGCTTGGATTTCTCCTGAATGATTTCGCACTATTCCTAGTAGCAGAATAGGCTAGGAAAAGATACTCTATACGGAGGACTGAGTGGCGCCCCGACCGGGATTTGAACCCGGGTCGCAGCCTCGACAGGGCTGCATGATAGGCCACTACACTATCGGGGCCGACCCTCTGTCGAGTTTGCCTCCCTTTTTCAAGGTTTGAGGGGGGCATTATTGATGACCCAGCCGCACACAGGCTCTGCATGGGAGACGCGAGAGTCGTCATCGACGTTATCGATAATGGGGGTCAGTGGACACATAGAGAGTGG
>Ga0315319_10000767_pt1 | contig 10705 bp, 9 predicted proteins | sample M1500m3416metaG_FD_203463 | JGI IMG/M metagenome (GOLD analysis project Ga0315319, IMG submission 203463) | Ammonia-oxidizing marine archaeal communities from Monterey Bay, California, United States - M1 500m 3416 | ecosystem: Environmental > Aquatic > Marine > Intertidal zone | place: USA... | reverse complement strand
AAACAGTAACATCGCTCTCTTAATTAAATTTTCTTCAGGCTTGGGTAACTCAAGTTTGTATACTGTTTCTTTGAATGAAGTATGTGCATTAGTGTCACCACCGAAAGACATCCCCAATCGTTGGAAATACTCTACCATTTCCCCAGCTGGAAAATTCTTGGTTCCGTTAAATGCCATATGCTCAATAAAATGAGCAAGGCCCTGCTGCTCTACAGTTTCCATTAAAGAACCAGCATCCACATAAAGCCTCATACTGATTCGTTCAGGAGGTTCAGCATGAGGCATTACAGCATATCGAAGCCCGTTCTCAAGAACACCGAAGGTGACTGCAGGATCAGGAGTAATGTCACTAGTATCATGTGCCCAATTAGCTTGTCCTCTAGCTATAGAAAGCTGAGCAATGAAAAGTACATGTAATAATACAAAAACTTTAATAATGTTCATAATGAATTAATTTCAAATAGTCAGTTCTTAGAATACTCAGATTTAAATTTAAATTTGTATTTCTTAGTTTGAAGTGCGTTGTGTTTTCCCAATTAATTATGGTCTTCTTATTTGACCATTGTTACACAATAGTAACGCAGATGATATAGGATATATCCCAGACTAGAAGGAGTTTTTCTCATGTTACAAATGAAAAATAATAAACTCTGGAAAGGTTCCAAGGAAGATGTTCTTGACCTCTGACATAAGACTCAATCTCTTATAAATAATATTTGAAGTTTAAACTCCAAGAGATTCTCTCAATTCTATGACAATCTAAAAGTATATTGTCTTATTAAAATTCAAGATAATTTAATAACTGAATCTGGATTTATTAGTATTTGAACTCAGGGACAAACCTACCGTAAGTTCTTAAAGTTGCGATTTAGACGAAATCGACAGAGAATAAAATCACCGGAACAATGAAAGTTGCGCTCATCTATAAGAAAAGCGTCTGGGAACTGTTTAGCAATTCCAAGGATAGTAATGTCAGTTCCTATATTTCTGGGAGAACTGAGGCAAAGGAAGCATTTCAAAAAAGTCACCAAACTCAAAAAGACACAATTCAAACCATAAAAAATACGCTAATTGCGTCTGGCGTAGAAATAGAAATGGTTTACAGATCTGGAATTAGTGAACCTATCATAAGCTCCGTTGATCTCGTCATAACGGTCGGCGGTGATGGCACCTTCTTAGAAGCTTCCCACTATATCACAGACAACACTCCAATACTCGGTGTGAATTCAGATCCTGTCAGAAGCGTTGGTTTCTTCTGTTCATGCACAGGGGATAATTTTGAGGGCTTGTTTGATGAATTTAATAATGGCCCAAGAACGAACTTGTCACGCATCTCAATGAAAATAGATGGGTCCTCGGTCGGCCCTCCTGTACTCAACGATCTTCTATTTGCCAATCCAAACCCCGCCGCAACTACCCGCTACGAAGTTGACGGAGAGACATATCGTAACAGTGGAATCCTTATATCAACTGCTGCAGGCTCAACTGCATGGTCTTTCCAAGAAGGTCTCAGCCCTCTGTCCTTGACGAGCGATGATTTTCAATTCATACATCGAGGAACACGGGGACCTGCCTCAGGAATTACTTCTTCAATCAAGATTAATTCTCTCACAAGAAAAGGAAAACTATTCATTGATGGAGAACACTACTCTCTGCCATTATGCATTGGACAATCACTTGAAATCGAATGCGGACAACCAATTAATGTCATTGGAGACCTTGAACTAAAGCAATCCGAACTTATTCAACGATATATTAAAACTTCGTAAAATGGCCCTCAATCAAAGAAAAGCAGTTTACGCCGGTAGCTTCGATCCGCTCACCAATGGACACCTTTGGATGATTGAACAGGGACTCTCGCTTTTTGATCACCTGACCATTGCAATAGGAATCAACCCTGAAAAAAATTACACCTACGGTATAGAAGATAGACTCAACATATTAAAGAAGACTCTTCCTGAAAGTGATAACTTAAATATCGCATATTTCGAAAATTTATACCTCGTCGACTATGCCACTGAAATAGGTGCAAGTTATATACTAAGAGGTATAAGATCTGCCAATGACTATGAATTTGAAAGAGGTATGAGACATACCAATTCTCAACTCAAAAAAGACATCACGACTGTATTCCTGATGCCTCCAAGGGACTTAGCAGAAGTTAGCAGTAGTATGGTAAAAGGCCTCATCGGTCCGGAAGGCTGGGAAGAGCATGTTGCTAAAATGGTGCCTCCTCCCGTGTTTGAAGAAATTAAAGCTAAGTATTAATTCATAAAATTCACTTTAAGAATCTGATTATTGATGCAGGTTAGATACCCAAATCTATAAAAAAGTATAATCCGATCAACTAAAGCAATCATCTCGAAAAAATGCGCGTAAAAAGAAAATATATGAAAACGCACCTCACCCGTCCTCGCAAGGGAGGGGCCGCAAAGCGTCGACGCCAAAATGATCAAAAAAAGAGATTAATTGCTCTTGGCGTTAGTGAAGAAAAAGTGCAGAAAATGAGCCCTAGGGATGTTCTTACGATGCTCAAGTACCCTGCTAAGATTAAAGGGTAAATTTTTAACTTGTTCTTAGGATTAACAAAATAGCCTTAGGCTAAGTAGATTCTATATCGAATCTAAGCAATAGTATCAGAAAAACCCAGAGCTATTATTTCCCAGTGTCAGGGTCTACTGGAGCTTGTAAAAGATCCGACAATTCAGCGGGCATGTTACTTGGGCTAATACCGTTAAATAGTTTAGCTATGCCATGAGCTTCCTTTTGCATTATAAAGTTCTCTGAAAAGTTAGGCATCCTTTTTATTAACTTCATTGAAGAAATCATCGCTCTCAATGCAAGACCCCTTTCCTGCCCATAATTAATAGTGAAAGCACGAGAATAATCAGTGAGAGCTTTTGAGCGCATAATGCCAATCTGGCTTGAAAGCTTTTGTCTCGCTTCAAGAGTCTCATCGGACTCAGGGTCAAGTTCACTCAACTCCGTACTAAGAGCATTCGATAGTTCGTCAGTTGATTTTGCCCGTAAAAAAGCAATCTGTGCCATGTGATGCACATTAATCCCAGGCTTTAGAGGAAGTTCATTCGGAGCAACCGTAAAGTCTCCCACACCAGGAATTTCAGATTCCTTAATCTCATATGCCTCCATCATTAAATTTAAAGGCTTCCACTTCCCTTCTACCAAATGAGACCATCCCTGAAAGAGTCTGATCTGGTCTTGCCATTTAGCGCCTAAATTTACTCTTTGCACCCTCAGGTAAGGCTCCATCATCGCACTGAATTTGCCTGTCCTCCTCAAACACTCCATATAGTAAAATACTGCCAGCGCACCAATCGTGTCTTGCATTAGGGGATGTTTTGACTGAGCTAGCCCTTTGTAATTCTCCATTGCCTCCGCAAAAGCAGTAATACCACCTGAATAGTCATTACGATTCCATAACTCCATGGCTTCTTTCCAGTCATCGGGCTCTCTCCATGAAATTTCATGGATACTGGTCAATGAATAACCGGCTGGAGCAGAACCATTTTCAAACTGACTAATGTATAAATTGTTATCGTCAGCTTTTGTCACATAACCTGGAAAGTCTTGTTTGTTTTTACCCATTGTGACAGTTACCGCAATCGGTTTAGCAAAAGAATCCGCAGAGATTCCTAAGGAAAGGAAAATTAGAAGGAAAAATAGGTTAGTGTAGTTCATCATTTAAGTGGCTTGTGGTGATAGTATATTTAGCAACACACTAGACAGTCAGCTATCAATTGGTGAAAGGATCCTTATCTGTCTTTTTACGAAAATCTTTCTCCACCGCAATATATATTTGTCTTAAAGTTTCATATTCTGTCGGAAATTGATCAAAATATAGGGCCCACTTAAATCCACTTCTCATAGACAACTCATAAGCCTCTTTCTGTTTACCTCGCTCATATTGAATTTCTGTAGCGCGAGCCACTGCAGGTATTGCATATTCTATTCTAGATGAATACTTTCCAAATACATTTGCATACGCATTAAGAGCTTCGGGCAATTTGCCCTGCTCGTCTCTGGACTTACCTAATAGATACCATGCTTCCGGGCTGTTATTACCGGCCCATTTTTTATTTTCAATAAATTTAAACCACATCTCTTCTGCTTTGAGCCAATCTTTCTTCTTTGAGTAGTAAGAGGCTCTTTCATAAGCTGATTCACCTGCAATTCTCTTATCTCCTGTATTTTGTATGACCCAGTCAATATTCTTTAAAGCCAGTTCGTCCTTACTGCGATCGCTCCCATTTAAATAAATTTTGGATAATGCATTATAAGCAAAATCCTTTGCTTCTACTCCGGGCCTCTCCACAATTTCATTGAACCAAGGAACTGACTGGGCCGGGCTACTCATCCCTAAAAACCCTCCTATCCTTGCAAGAACATAAGGAGCCAACACCTTCTTATCAAAACTTTTAAGTTCCGTAAATGCAGTATTTATTTCAGCGGTAGCAATAGCAGGATCATCTTTTTTAATTTTTTCTAGAATATCAACTCTAGAAACTAAGAGCCAAGCCAGAACAGCCTGCGGTTGATCTGGCTTGGTAGCCATATCTTTTAATTTCTGTATAGTTTTCTGTTCGCCGAATAATTTAATTGATACATTTCCAAACTTCGTGACAGCCTTTTCTAGATCGGCATTCTCCTGCCGACCAAGCTGGTCAATTATACTTTCCATTTTATCCAAACCCTCCTGACCCCTTCCGACAGACTCGTGAATGAGAGCAGTTAAAGCATTAGCAACTACTTGAGGTTCAAGGAAATTACCAGGATAACTATCAACAAATTCATCATAATAGACTGCAGATTCCTTATATTTTTCCAGAGAATTTGCGACAACTACAAGCTGACTTAACGACTCGGCAGCAACTTGATAATGCCCCGATCTTTCAGCCAATGCCTTACCTTTGGTATATGATTCTTGAGCAGCCGGCCATTCTTTCTTTGCCTGCAAAACATCACCCCGCAAATTCAGGCTACGATCATAAACGTCACTGCCTGGATGACGTTGTTCAATTTCATCAAGTTTTGCAAGACACGCATCCATTTCATCGATCGCAAAATGGCAGGTTGCCCTATCCAAAATCGCAAAAGGTCTTAAAGATGATTGAGGATAATCCTTTAACCATTTTTCCAAGAGTGGGGCTGCCACTGCCCAATTAAGAAGTTTTACTTTATTAGCTCCACGATAGTAACTCGATTCTTCCAGGAAACCACTCTTTGGATACTTTTTTACATGCTGCTCAAGGATCTCGTCGGCTTCTTCATATTGCCCATCGTAGTAATAAGAACCACCCAAGCAAAAAAGACAAAGATCTTGTTGAGGACTATCATCTAGCAGCTTGGGCAGGATACTGACAGCAATCTCTATGCATCGTTCATAGTCTCCCCGCCTGAACAACTGCTCCATAAGCATACTCTGAACATCAGGCTCTAATTCGTGACCAGGGTACTTATTTAAGAAATTCATCCCGTGATGCTGTGCTGAAAGCAAGTCTCCGATGGAAAATGCGCACCTCGTAGCATTATATACAAGGTCAGGATGAAGATCCTTTTTGCCATCCAATGACCTAGCAATTGGATAATTCCTTGTCATGTAATCGAAAACGGCAAATGCAGCACGAAAACTATTGTTCTTTTCGTAAATAAATGCCAAGAGCCTTAGAGCTGCTATATCGACTGTCGTACCTCCAGAAATCTTAGCTTCATATTTATCAATCTCTTCTTGTATATTTTTTCTTCTTTTCTCTGACTTTTCAAAAGACATTCTGTCCTGAAGTTCAGAAATAACGTCTTCGGTCCGAGGAACGAGCGTAAAAAATCGAAGAGCTAAGGCATCAAGATTTTTCTCACCACTCGAAGCATCCTGAGCAAGCTTAAGGGTCCTCTCGTTGAATTTATACTTGTAGCTGTCATGAGGTGAATACCGAAGGGCCGCGTCATTTTTATCCATGAAAGCAATACCGTCAACTGGCAGAGTCTTTTCAATCCACTGATTGGCAAGATCAAAGAACGCAAGGTGTAACATTCCTTTTTCGCGCACCCTTAATTTAGAATGATTGTCATATACCTTTTGAATTTTCTCAGTCGCTTCTGCAACATTACCTAACTTCGCATGGCAAACCCCCATATTAATGTAGAGTTCAGCACCTGAGTAAGTCCCCTTCTCAGGTTTATCCCTGATGAATCTGTCGTATATTTTTAATGCCCCTTCGTATTTTTCTGCGCCTTGTTCAGCCGTTCCCCACCGGTACAAGGCCTGCTTATGATAATGGTTCCGAGTACTTGGAATTCCCTCAGCTAGCTTGTTTGGAAAACTTTTGTATGTAATCTCAAACTGTCGTGCCGCTTCCGGATATTTTTTTAATTGTATCTGACAAAGACCCAAATGATAGTGGAGCAGACCAAATGCCGGCCCATAATACTTCATGGCATCTTGACTATGGTCACTGATAACAGACTGCAGAACACTTGAAGCTTCTGTCCATTTTCCCTCTTCCATGAGTTGAACAGATTTACGATAATTATCATCAACTGGATTCTGAGCCTCTGAATTCTTTATGTTGAATATAAAAAAGCTTAGGCTGAAAAATATGTGTAAAGTAATGATTCTGTGGTAACGCATTCCTTGTTTTTCGATGGAGGGTTTAGGCTCAATTGAGTCTTAACAATTTATAATAAAAGCATGAAAAGTATACCTCAGATGAACGCTTTGTTAAAAGGGGTTTTTACCTATCTTTTAAGAAACCTATTCATTTCCAGTTTAAGTTTATTAGCTTCGCCTATTAAACGAAGAATCACTAAAAAGATTAGGTAAAGGCAAAGTTATTCTTCTTCGTCCCGAAAACCTGTCATGGTGATATTTTTTATCTTTGCTGATGCTAAAGCGTTAACAACGTCTATGAAACGTTGCGTTTTACCTGCATCATCTGCAGCCACAATGACCATCGGTTTACTACCACTACTATCAGCTAGTTGTTTGTATTCCTTTAAGAGGGTTCGCAGTTTAGGTAATCGATCCGCTCCTTTGGCCCCGCTAGTTGGAATGTCCTCCCCATCATAAGTGACAAGACCGCTCGGCCCAATAACAATAGCAACAGGATCAATCGGGTCAGGATTTTCTGTCGGAATTTGGGTCGGCAAAACAATGGAAAGATCAGTTTCATCGGGCCTCAATGTGGAAGTAACAAGAAAGTAAATCAGCAGAAGGAAGGCAACGTCAACCAAAGATGATATATCCAGTTCTGGATCCTTATCCGCTTCCTGTCGGTATTTCCTTTTTCGTGCCATACCAATTAATCAAACTTTCCAGTTTTTAAAGACCCAAAGACGACCTTATTAATACCTCCCAGTGCCGCCGCCTTGGTCACTTTTTTCACATCTCTAACCGACGCATCGCGGTGTGATCTAAGTAAGAGAGAAGGCTCAGTTCCGGTATCCTTATACCTATCATTCCAGGCGGTGACTCTCTCAGTTATTTCGTCTTCAGTGACTGTCACTCTACCATCACCGGCAGTAAATGTTCCATCTGATCGGATATTAAAAATGATACGTCCTTTGGCATTCTGCGGACGGACAGACTCATCAGCAACTGGTGGTTTAATCTCTGCATCCACTTTTACAGTCACCATTCTTGAAGCGACCATGAAAAAGATCAATAAAAGAAAGACCATGTCAATCATGGGTGACATATCCATCCTTGCATCATCTTCCTGATGCTCCAAAACGGACTGGAGTTTGGATGAGGCCATTCTATTCTTATTCCAGTACTGGTATTTTCTATTTATTTAGAAGAAAGAAAGATCACCGTTCTTCTATTATGCCTGAAATCCTTCAGGTACTTTAGCCATGGCCTGATCTGCATTAACAGCTTGATAACTAACATCTAACATCTCAGACAAGTCGCTATGACAACTAGCAACCAAATCATTTAGCTTATTTCTTAAGAGAAAAAAGAAGAAAATCGAAGGAATCGCAATGAGCAACCCTGAAGCCGTTGTCACCATCGCAAGTCCAATGTCACCAGCAAGAGTCGATGGGTCAGCTTGACCTTCAGCAGCAAGCGTATTGAATGCACCCATCATACCAACGACCGTTCCCAACAGGCCCAACATAGGAGCTATCTGACCAATGACTCCAAGATAACCGATCCATGTTAAGTGTCCACGATTCTGGGTTACTGTGAATTCTGCAATAGCATCTTCTACATCTTCTCTTCCGAGGCTCTCAGTGTCTGTCGCGTCAACATTTGGTAAGGCCGCTGCAACCATCATCCCTAAGTAAGTAGGACTCGTTGATGCAACTTCAATGGCACTGCGGACACGACAATTTGACATATGATCATGAAGACTTGCCTTAAGGTCAGGAGGATTAAACTTGCTCTCCGTTAATTGAATGAAATTGTATACAACAAGAGCCACCATCGCAACAGAAGCGAGAATCAAAGGAACCATCCACAACCCTGCATCCAAAACATTATCAAGCATGTTTTTCTTTGCCACAGGCTCTTCCGCATCAACTTCATCTTGTGCCAAAAGCTCAGGAGCGGAATAAAAGAGGAAGGTTAGGACAGCAAGAAAAGCTGCGAAAATATAAAATTGTCTGCCTGGCAGTGGCAGCTTGTGATTTAAGGGAGATTTAATCATGGGTTTATTTTGCTTAAAAAGTCTTATCAACATTTTTTGAGAATCAATAGAATATCTAAAATATGCAATTGCTCAAATCACAAATTTGCACTGTTTTATTCAAAAAACAACTATTTTGAAGCGTTAAGTGAAACTAACAGATAGGATATTATAGGCCATTAATGATATTAGTTACTGAAGGCATTAATTTATCAGCCATCTCACTGGCTCCTAAATCAGTCACGTCGGTTTCACTAAGGAAATGCTCAACAGTTTGTGGAATTCTACCATAAAGGTTAACCCATTCTATTCCATTTTGGCCGCAATAATTAGAGGCTTCTTCATAAAATCGTTTTAACTCAAGAGCAATCGCTTCCGGTCTAACACGATGACCAGATCCTTTACCAGGAACAGGCTGAGTTGAGAAATAAACAGACGTCATTAAAGAAAGTTCATCCTTCCCAAGATTTGGGCTATGAATGGATGGCTCACCTACGACTAATAGTTTACAGCCATTCTTAGTCGCTGATTTCGAGAAAGCTTTAATCCCATCAACAAATTCATTCAATGGATCATGGTCTTCTCGTTTAATATAATCTAATTCAGGGCATGATTTATAATATAACCGGTCACGAAAAAGAAGGTCCCTATGATAGTTCGGAACATTCAACGGCTTCCAAACCTCTTTCAAATGCAGTGTTGTTTTCTTATTGCGCATCAGCCTCATCAAGTGTGAAGCTTTCGCTATTGAATATTTCAATCCTCGGGGAACTCCTTCCCTCAGGACATTGATCCTATCGGGATTATAAACATAATCCCGATAACGCAAAGTGTCTCCGAAACCATAACAACAAATAATAAGATCAGGTTCATACCTTTCAATAATCTTTTCAGCATTAACGAACGAAGGAAGTATCAACTGACTGTTCGAAGTCTTAGCGATTGCTCCAATTTCAATATTTTTTCCAGTTTTGATAGAAATCATGTTGCCTAATTTTCCCCACCAAGCATCCTCAGCTGTTTGAAATACTGTAGTAGTTGCATTCCCTCCAAAGCAAATCACTCGAACAGAATCATCTCTATTGTCATCGAGCCAATTTGTTTTCCTTAATCGGTATCCATCAAAACTATATCGGACATTACTGCTAATACCTGGAATCTCGTTTCTAAGCGTCAACTTTACGCCCGGTTCCATGGGAACAGAGAAAAAAATACGGGCAATAATCTCCAAAAGAAGGAAAATAGATGCTCCAGTACAACCTCCCAAAAAAACTAGTTTAAACCATTTCATATCAATATTCTTTCACTCACTAACACATTTTCTTCTGACTCCTGAAAAATAATAATCTAAAAGAAAAATCATATGAACAGGAGACAATAATCAGTTCAATTCGATAATTTCATCCTTATATTCTCCCGCAGGAAGATCCTTTATCTGCCTTGAGCTATTGTTAACGACGACCGAGCCCCGGAAAATGGTGCCCTTATTAAAAATAATAGGCCCTTTAACCTCAAGTTGTTTGCAATGCAATAAAGAGGGCACTCCGAACTGAGTTGCCAAACTTAATTGGTCAGCTCTGTTATAATAGTCGCCCTCCAAACTAATGATTGGAGGAATTCCTTTCCTTTCTGGCATGAGTTGAATCTGGAAGTCTTCTGTCATTGTGTATGCATCAGACTGCAAAGCAAATAAATCCTCTGAAGTTTTAACAGGAGCGAACCTTGAACGTGGAACCTTCAGTGCAATAGAATTCTCAAAGCATTGAATTGCAGCACCCATAGCCACTTCAAGCTGCAAGACGGGATCAGTGTTAGAATTGGTTGGATCAACTGTCTTTCGATTCCTTATGACGGGAAGTTCAAGAACACCTCCCGATTCCATCATCTGTTCTCTTAATGAATCCAGACGAATCCATATATTATTAGTATTAAAATAGCGATACTTGTGAATATTTTGGAAAGCTTCAGCGTCTCCTTTCTCGCACTGTGCTACTTCTCTTAAAATCAATGCTCCCGTGTCTTTGTTTTTAGCCAAATGACCTCCCTTCTTATCGGCTTCA
>Ga0315319_10000762_pt1 | contig 10727 bp, 6 predicted proteins | sample M1500m3416metaG_FD_203463 | JGI IMG/M metagenome (GOLD analysis project Ga0315319, IMG submission 203463) | Ammonia-oxidizing marine archaeal communities from Monterey Bay, California, United States - M1 500m 3416 | ecosystem: Environmental > Aquatic > Marine > Intertidal zone | place: USA... | reverse complement strand
TGACCGTTCTCGATACGCATCAAAGTCTCATGACTACCATGCTCAGCCACGCGGCCTGCTTCCAGGAAGACAATGTTGTCGGCACGACGAATCGTCGATATACGGTGGGTAATCAGGAATATGGCTCGACTGGTTGCTTTAGGGTCTTTCGCCCATTCGCTCAAATTCCCCAGCACACGGTGCTCTGTATCGGCATCCAGTGCTGCAGTGGGCTCATCCAGCACCAGTATGGGCGCCTCCCGAATGATTGCCCTGGCGATCGACAAACGCTGTCTCTGCCCTGTTGACAAACGTCCGCCTCGGTCACCAAGCATAGTATCAAGTCCCTCCGGTAATGCCTCTACTGACTTTTCCAGGCATGCGATTTTTATGGCTTCATCAATTCGTTCGTCATCTGCTTCAGGGACCGCGTAGCAAACATTTTCTTTAATGGTCATACCAAAGAGGACGTTTTCCTGTAGTGCAATAGCGATGTTTTTGCGCAACGAGTCTATTGAAAACTCACGTAGATCGTGCCCATCTACGGAGATGGTTCCTCGATCAGGATCAAACAGCCTAAGCAACAAGCTCATCAACGTCGATTTGCCCGAACCGGTCGGGCCGACAATCGCAGTGATGGTGCCCGGCACTGTGCTCAGATTGACGCCATCTAGAATCGGCCTGTCCAAGGAATAAGCAAACGCCACATCCTCAAAACGTATCTCTCGTTCGAAACCCTGGAAGGCGATTGCGCCCTCACGATCGCTCACTTCGGGCTCGATATCTAGAATATCGAATACTCGTTTTAAACCCATTGCAATGTGCTGTGCCCACCCCCACATCTCCATCACTTCGCCCATCGAATCAATCGCCTGTTCGTAGCGCTCTCGTGTCCACTGAAATGCAGACAGGTTCCATACAACAAAAGTCAGGCCCGCGAGCGCAATCAATTCAGTCGCAAAGGTCGGCTCACCTCCATTTGCCCAGAGCGCCATCGAAAAGACACCGCCAAAAATAAACAGTTGGGAATAGATATCGTTTATGACGCCAACCCGTACCTCTAATCTTGTATAGCGGTACTCAGCATTGAACGCGATTAGAGAGTCATCTTCGAATTGTTGCTGAGATCGTGTTCCAGCTTGGTAGGCCTTACTCAACTTGATAGCTCGAAAAGCCTCCTGAACTCTGGAGGTAAGATCCGCATTTGCCATGCGCTTTACCAATGAACGCGTGCGAAAGCGGGGCATAGCCCATCGTGCCAGAATCATTGTTGGCACTAAAATAAATGTCGCAATCAATCCAAGCAATGGCGATAGGATCGATATGATCGCCAATGTCGAAACGATATTGACGGTCATGATGCCAAGTTCTCCAAAAACCTTCAGAACATCTGTCACCGATTCAGAGTCTGACTGGATACGCCAGATGGAATCACCTACCCGATGGTCGGCATGGTGGCGTAACGAGAGACGGTGCCAGCGATCAACAAGGGCAAGACGCAGATCTTGATTGATTCTCTGAAAGATCCAGATAACGTAATACAGAAGTGTCAGATCCAGTGGCCAAAGTAGCAGAAAGAGGACAAATTCAACCTTAATGGGAGCCCAACGCAACTCCATCCGTTGCTCCAGGGTTAGTGTGTCAACCACCTCGTTCGACATCTCCGGGGAGCCAATCATTGCTGCGAGACCTGGCATCAGCGCCTCGTTCTGCAGCAGGGACTGATTGATAATTTCAGCCATCAATAGTCCAAGTAGCAAATAACCCAGACCCTGAATTAACGTCAGCCCGTAATAATAAATAAGATGAGTGCCAACTCTTACCCTGTATTTAAGCCCGTCCAAGCCAACACGGATTTGCACAAACCAGCCTAGTAGACAGGCGAAGGTAATTAGTCCCATATAGATACTCAGTGCCGAACCTTCGATCAACACAACAGCAATCATGTTGGCGAGAACGGAGGACAGCAACAATACCACCAGGGAAGTGCCCTGCACTCTGCCGGAAAGAAATAGCAACGGCCAGGTGGAAACTACTATCATCACAACCAAGGCATAGAACACATTAAATGGATATTCGAGACTGGCAGGAACGAACCCACTGTACGGCCCAATCACGGCCAGCAGAGTCACCAGCGGTGGCATATACCAAAAGCTGTAGCCACGACCGCCAATCAACTCGGCGATGCGTTGCTCAATACCTGCACCCGGCAACCACCAGCAACCAAGAATCTGAGGGGATATGTAAGGCCAGCTTCGCACTAATAATTGTACAACGGTAAGAAAACCGCTGGAGTCATCTTTCGCGGATAAATCTCTCTCGGTGGGGATCGGGTCGCCTTCGCCGTAAAAAGGTACGGTATCAGCGAGCCCCTGAGATCGTTTAACTGTTTCTCTGTCCAAGTTCTAACTATATCCTATAACCAGAAATCACCAGGTTAAACGAGTCGTTTAACCTTGCCCCTTGTTGATCGAGAGGTCCGCAGTAATCGGATCAACACCGGTGCTTTCCTTTAAAGAATTATGACTGATGATCAGATCAAGCCATGTGACGTTTCGTTATCTCGTTTGTTTTAGGTGGATGTGGTCAACCGTGCCAGGGTCGCTTTCCTGTGTGCTTTCGTCCACTCGCCGGACAGGGCGGCTCGGGTATTCTGGGCAGAATCCCAACATCGAGCCCGCAAATAATGGATCGCTGCCCGCATAGCATCAACAGAGCCCAACCGTTCCAGGGCAAGGCAGGCTATCAGTGGTGGATACCCATTTTCGTCATCAAGGGTATCGATTAATGCAGCTTCCACTTCTGATGAAGGCGAATCTGTATTACTCACCCACGCAAGCAGCGCCAGGGAACTTAAGTATCGAATCTGGCTCAGCACCGCTAATCGCGCCTCACCCTCAATTGATACATCCCAGGCCGGAATATCTTTGGCGAGAAACCGGTGTAATTGCTTCACGGTTGCAGGTCCAAACGTTCCCAGGGCGCACAATGCGTCCAGGGCAACTCGAATGACGCAGCCCTCTGGATCGTTAAGCAGCGCCGCAACATCATCAATGTGCGCTCCGACAGCTTTGGGTCCGGCGTCGCCCAATGCATAGACTGCATTGAGACGTATCCAGGGATCCTCGTGATGAAGAAGCTTAACTAACCGCGGTACTGCGGGTGCACCGATAACGCCAAGAGCAATGGCTACATCTTCGGGCGTGAACTGCCCCCCAATATAAAACCGATTAAGATGATTAGCGGACCTGCCGAAAAGGGCTTTATTATTGGGGTCAGGCGACCTGTGTTTATCTTGTCCTGCAGTCTGTAAAAGTGCATCAATGAGGCCGTCAACCGCGGGCGCGCCAATAGCTGCAGCATCGTATAGGCTCGAAAGACGCTCCTGCTGACTCGCACTGCGCATGCCGGCCAAAAGGCCCTTCAAATCCTGTCCCTCTGGTAGCGTGCGTCCTTCGTTACGATCTGCACCACGCAGCCAGTTCCAAAGCGATTTCCACGCGACGGGAAGATCGTGCGGGTTCGAAAGGTCGGCTGGCGTTTGCCATTCTGGTTCCTGGTGATCCCAAGTCGGGGCGACTGGGTCTTCGGTCCTTAAAGCGACGAACTTTACCAGGTAGCGGCCGCGGTCACTATTGTTGGGTGTCCCGGCATGAGCTAAATCGAAGTCGGCGATCACCACTGAACCTGCTGGAATTACGCGCATAACGGCTTGCTCGGCACAGACATCGTGCAGTGTCGCATAAAGATGCGAACCTGCAAGAAAACGAGTAGGACCCATATGTAACGGCGTGTCGTGGGGGAAATAAAAAACATTGGCAGCACGAAAGGTATGCCAGCGAGTGCGCGCACAGGAAGCATGCCCATCCTGATGCCAGTAGGGGGCGGAAATTGAACCCTTTGCCATCTTTGGTTGACCGTCAAAAGCCTCAATTTGTGTAGCCTGATTTTCACCGAGGGGTTCACTGTTGTGCGGGAAACGATGTGGGAGGAAGGCGAATTGACGACCAAGCAAACTTATCAGTGCGCCGCAAACAGTAGGGGCGTCGCACAAGAGGTTAAGCGCCGGGACGCGTGGCACGATGTTATCGCCGGGATGAGGGATTTCATTTTCCAGCGCGTACGCGACTTGCTCGGTAACGCTAGCATGAAACGACGGGTCCAGGTTCGAGTCGACCATGATGTATCCATCAGCAATATACCGCTGTACCTGCTCATCGCATAGTAAAATAGGTTTTTGCCGATTCATTCCAAAGATCCATCCCTGCTGGCTGTACTGGAAACAAAGTCTTTTTTTTGTGTCCGCTTCAGTACAAATGAAAATATTTTTGCCGACCGAATGGTAAACTCGAGACGGATTTCGGCTGATTTTATTTGTCCATCCTCAAGCATAATTTTGTCGGTTGCCGTTTCATTCAGTTTCCTTTCTGCCAAGACAGATTTTTTTGGGTCTATCACTTTGATTTCTATTGAACCGCCTAGCTCAACATCCGCGGTGATCTTCAATGCTTCGCCCTGGTATGGTATCAGCGAAGTGCTTATCATCCCAGGTTCACCAGGCCTTAGTTGTTGGTATCCTGCAAATCCATCCGCTCGCAATGTTGCGAGCGCAAGGCAACCTTTGCGCCAACCAAAATGTAACCAGTCGCTACCGCCATAATATATACGGATTTCATTGTCTAAAAAAACCGGGGAAACGCAGGCGTAGACGCAACCATAGTCATAGTCCAGTTTTGTCTCGCTACATCCAATGAGCGGTTTGCCCTGGTCTATGCGTTCCCAGCTAGTCGTGTCGGCGCTCCAGGCCAGCTCCGTCCAGACTCGGTCGGAAACCTGATCGTGTATTGCGATCAAGCCCAGATATAGTCCGGCACATTCAAACACCGAGATTGCATAAGGCTGTAATTCCCAGGAAGAACCTTCGATGACAACCTCAACTGCAGACCAATTCACGAATTCGCTGCTTTCTAATCTCGCGACCTGCCGCATCCAACGGTGGTTGGTTTTGGATTCTGAGCCGATGATCGCCCGGTCAGATTTGGTCCAAGTTCGGGTAAAGGCAACATATTTACCTAATGCGGGTACCCATATGGCATTGTTATGGGTGTCTCCAGCTGAGTCCGATTCAATTTTTCGTGGGCTTGACCAATTCATGCCGTCCGGCGAAAGGCTGGTATTTAACCCTTGAAAGATAGTTTTGTACTTATTTTCGATCTCGGGACCGGCGTCATCCTTGAGAACGCCGGCACCATGAGGTCCTCTCCAAACGATGTTGTTACGTTTACTACCATGATAATCAACTAGGCCCAGATTGGGCTTTTCCCAGTAAATACCATCTTTGGAAACCGCGTAGCAAATCCCCATCTCCTGGTCTTTGTGGCCTTTATAAGGCTGATTCAAACGCTCCTGGAGTGACATACCTTTGGCGGAGTTTGCTACGATGAACGGACTGTACCAACACTTATAGACTTCCTCATCGACGTCAAAAATAATATTCCCATAGAAATTATCAAAACGCCGCTCCCATGGCTGATCTTCCACCAATAATGGGTTTGCATAATGTTTTTCCACTGAGCCTATGGTTAGGTCCACATTTCTTGTCGTAGATACAATTCGGTTATCTAGCAATAAAAATCTGCGTTCAACATCGATTTTCGATCGCGTTGCAGCAAGGTCTGGGCTCCTAAGGTATGGAGTTGGCGTGCTGGTAACGCCGGAAGTCTTAGAACCAACTAACGGGGGCTTCCGTTGAAAATCTGGCATATGAGTGTCTAAATGACCCCCTTCGAGTTTTAGGCATCAGTAATCCTAGGTTGTATTGCGCATTAGTGGAATATGAGCCTTGTAAAATAAAACCATGTTACCTAAAAATATCCCCCAAAATTGGTTCATCAGTAATTTGAATTATCTGGCGTAAATTGCTGCTGAGGGAGATCATGATGAAGAAAGTTAGATCGGATCCCTTTTTGGGTGCTTTTTTGTTGTTCCGTTTCATGGCATTGTGAATCGGCTACTCAAATAAACGAAATGTTGATACTCTTTTCATGGTAATTTTGCAGAGTCAAACCAGCATGACCAAGGCAAAAACAATTGGCGGAATTCGCTGTACCTACAATCTTATGCCGCGAGTCTACTTGCAGATATACAACTCTGTAAAGTCAGGGAACATGGGCAGTGCGCGTCAGCTGCAGTCGATGGCCAATGGCGTGATTCAAGAGCTAGTCAGAAATTCTCCAGGTCTTATACGCAGTATCAAGCATGGCTTGAAGATGGTGGGTTACAATATGGGCAAGGCAAGGAGGTCGTTCTTGCAAATTCAGTCCGGCAGCACCCGATTCAAAGAATTGGTGCCCAAGTCGAACGGCATCTAGCGCTTGTCCTCTATTTCAACATCAATGAATTTCCTGCGAGAAGATTTCTTTCTTTCTCCCATTAAAGTGATATTGGATTTCTATGCGTCAAACATTATCGATACGGGCCCTCCTAACCCGCTGAAGGTGCACTGAATGCCCACGGTTCTCGGCATCGATATAGGTACCCAAAGTGTCAAAGTTGTTTTCTACGATGCTGAGGCGCACACCTGCGTTGCTGTCGCTAGCGCACCACTAGAGCTCCATCAAACGAACTCAGGGGTCGCAGAACAGCAGGCTGATTGGTGGGTGCAGGCTTTGCGAATAGCGCTTCAACAGGTGGACCAAAGCGTGCGCGAGGCTGTATTGGCGGTCGGTGTTTCCGGTCAACAGCACGGCTTTGTACCCTTGGATAAATCTGGCCAGGTGCTGGCTAAGGTAAAACTCTGGTGCGACACCTCCACAGGCGCCGAGTGTGACCAGATTACCGCCGATTTCGGCGGAGTAGATGAATGTATCGCTGAGACTGGAAATCCTGTCCTGCCTGGCTATACGGCCTCCAAAGTACGCTGGTTTCGTAATGCCCACCCTGACCTGTATGCGAAGATGGACTGCATACTCCTGCCCCACGATTACCTTAACTTTTACCTGACTGGCGAGCGTCGTATGGAAGCGGGTGATGCATCCGGAACCGGTTTTCTTGATATCCGTAACCGGCAGTGGTCCGAGAAAATGTTACGCGCGATAGACCCAAGGAGAGATTTACTAGACTGCTTGCCGGATGTCGAACTACAGAACAAGACGATCGGTACTTTGTTACCGGCAGTCGCAGATGAACTCGGGCTGCCGTCGAAGACGCCGGTATCAATCGGTGGTGGTGATAATATGATGGGCGCAATCGGTACCGGCAATGTTACGGCTGGGATCGTGACCATGAGTTTGGGTACCTCAGGTACCGTTTATGCTTATTCGGACACACCCATCGTCGATCCAGAGGGTAACATCGCTGCATTCTGTTCATCTACGGGTGGTTGGTTGCCGCTGCTTTGCACCATGAACTGCACGGTTGGCACGGAACTCATGCGTGACCTTTTCAAGGTGGACTTACCGACTTTCGAGGCACAGCTCGCCGCTGCAGGTCGTGGCGCTGACGGTATGATAACCGTGCCGTTTTTTAACGGCGAGCGAACACCAAATCTACCCAATGCCAAAGGGTGCATTTTAGGCATGGACAGCCGCAATATGCGTACGGAGAACTTTTTACGCTCCGCTGTTGAGAGCGCCACCTTTGGGCTCCGTTTTGGCCTGAACGGATTGGCCGTGCGGGGTATCAAAGCAAACGAGATTGTACTCACTGGCGGCGGCGCCAGCAGTGACATCTGGCGACAGATCGTTGCTGATATCTGCAATGCTCCGGTTACGGTGCTCAAACACGATGAGGGTGCTGCCTTGGGTGCCGCCCTGCAGGCGCTTGCGATGCTCAACGGCGAAGGTATGGGCAACCAGGCCGATGAGCATCTGCAACCTGATGTAGAACGATGCTGTGAGCCGCGCCCATCCGCTGTTGATTCATACAATCAAATCTACCAGACCTATCAGCATGCTGTTGGACAGGTGGCGCAGTACTACCTTTGACTGTCGGGGAAACAGCACGACGGTGGCAATACCACGAGTTCTGATCCACAGGATACCTGAGCCGGTATAACTGATCGTGTTGTTCATGATGTGCATGCCGGGCCTTGCGATATAGGGGTGCGAACGATGGTTTTCAGATTGTTGGTGATAAATGAGCTTAACGGGAAACTCGATATCCTGGATATTGGTGTTATAGGTAAATGCTGCAGAGAATGATTGCCCAGCTTAGGCAGGTGATCATAATTGCCATAAACACCACTGCTGAATCCATAGCCTTCGCCCACCCCGGCCACTCATGCAGATCTCCACCGATGCGATCAACGACTGCTTCAATAGAGCTGTTGACTAATTCGGCGAGCATCAGCAATAACAGCGGGAGCGATAACGGATCCTGGCTATCACTGCTATTCCCGTTCATTTACTTGTGCGGCTGCCCTATTCCACCCAACTGATGACTTAGCATTCAAATGTTACAAGGCGCTTTAATACCGGGTGGGTTCAGATCCTTAAGAGAACATTGTCATTAGATTAGTTCCAGTGGCTAACCCCTTGAAAAACCCTACGGAAACGATGCGCTGGTTTAACCAGGATCTATAGAGTCACCATTGATCTGTATTTCAAAATAGTGAAAAATAAAGGAGTGAATATCAAACAAGCACAACGGTTTCTGGGTAAGGTAAATGTTCAGCCCTTAGCAGACGCCATCATCGCTCTGGAACCTCAAGTATGGCACGAACAGTTAATTCGCCAACAAAGTTATGAAGTGCACAAAGACACCGAATCAATTGTGCTGTTGTTCTGCGATGAAACCTGGCCAGAAGGAAAAGTTCATCATGAATCCGGCTGGGAGCACCTGGCTATTACTGCGATGCCGCTCGTCAATGAAATAATTGAGACCTATTATGCTAAAGGGGGCATTGTAATAAGGGCCATGGCAGCCAGGTTAATTGCTGGTGGGCGTATTAACCCGCATATTGATGCCCTCAAATCCTTCCATATGAGTCATCGTATCCATGTCCCAATAACCTCCAATCCAGCGGTGCGCTTTATGATTGAGGGCAAGCCCTACCCGTTCGAAGTAGGCAAAGCGTATGAAATCAATAATCAGAAAAAGCACAGCGTTCTGAATATGAGCAAAGAAGATCGTATTTCCTTCATTTTTGATTATGTTCCACCTGACGCAGGAAAATCAAAGTTGGCCACTCCCTTATGAGTGAATCAGCTAGTACCAAGGAAAAAAGCATCGCACAAGCCATTGGTTTTATGCGCGCCAATCGCCCGCTGCGAACAGAAGAGTTGTGTCGTGATTATTTAAAGCAGAATCCAGGCTGCGCCGAACACCTTCGCTTACTCAGTCACGCTTTGATGAAACAGAAGCGCCTGATAGAAGCGGAAGAAAAATTACGTTTTGCCATATCATTGTCTCCTGACTACCCTCAACTGCACGAAGACTTAGGTAGTGTGCTTGCAATGCAATCACGGTTTGATGACGCTATACCCGAGTTAGAGCATGCTATCCGACTCCAACCTGCCTTACCATTGGCCCACAAAAAGCTAGGGCAGGCCCTGGCAGCAGCGGGGCGAGGTAAGGAAGCCGATGAAGAATTTCAATCCTATATTGATAGCGACCCGGCTAGAAAAGCAATTATAGAGGCTGCCGCACTACTCAATAATCAGCAGATCGAAGAAGCTATCCAAGCTTTCCACGCCATACTGAAAAGCAACCCCGAAGATGTTAATGCCATGCGATATCTCGCTCGAGCTTACAGGCAAGCTAGCAAACATTTGCAGGATGCAGAAGCATTATTGCGTAACGCCACTCAGCTGGCCCCTGGATTCATCGCAGCATGGTTCGACTTAGCGTCGCTGTTAAACCTTCGAGATAAAAAGATGGAGTCTATTGCTGCCTATCAGAAAGTAGTTCAACTGGACCCGGAAAACGCCGCTGCCTGGGGAGGTCTGGGCAGCGCTTATGCCATCGCCATGTATCCTGAAAAAAGTGCTGAAGCCTATGCTAAATCGATACAACTCAAACCTGATGTCCCAAATGTACTAATGGGACAGGCTCATATCCTCAAAACTCTAGGTGATCAGGCTGCGGCGCTGAACGCTTATCGTGCAGCAATCAAAATCAAACCAGATTTCGGAGAAGTCTACTGGAGCATGGCAAATCTGAAGGTTTTCCACTTTGAGGACCAGGAATTAAGCGCTATGTTGAAGCAGTTGGAACAGGATAATCTCTCGGAAAGTGAAGAAATTCATTTCCGTTTTGCCCTCGGAAAGGCCTTCGAAGACAAGAAGGATTATGACCAGGCATGGCACTTCTACCATACAGGTAATCAGAAACAGCGGGCAATTGTAGATCATTATCCCCTCGAAATGGAAATCCGCCAGAATCAGTTGAGAGAAGTTTTTAGTGAGCGTTTTATACGGGAACGAAGTGATGTCGGTCACGATGTCAGCGACCCAATTCTTATCGTCGGCTTACCTCGCTCAGGTTCAACGCTTATTGAACAAATTCTAGCCAGTCACAGTCAGGTGGAGGGAACATCTGAACTCCCCGTACTCGGTAAAATAGCTGAGTCAATAGGCCAACATCGAATAGACGGGATTCAGTATCCAATGGCGGCCAGGGAACTACGAAACAGGGACTGGCGAGCGTATGGATTGCAATATATCGAGGAAACCCAGCGACACAGAGTCACTAACAAACCGTTTTTTACGGACAAGCTACCTAACAACTTTCCCCAGATAGGTCTGTTA
>Ga0315319_10000761_pt1 | contig 10729 bp, 11 predicted proteins | sample M1500m3416metaG_FD_203463 | JGI IMG/M metagenome (GOLD analysis project Ga0315319, IMG submission 203463) | Ammonia-oxidizing marine archaeal communities from Monterey Bay, California, United States - M1 500m 3416 | ecosystem: Environmental > Aquatic > Marine > Intertidal zone | place: USA... | reverse complement strand
AGTACGTACCCACTCTGAGTATGCTAGTCGGCCCGTTAGGAGCTGCTAGGCTGGTGGTGTTAGCAGGAGGTCGCGAGAGACTGGCCAGAATGCCGAGCGGCAGCCTACAGGTCCTCGGGGCCCGTGGTGCCATGGCTGCTCATCGTAGGGGCGCTCCTTCGCCCAAGCATTCACCCGTTCTGTTCTCTCTGCCACAGGTCTCGAGGTCTCCTCGATGGGTCAGGGGAAAGATTGCCCGATACATGGCTGGTAAGTGTTCGATTGCGGTTCGCGTCGATCACTTCGACGGCGAGCCGTGGGGAGAGGAAAGGATAGCAGAGATCAACCAAGAGTGCGAGAACATCCGCGAGAGGTTCCCAAAGCCACCAAGGAGGTGATGAGTTGGCGCGTAAGCCAGTAAAACTCGCTTGGGGAGTAAGACGTGAAGGTCGTTCTCTGTGGACTAGGAACGCCGTCCGCGGAGTCTCAGTTAGAGGCGAGCGCAGGAAGACGGATTCTCGAATAGAATGGAGGGCTTGGGATCCCACCCGCTCCAAGGTCGCAGCAGCCCTGCTGCGAACCAACGGCGACCCCTCGAGGCTGCTTCCAGAGACAGGCTCGACGTGCCTCTATCTGGGTGCGTCGTTCGGCTCTACAGTCTCACACATACACGATCAGGCCTGCGGCACTCTCAATCACCATGGAGGACAGGTCGTGGCAGTTGAGATAGCTCCTCGGGCGATGCGTGACCTGTCGGAACTGGCCAGCCTCAGGTCCGGACTCGTACCTGTTCTAGGCGATGCTAGAAAACCGCAGACAGTAACTCCCTATATTCGCAGTCAGGCGGACTGGCTGCATCAGGACCTCAGTATCGCAGATCAGGCCAAGACCTTCGTTAGAATGGCCGGTGCGTTCCTCAGGCCCGGCGGCACTGGTTTGTTGTCACTGAAGGCGGCAAGCGAGAGATTGTCGGACGGCGACGACGACAACAGGTTCGCGAAGGCCGCGAGAATACTCCGAGAGTCTGACCTCGAGGTAATCGAGAGAATCAACCTGAAGGGTCTCGAAGAACAGCACGTTGTTTTCCTAGTTAGGAAGACAGCCCATTCAGGCTAATTCAGACCATCCAACGCCGAGTAAAGCCGCGCCGAACACCACGCCGATGACATACATCGCCAGCGACAAATAATTCATCACTAGGCCAGCAAGGGCCTCGTTACGAGAGAGACCATTCATCTCTTTTGAGGCTTTGAAACCCATATGACCAAACACAATTCCAGCAATGGTCGTGAATGGTGCAAGACATGCAGTGAAGCACACAAAACCGGCGGTTATATGGCAAACCCAAGTTGCGATTCCCAGCCACATTGAATATGTGGCGGAGTCGTTCGCCTGCGGGACCGGAAGCATCGGCTGTTGGTAGGCTCCGGCTCCAGCATACGGGTTGAACTCTTGAGAATTTCCAGATTCGGCACTCGGTGTGCCGGAGAGTACCACTGTCTCTGGAGCATCTTCCATGGACTCCGATACTGGTAGTGCAATTGAAACTATCTTGGCGTCAGTATCATGGAGTCGAATGGGTTCAGCGGGTCATGCCAGAGTTACCGGAGGTCGAGACTGTCAGGAGAGGCCTCGAGAATCATCTCTTGGGCCGACGCATCGAGCAGGTCGAGCTGCGCCGTCCCGACCTTCGTTTCCCGTTCCCGGAAGGATTCGAGGGGTCGCTGCGTGGCAGGCTGGTCGAGCGCATAGGCAGGCGCGCGAAATACCTCCTGATTAGACTCGACAATGGAACTACTTGGATGTGCCATCTTGGAATGACCGGGCGCTGGACTCTGCTGGGCGCGGATAGCACCCAGAGCGATGACGGGAAACATGACTGGGTCGTCATTCATCTGGAAAACGGAGGGAGGGCAGTGTTCTCGGATCCCCGGCGTTTCGGCTTCATGGATCTCCTAGAGACTGCCGAACAGGATCAAAACAAGTTCCTCGCCAAACTCGGGCCGGAACCCACTCCGGACTACCTGACTCCAATGGATTTAGCCGAGAATCTCAGGGGGCGCAAAATCTCGATGAAGGCTGCCCTGCTAGATCAGAGAACTGTGGCGGGACTAGGGAATATCTACGTCTGCGAGATCCTATTCCGCGCGGGGGTATCGCCACGCAGATCTGCTTCTAGTGTGGCTGCCAAGTCTGGAGTAACAGACAGAATCGAACGAATCACCGCCGCCACCCACGATGTTATTGTCGAAGCAATTGACGCGGGCGGATCTACAATCAGCGATTTCGTAAACGTCGAGGGAGATCTGGGCTACTTCAGCCACTCGTTCCAAGTCTATGGCAGGGAGGGTGAGCCCTGCCTGGCCAAGTCTTGTGATGCTACCATCAGGCGCATTGTACAATCAGGCCGCTCGACATTCTACTGTCCAAGCTGCCAGCGTTGATCTAGAGGTCACTCCTGATTGATATGATTGACAAGTTGATAAACCTCCAATTCTAATGCTAATATTCGTCGCAAGAAGGGCGTGATACAGCATTCCGTGGTCTTTGGACATACACGGAAACAAGTCCCCAATCGTTGACCAATTGTGCCGTTGGAAGTGAGAAAAATGTGCAAAGAAACAAGTCGTGACGTGTTTGTCATCGGTGACGTTGCAGACCACCCACGCGCAACATATTCTTTCGTAGGGAGTTGTTAGAATGGGCACCATCAGAAAATGGTCACTTACTCTGGTTAGGAAATACAAACCCTCTGCCAAAACAATCAATGTCGCCACCTTCTATTTTGGCAGAGACCTCGATGAGCTTTCTCCGAGCTGGAGGGCCATGTCTATGGGTCGCATGTTGGGAATTTCCAATGAGGAGTCCGAAGAAGAGGTCGAGAGTGAGGGAGAGTGTAGGAAGTTGCCCGAAGGTCTGATTTCTCTACTTGATTCGGCAAGGCTCACCGATACGGCCATGGAATCGGGCTTCCATGTCGAGATGACTAACGTCAAGCCAGGCCATGACCCATCTTGGAGAAAGTTCGTGATGCTGGCCGAGGGAACAGAGCGAGGACCGTCCTTCTTCGGCAGGAGGATGGACACAATCCGAATCTCATACGTGGAAAGTGGCACTGAGAACACAATGGAGTTCGTGCCGTTGTCGCCGGACCCCATGCCCTCATGTATTTGGGCTAGGGTGACCGAGCTTTCAGATGCGACACTTGCGGGAATTATCGCTGAGGGTATGCTCTCCGGCCCACATTCCGAACAGACCACCCTAGACGAGTTCATGGATCTGAGATTTGAGGACAAGATCTCCCGTGCTAGAGGGCTCGTTTTGCCGGGTCCGGACTGGGACGGGTGCTGCTAGAACTGTCACCCGTGACGCCGATTTCTCTGCACTACAGACGCAATATAATGAGGGAGAGATGAGAAGAAAATGACTGAAATCAAACTGAGAGAATACGATGAAACACCAGCGATACCGAAGGTGATGATATCCGATAGACTACCCGAACTAGAGGAAGAAGCCATCAAAGACGCCTCGCAACAGGACTCCATAGAGTGGGCTCAGGGTATGCTAAGCTACTACGACCCTGGGTCTGTTCATGACATGCCTAAATACGGTATCACACTGCAAATACTCTCGAAAGAAACCGCTAGGTGCATTTCTGTTTTCGACCACTCATACTGCATGTTAATGTTACAGATGGTGATAGCAACCTTCGAACATGCCGGCTTGACTCTAGAGGTCGACCCTTACACCGTGCTGAGGCCCTACAAAACTCCCGAGGAGCAAGATTCCGAACATGAAGAGACTCAAACTGATATTAACGAGACTTTCGCCATAGAGGTGGTCTGATGTGGATGTTCACGACCTACGGGTTCCTTAGCGTTGTTCAGCACAACGCCATGCCTGACCACTTCCAGATCAAGTCTAGGGTCCGTGACCCGCTGTCTGAACTCTGGCCGGACCACGAGATTGAGGTCATAGACTGGGCCGACTACAGGTTCCGCATCACGATCGAGAAGTCCGATGCCCTACCTACCCTGCTCAAGGTCATGGAATCCGTCGACTACACCAGCTTCAAGGGCGCCTGTAGTCATGACAGCAGATACCACTTGGTCCTGACGAAAATCTGGAATATCATGTACTCATACCAAAGAGAGATGGAATCGTTAATCTAGAGTCCAACTCATCACCGGAGGAAGGAAGATGATTGGAGACCACAGGGATGGGGAACTCGAACGCGTCCTCCAGCAGGCACTGGACGACGGCAACTCGGTCTGGGTCATAGGCGATATCCACGGTCATTTGGAGACCTTTCAGGCTCTGATAGAAAGGCTGAATCTATCCAAGGGATCCCAACCAATCTACCAGAAGAAAAACCCGAGAAAATACTGGCCTTCGCCCCTAGGTGACCACGTTATCTGCTTGGGCGACCTGATAGATAGAGGCCCTGACAGCCTAGGGGTGCTGAGGTTTGTGGAGGATTCGGAGAACATCCATTCCATCCGGGGGAATCACGACGAGATGCTAAGACTCTCGGTCTCACCGAAGCATGGCAAGATGATGAAATCGTGGCTGAAGTATGGTGGAGTCGATACCCTCCAATCGTTCTCCGATGACCCAGATGAACAGATTGAGATTGCTAAGGAGTGGTTGCCTTTCATCGAGAGCCTTCCAACCGAACTCGTCCTCAATAATCACAGGCTGGTACACGGAGGGTATGATATCAAAAAAGACCTTGAAGAGCAGAACAATCAGGACAGAATGTTCTCTCGATCTATCTTCAGCTTGGAGGTCGCTATAGACTCTCAGAGGCAAGTTATTGTGGGCCATACGACAGTACAGGCTTTGTCGCGAGACATTGATGGGGTTTGGGCCAGTGAGCTAGAGAAGATGGTCCTCGAAAGTGGAATTTGGGCCAGTGATATCCTGTTAGACGACGGTAGACCTGCTGTGATGGCGATTGACACGGGGATATATCTGTCCGACGAGGAACTCCCTAGGCTGACTGCACTGAACCTGTTGACTGGCGAAGTCGTATCCCAACCAAGGGTAGAATCCGTGACTCTGGATTGAGGAATATTGCCACGAAGTTTGGCCCTCCGGGCCAATTCCATGAGAAGAACACTTTTCCAAACAATCTGTTGGACTGTTCAAAGGTAGCCAGCAATTATGGGAATCCAGTTCTGGTAACTCCTGCCGACGTCGAAACGCTTCTGGATTAGGCCGGGTTTGACTGGCAATCCCTGGTCCTCTGCCATCACATGGCAGATTGCGGCCAACACCCCTCGGATATGCCCCTCCAGGTTGCCTCCGGATAGAGTGCAAACAAACCATGCCTCCTCGATCCCAGTATTGAGATCTCCATAAATGGTCTCACCTAGGTTGGCTCTCTGCAGTATTGCTCTAGCGGATTCACTAGCAGAAGCACCCTTTCTCCTCAACTCCCACAGTATGACCTTCATCCTCTTCAGGGAGCGGAATCCGAATGACTCCGCCTCATTGCGCCCAATCCCAGGAAGGCAAAGTCCGACATAGTGGCCAAACCTTGAGTCGAACCCCATCTCCTTCGCTGCAAGGTGGAGGCAAGTCGCAGCAGATGAACCCACTCCATGTGGGTGAGCGGCTCTCCAGATTGGCCCTTCGTTCGCAAGAGGACTTCGACTAGGCCGCCCTCTGTCCGGCCAGCCAATGTCCAGCAACTCTAGGGAACGCGTTCTATGTCCATCCGTTCTTGCGTACCTCTTGATTAGGCCAATGACTTCTTTCTTCTGGCGAGTCGGACCATCGTTGTTACCACCGCTGTCGATCGTTCTCAGGTAGTTCCACGACCTACCGTTTCCAGCCTTCTCGTGCGATTCCCCTATCGAAGTCCGACCCGGCCTCTGCCCCAGTCTCACGGGGGGACCTCTGCCGGACATTCTGCCCTCTTCGTCGAGCTGGACCCTGTCGTAATCGACTAGATCATACTCTTGAATTGGAGCAAGACAGACCATGCACTCGAGCATGCTGTCGTTGAGGACAGCCTGTGATTTCAGGCTGCAATGATCGCAGACAAACCCGTCTCCGGGCTCTAGCCTTTCCGAGCAGGTGACATCAGTACGCATTCCCATGCTTACTATCGTTTGGCATGGGTCTTGCCTACCGTCACCGGTGATTTCAGGACTTTGATTTCAACTTCGGAACTAAGACACATAGGGTCTTAGCCCCATCACACTCCTTGATGTGGTGCCTTTTCAGGATCTTAAACACATCATCATCATCTGGGCTGTCGCCCAAGTACGAATGGTAGTGCTTGCATATCTCCTGAATGAGATTTTTGTCCCAATCGTGGAATTCTGTCGAGAATTCCTCCACCTCGCCCCCCTCTGAATTGTCGGCTACTGTATCTCCCTTGACGACTATGGATTTGGTGTCTCCAATCCAATCGGAGTCATCCGGCTCCTCCTGTCTTTCCGGCTCCCTGATCCCATCTTCAGTCTCTAGCATCTTGGAGCCCTTCATCCCAGTCTTCCATCGGTTCTTTGCTGATTTCTCCCTGCGTAGGCTGGATTTCAACAGAGCCCCAATCCTCTCTCCCCGGGTGATGGCGAGGCCCGCGGAGTACGAAAGAAACAGTCCGGACTCGAATTCATAGAATTCTTCTCGCAAATTCGTCGCTAGCCTTTCGAGTACGTCTTCTATTACAAGCTCGGGGTACTCTGCCGGGCGACCTCCCTGAGGATTCGAGACCTGGCCGTACTCGGCTAGGATCACATCATCCCCAGCAGCAACCCAAGTCGCGACTCGGTCTCCCCGACTGACATCGTCTAATGATCCTCCGAATGCCCCCCACCAAGTTGCGTTGAATCTGAAGCTGCGCCTTCTCTTTCTGTCCAGTAGTTCGGTCTTTGAAAGATCCTCTTGGCAGCGCTCCCTGAACAGGACTCCGACCGAGTTGGCATCCAGCATCGCAATTGCCAGTACCTTCCGGTCCCTCCCTTTTGGGTATCTCATGTGACTCGACTCCTGTCCGATTGGAAGTCTGATAGACGAGTCCTTCACCCGCTGCTCGTGCCCGAGCAGGTATAACAGCCGGTGGAGTGAGCAAATTTTTGATTCGCTCGCCCTTGACTTTTTCGAACCACTCATTCCGATGTAGGAATCAATCGAAAAGGCCTTCTTCTTCCTGGCCTTGGCCATTGACTCTCCAAACGCCTCCTTGTTATCGGCGGCCGTCCACGGCTTGCCCGCAGCCAGTGCCTCGGTCTCGGCCTTGGCGCGCCCCTTCTCGGCGGTGTCTTCGCACCCTTCAAAGAAATCGGCGGTCCCGCAGAACCAGCACTCTTCGCATTCACTGATGACCCTAATAATTGGTCGGGGATACGACTGAATACGCTCAATTAGAGGCCTTTCCGAGTCATGTGTTGTCTTTTCTGCCAGACTGCATGGCGGCATTAGTCCCACGAACTGATCGAACCAGAAATCGTAGTCAGCGGTTACCCACCCAGATGTCGAACGCCCCCTATCATCATCGGACACTTCGGGATTGAAATCGCCCGACTCTATGTTCCTGCTGGACCAGTTTAGGAGAGTCGATTCGAATCTAATCGAGTTTCTGGCCGTTGATTTGCTCAGGTGGAGAAACTGCTTCAAAGATAGCCAAATTTCTTCTTCACATTTGTCCTTGAGCGATTGGGGACTTATCCAAGTCACCCTCCCTCCTCCATCGATTATGATCGAACCTATTCCAGTCAGAGCGGCGATTCTTTGCCTCGCCTCGGAGTTAACCGCCTCAAGCAACAGCGAGGCTCCGCGCAGCCACCGCTGCTTCGTGCCTTCTAACTCGTCAAACCCAGGTACCATTTTATTCAGCCACCCCTGGATTTGATGGAATTGGAACTCCAACTCCACGAAATCCCCGTCTTGCTGTATATCGAACAGGGACTCACAGCCGTCTAGCAGGTCCATCTTAGGCCACCACGCATGAATCCGGTTGTTGTCGTAGCCGTGCAGGGCCCCTAGCAAAGCCTCCTCTTGCCACCTATACCTGTCATCAGGGCCCTCACCATCCAGCTTCCTTAGTTGTTTGAATAGCAACTCAAGGCATTGATTGTGCATGTTCTTCAATTCCTTTTTCCTCTTGCCCTGCCATCGCCAGTTCATGTCTCTATTCAGAAGGGAGGAACGCAGACTAGTATCCTTGCTCGCTCCTTCTACATCGTCTAGCATTCGGGAAACCTCAAGAGCCTTGAGGGAACGTTCGTGAATAGGCCAGTCAAACGGCCTAGTTGAAACATCGATCTCTGGATACCCGGCTACTGCTAGGATGAACCTGAGGTGTCTGGCCTCCTCGAGTTTCGCAGCAGTCTTCTCTCTTGGCCATTCCTCTATAATTCTGGTCAGCCCTTCGAGTATCTCACCACCATTCACACTCCGATCAAGATCATGCCCCGGGTCCCGCCAAGGATTCGGTGCTGGTAGCAGGGGAGGTCTCCTGCGGATCAAGCAGCGCATGACATCTCGTGTGTCGCGCCCCGAAAAACAGTATCCCCGCAAATAGGGCACCACCTATGTTGGCCTTGAGCCGCTCTAAATCCACTTTACAGATGTTTGAGTGAGTCTGAAAGGCCTGCTAGGTTGGTCACAATGACTTCCCCTGTTTCTCCAGCTAACTGCACCGCCGGGGTGGTCGTGATGACCATCCGATGGATGCGTTCCTTGGGGAATTTGATTGGTAGCACTAGGGACCTGACGCGACTCACCTCCTTCTGCATGCTGGCTGCGATAGTCTGCGGCCTACTGAGGGCCGAATGGCTACGACCTTTGTACTTGCAACTCGCATAAATCAGGTTTCCCCGCTTGGTGAGCGCTACGACGTCCTCTTCCCGTTTGACCTTCTTGCCCGCAATCACGGCTTGACCATCAACCTCGACGTTGATTACGACTGAGACAATCGAATCGTGTTCGGCGAAGCAGTGGCCTGTGACCTCCTCGAAGGCTGTGCCTACTCTCAGCCCCATTTTACCTCCACGAACTGGTTTAAGGCCGACAAGGCCGAGTAGGGCGTACGTCACTGATTCCCCATCGACCAAACGCTCTTCCAACTCGAGGAACTCCTCGACTTCGGAATCAACGAATCTTGTTTCTGGCCATTTGTAGGTCAGCCCGCTGTCCGCGAGAATCCACTCTAGGTTATCGTGGCTAGGTTTGGTAAATGAGATGGTTTTGACTGCGAAACCACCCTCCGGATTGCGCCCTATTATCTTCCATTCAACACTCTGGCCATCAGGTTCTGTTTGGCACAGGTAGACCGTCCCCAAATGCATGTACTCGACCGCCCAGCCCAGGCGTTTGAGGAGGAGTGCTATGTGAAGCTGCATCGCAGGGACCAGTATGCAGTCCCCTTCCCTCGGCTCGTAAGGAAGGCCCTGCTCAATCAGGTCGTTGATCACCGGAATCTCTCTGGTTTCGATTTCCAGAGTGCCGCCTTCGACCGCTATCCTACCTGCCTCGGTTGCTAGTCGATCGATGTCCGTTACCTTGGCAACACTGGCGTCATACAGTATCAGCGCGCTTACAGGTTCGCCAGACTTGATTGATGAAGCAGCGTTCTTGAGTGAAGACAGGGTGAGTGCGCTGTTTTTGGGTGCTGCCACTGCGACCAGCCTCTTTGGAAGTGTGATTGCCGTCATTTCGACCCTCCTTTGATGCCCAGGTCGTCCAACCGCTCACCAATCCTCAGCCAGAACTTCGGCTCCGAGGGGACCGGATCTCGGCTGATTTCCAGCGCGTGCCGACCGAGGCGATCCCTCAGTTCCTTGACATTCCTAGCCACCTCCTCCTCCCATGCGCGGCCAGCCGAAGAGGCCATCCCTTTGGCGTCGGAAGGCACTTTGATGTGATAGAAGAATCTCGAGTAGAGTGGTTTCCAACTAAGACCTTCTGTCTCCCGCAACTCTTCGATTCCGATTCCGCTTATCGCGCACGCATACTCATCGCCTATTGGGACTATCTTGTACCGCTCCTTCCGGTCTGCGAGGTTGACTATGTCCTCGCCACCAATCGGCTTTCCCTTGCCCTTCTTCGTCTTCCTTCTGTGGTCTACCCAGATTCTCGGAAAATCACCTGTCGCGTTCAAGATTTCACCCCAAAGCGTGATCGCCATTGACCTCGTTCCGGGCCCCATCAGTAGGTTCCATTGTTCGATGCCAGAGTTCCGTTCGACCAACTTGGCGATGTTGTCGTATCTGGTTAACTTCGTCTCGGTATCGCCGTCCCCGAACACGTCCAGAATCGCCTGTCCCGTGGCTTGGGTTTGGTCGCTAACTGCCAGTATTACCATCCCGAAGTCACGATCGGCTAGGCTTTTCAGTATCCGGAAGGAGTGAACTGGACTCATTCCCACTGGCACAACAATGGCTTCATTCTCGCCATCCATCACTATGAATCACCACACTCAAGCGCTTTAATGTGTTTAGCTAAATAATCCAATGCAGGTACCAGATCATCCTCCTCCTCGTCGTCTTCCTCGAAATCTCCTAACCGCCCTTCCATCTCGGAAATCTTAGCCTCAAACATCTCGGTCAGACTCTTAATCGAATTATCGAACCCCTGCTCCAACTTATCTAGGCGAGCAATGACCTCCTGGATCATCGAGTGCATCTCATCCTGCAAGGCCCTAACGACCTCCTCGTTTTGCCCGATTATGACCTCGAGCTCATCAATGCGCCGTGATTCACTATCAAAACCCCCTTTCCAATTCTTGAAATCCTTC
>Ga0315319_10000760_pt1 | contig 10738 bp, 8 predicted proteins | sample M1500m3416metaG_FD_203463 | JGI IMG/M metagenome (GOLD analysis project Ga0315319, IMG submission 203463) | Ammonia-oxidizing marine archaeal communities from Monterey Bay, California, United States - M1 500m 3416 | ecosystem: Environmental > Aquatic > Marine > Intertidal zone | place: USA... | reverse complement strand
TCCTTCTTGGGCGTAACCATATGTTCCCCGAAGGACTGTTCAGCACGCTGGCCGGGTTTGTCGAGCCAGGCGAATCGATCGAAGAAACGGTCATTAGGGAGGTGAAAGAAGAAGTTGGAGTAAACGTCAGTAACCTCAGCTACCGCGGTAGCCAGCCGTGGCCATTCCCTAATTCGCTGATGCTCGGGTTTCATGCGGAGTATCAATCGGGCGACATTGTTTTGCAGGAGGATGAGATAGCGGAAGCAGATTGGTTTCCCTGCACCGACCTCCCTCTGATTCCAGGAAAGTTCGCCATCAGTCGATGGCTAATCGATGAGTATTTGTCGCAGCGTGACGTTCCCGTCTGATGGGATGTGGGGTCAATCCTGAACCTTGAAGACGACGGTCGGGTCAGCGCTCTTGAACAGATAAAGCAACAGTTGACTCAGCACGATGTTACCGTCTGCTCTATATTGGCCATTCATAAATGCATCCATCCCATCGCGCGTTCCCATTAGCAGTTGCCAGCAGGTTTCATGATGGTCCAGATACAACGTGAGCGTCGGGTCGGTTGCGCTACCCTCATTAAAGATGAATGAGTCTTGCGATACAGAAAGAAAGAAATCTTCGCCCTCGGCAAACCTGAACTGGAAAACCGTCGAGTTTCGCTGGAGTAAACCAGGTTTGAAATGGGGCTCAAGCGCCTTTTGTTTTTCTGTCAGCAGTTCCGATAGCACAGTCGGGATACCTGTTGGATGTAAATGGTAGGACGGCAGTTTACCTACCGTGTGAATGAATCGCATCCATTGATGCTTTGCATACCCAGCAGGTTGTCCCTCAAGCAGTATGCCTGGTTGGCAGCTGCCGGGAAGCGATTGATTGACTGCCCGAGTTGTCGCAATGCTTTTTCGGTCTCCGGCGGGTCAAGGAGGTGTATCCTGGCAGAATAGTAGAAGTAACGCGCCTGCTGTTTTTTTATAATGTGCGTGGGCATCTGGAGGCCAGCTTCAGTAGAGACCTCCCTGAGCAATGCCTTGTTAGGAGTCCTGTCCGTACGACCCAGTTCATCCTCGATCAGCATCATCTTCCCCGAAAAAGAGCCTAGCAGGCGATTGAATCTCTTTCGTTGGCTGGTATTCAGGGTGGTAAGTTCCTGCTTCTGGTGTCTGATGTAAAGCTTCGTGAAACCGGCGAAAATGAACTCGGCCAGTTCAAGTTCCTGCTGGCGAAAAATGCGCCCTTCGTCATACATGTCAGATAATGTATCAAGGAATGCTTCTGCCTCTGGTAACAGGTAAGCGTTGTCCATGCCAGGTAGTTGGAATTGGTCGTAGAGGCCGTAGCTGCTTACCGGTGAAATCCTGGGTACTATGGTGAAGACAGGTCTTGGATCTTTCTCAATGAATTGAATCAGTGTCTCTTCCCGTTCCTGCTTGGATGCAGTGACAGGAGTCAACCGATTGGGGAACGTCAGGCTGTTCCAGTTGTAGATGCTAATATCTGGCCGCAGGCCCTTCACGTAGTGGAGGTATCCAACCGGAAAAGACAGCAGGTCACCGTTAACAAACAAAACGGCATCCTCGGGAAGGGAGGCCAGGATTAAGCTGAAGTAGTCTTCCACCCACGAGTCCCCGCTGCGGTTATTGGAAGGCAGGTTAGTGAAGACCAGCGCCAGGACAACAGATAATCCCAGGACACCCCGTGTGATCCTGTTCTCCAGTGAAGAGTGTAATGTCGAGACGGCAAGCATGCCGTAACCCAACCAGATAGCAAGGCTACCGTAAGCTATGATGGGATAGGGTAAAAAAATAGCCTGACCATTGCGGTCAAAGGTAAACCCAAGCAGTAGAGTTAACAAGACGGTGCCGCCCAGGTAGTTCAATACAAACGCAATCGCTCGGTGACGGGGCCCCTTTGTGAAGCTGTAGTAGACCCCAATCGCAGCAAGCATCGTGAGAGGGAAACCGAGTTGACGGCTGGTTTCCAGCGGCAACCAGCTGAGAAAGGCCAGTTTGTCTGTCATTGTGGCGCTGGCTTTGTCGTCTTCGTATGAACGGCGCGAAACATAGTCGACAAATTCGCTAAAGCCGTTAATCGGGCCGAAAACGCCAAATACGTCATCTGGTCGTGTGAAAAGATAAAGGTAGGGGGTCAACCCCAAAGCGACTGACAGGAATGTCAGCAGAAAAAATCTTGGAGTGGTGAGCTTAAACAGCAAGGTTTTGATCTCCGGCCAAACAACCGCAAACAGGGCTGGTGCCGAGAGCATAATTAGTGGCCAGTGATTAGACAGTGCCAGTCCAAAAATCAAGCAAGCCAGGAACCAGTCAACCTCCCGCTTGTGCTGCACAAACCTGTCCAGCGTATACCAGCACAGAAACAACAGAAGTGCGGCCAGGCTATAAACTTCAACAATGATCGATTGAGCCCAAAATGTCGCGCTGAAGGCGTAGGCCAGCGCAGCACTTGTTGCGAATATCCTACTGCGAGTTACAGACAGTAACAGGAAGAAGAATACGACCGAAGTAAGTGACCCAAATAGCGCAGAAACCAGGTTCCCATTCATGATCTCAGGAGAGATAACCAATGTACTGCAGATGAGGGTAAAAAGCGGATACCCGGGAGGGTGTGCAAGGCCGTCGTGGTAACAAACCATCTGGAAAAGACCGGCATCTTCCAGGGTGATAGACATTGGCATAGTCGCAGCGTAGGTACCCAGCGTGATCACGAAAATAAGGATCGCCAGCAAACTCGGGTGTATTGATCTACGCATACCCGAAGTATACATCCCTGGGGTCGTTACCGGCCTGTCTATAAGGGGATTGTGGTAGCATGTGCAGTCTTATAATTCGGGAGTTTTTTAATTGGAGTTTTTGATCGAATATGGCTTGTTTCTAGCAAAATCAGTGACGGTATTGGTGTCGATTCTGGTTGTTATTGTCGTTATCTTTGGCTCGACCCAGAGACAAAAAAATCCAGATGTTGGGCATATTGAAGTTAAAAACCTCAATGATACTTTGGAAGGGATTACCCATAGCCTGAAATCGATTGTGTTGAACCCTGAACTGCTGAAGAAGGATACAAAGGAAGAAAAGAAGAAAGCAAAAGACAAGCACAAAACACAGAAGAAAGATCTGAAGCAGGGTGAAGGGCCTAGGCCCCGAATGTTTGTCGTAGACTTTGTCGGCGACGTCCAGGCATCTGAGGTCGTTAACCTCAGGGAAGAAATAACCGCGATCCTGTCAGTTGCAGAGGAGCAGGATGAAGTGCTGGTTCGTCTCGAAAGTCCTGGTGGCGTAGTCCATGGCTACGGGCTCGCGGCGTCACAGCTCCAGAGAATCAGAAACAAGTCTGTTCCTCTGACCATCTCAGTAGACAAAGTGGCGGCCAGCGGCGGATACATGATGGCTTGTATCGCTAGCAAAATCATTGCCGCACCTTTCTCCCTGTTAGGCTCGATTGGTGTGGTTGCGCAGATCCCTAACTTTCATCGTATTCTGAAGAAAAACGACATCGATGTTGAAATCCTGACAGCGGGTGAATACAAAAGAACGTTGACACTGTTTGGTGAAAATACCGATAAAGCCCGTGAAAAATTTGTCGATGATCTTGAAGATGTTCATGAGCTGTTTAAGGATTTTGTGTCCGACAACAGGCCGCAGGTCGATATAGAAAAGGTGGCAACGGGCGAAGCGTGGTTTGGGAAAAGAGCCCTGGAGCGTGACCTTGTTGATGAGTTGAAAACAAGCGACGAATACATTGTTGATAGCTGTGCTGACAGGGATGTGTTCCTGGTGAAGTACGTAGTGCACAAGAACAAAATGGACAAGCTTTTTGAGCGAGTCACCCGTTTATGGATGGGTGATACTTTATCACGGCAGACAATGCTGCAGCAGACCTTGCCTAACCAGTTTATACAATAAGTCCGGAGACGATATTGACCAGTTTTAGTGCCTTTTGGGTAGAGAAGACCGAGGACGGTGTAACACACCAGATCATCGAGCGAACAACTGATGACCTGCCTGATGGGGATGTGCTCATTAACGTGCATTTCTCATCGCTAAACTATAAGGACGCGCTTTCCTCGAAGGGATTGCCCGGCGTGACGAAAAGTTATCCTCATACGCCCGGTATAGATGCCGCAGGCCAGGTTGTCGAATCGAATTCACCTTTGTTTAAACCGGGCGATGATGTTGTTGCTATCGGGTTTGACCTGGGGATGAACACCCCGGGCGGGTATGGGCAGCTCATTCGTGTTCCTGCCAGCTGGATTACGCCTTTGCCTGCTGGAATGACAGCGCGTGAAAGTATGATTATTGGCACGGCCGGCCTGACGGCGGCGCTGTGCTACGACAAACTCCTTAAGATGGGCGCCAAGCCTTCTGATGGCCCAGTGGTGGTAACGGGTGCAACCGGTGGTGTTGGATCGGTTGCTGTCGCTCTGCTGGCTAAAGAGGGGTTCGATGTTATCGCTAGCAGTGGCAAGGCAGATAAGACAGATTACCTTAAAGGCCTGGGTGCAAAGGAAGTGATAGATCGCCAGTCACTGTCTGAGCAAAACCCCCGCCCCATGGATGCAATGAAATACGCGCACGGTATTGATACCGTGGGTGGCGAGATACTGACTAACGTGATTAAGGGTTTAAGTTACGGCGGTAGTGTCGCGATTTGCGGCTTGGTTGCCTCGCCTGCTTTCACCACCACGGTGCTGCCTTTTATTTTGCGCAATGTGAACATTCTGGGTATCGACAGCGTGTCGCTGCCGATCGAGGAAAAAACCCGCGTCTGGAACATGCTTGGAGCTGATTGGAAGTTGTCTTCCCTGGAGGACTCTTCCCTGGAGGACATGGTCGTTGAAATTAGCCTGAACCAGCTGTCCGGTGAAATTGACAAGATTTTTGCCGGGAGAGTGGCTGGTCGTACGCTGGTCAAACATGAGGCGCTTGGTTAGTCCCTGCGCAGTCGATCGTTGACAGCAATAGGCGTGGGGTATCTAAACACCACCAGGTATGAAGACGCCAAAAAAGTCAGGATAGCAGTAGCCTGTATCAGGTGAGAGGCTTCCTGGCTGATCAGGTTTTGTGCCGTCGCGACAAACGCAATCAGCAGTGAAAATTCACTGATCTGGCCAAGCCGGAATCCCGTTTCCCAACCCAACGCGCTTGTTTCACTCATCCGTCTTAACATGAATTTGAAGGTGACGGGCTTCAATGCGAGTATGACGGTGGCGATGATAACAGCGGGTAGGATGACTTCAGCTAGAAGATCCATATGGAACCCTGCGCCCATCGAGAAGAAAAATAACACGAGGAAAAAGTCCCGAAGTGGTTTCAGGTGCTCGGCAATGTAGAGAGCGATAGGGCTTGTGGCAATAGTCACGCCAGCGATGAAGGCACCAATTTCAAGTGACAGGCCAGCCAGTTCAGAGAGTTCGGCCAGCCCCAAACACCAGGCAATCGCAACCAGAAAAATATATTCATGGAAGGCATCGAACTTTTCCAGCAATGGCAGAAGGACATACTTTACGAACAGCCATGAAAACAGGACCAACAGGGGCAGGCTGACTAAAACGCTCGCGATTTTGGCCACACCATCAAATTCCATCAATCCTCCGGCAATCACCAGTAATACGATGATTGCTATTAGATCCTGGATCAGCAGTAGGCTGATCATCAGTTCACCGGTGTGGCGATGATGCAGCACCGTTGTCGGCAGTAATTTGATTCCGATAATAGTACTACTGAACATCATGGCAATGCCGATGATGATTGTTTCAGTCATGGAGTAGCCGAAGGCTGATGCGATCGAAAAACCCACTGCAAAAAAGACCAGAGAACTGCCAACACCCACCAGCATTGCGCTACGTAGGGTCTTGATTAACTTCGCGGGCTGCATATCGAGACCGAGCAAGAACAGTAGGAAAATAATTCCGAACTTTGCGATGCTGCTAATGAGCTCTGGGTTATCAATAAGTGCCGTGCCGGATGGACCAAGAATCATCCCGGTGACGATGTACATGACGATAAGCGGCTGGCGCGTAAATAGTGCCAGCGTTGCAAGGATCCCTGCACAGGCAAAGATCAGGAAAAAAGAAAACACAAAAGGGTCAGAACCCATGGTTGCTCGTGGCAGGAATGTACACTGATATTAAGGGAAACACGACCCGATCCAAAACGTTAGCTGGTACGCACCCTGAATAGTGGTTCGCGGTTGAAGGCTGGTTGGTAGCTGAAAGAGAACCCTTGCAATTTTTCAAGACCCTGCTCAACATTCTGCCCGTCAGCCAATTGGAACGCATTAAAGCCGCATCGGATCATCTGTTCCAGTTGGTCAATGCGGATATCTCCCACAGCGCGCAGTTCAGCTTTGTATCCATACTCCCGTCTTAAGAGATTGGCAGAAGAATAGGATCGGCCGTCCGAAAATGCAGGGAAGTTAAGTGCAATGACGGAAAGGGTTGCCGAAAATTCTTTAATGCTTTCAATATCTTCATCAGAATCTATAAACACTGCTGTGGGTTTCTGGTCTGCCGCCAGGAATTCCGCAAGCGTAGCGAGAGGCCCTGGGACGTCAGTTGTGATTTCCAGATCAATAATCAATTGGCTCATGAGGTGTATACCGCTTGTTTGTATGGATCTATGCCTACCCGACGATAGGTGTCCAGGAAACGCTCAGTGCCTTCCCGTTTATCCAGATGTACGTTCACCAGCTTCTGGATGACAGACGGGATTTCATCCCGGGCAAATGACGGGCCCAGAATTTTAGCGAGGCTGGCGTCTTCATAACCGGACCCGCCTATTGACACCTGGTAAAACTCCGCGCCTTTCTTATCGACGCCCAGAATGCCTATGTTGCCAACATGATGGTGACCACAGGCATTCATGCAACCTGAAATGTTGAGATCCATCTTGCCGAGATCGTGAAGGTAGTCCAGGTCATCAAACTGGCGTTGTATTGCCTCTGCCACTGGAATCGATTTCGCGTTCGCCAGAGAGCAGTAATCGCCACCCGGGCAGCAGATAATGTCGGTGAGCAAGCCCAGGTTTGGTGTGGCAAGTTCGGCGCTGACCAATGCCTGCCAAAGACTGAAAAGTGATTTTTTCGGGACATCTGCGAGCGTCAGGTTTTGTTCGTGAGTCACTCTAGCTTCACCGAAACTGAATTCGTCGGCGAGATTCGCCACTGTTTCCAGTTGTTTGTCCGTGACATCTCCTGGTGGAATACCAGTTTGCTTCAGCGCCAGATTGACGATGGAGTAACCTGCCTGTTTGTGGGGTTTCACGTTTTGCTTTAGCCAGTTGCTGAAGCCGGAGTTGTCCGCGATGCGATCATCGATCTCTGGAACGTGGTCGTCCAGAGTTTCGTAGGGTGGGATAGTGAAATGCCCTTTGACCCTTGAGACTTCAGCGTTAGTCAGCGTGCCGGTGCCATCTTTAAGCGTCTGCCACTCAGCATCAACCTTTTCTGCGAAGGCTTCCGGGGTCATGGCCCGGACCAGGATCTTGATTCGAGCTTTGTATTTGTTGTCTCGCCGTCCGTACCGATTGTAGACGCGCAGGATTGCTTCAAGGTAGGTCAGTAGATGCCTGGGTTCCAGGTTCTGCTTAATCACCGGTGCGATCACAGGAGTGCGGCCAAGGCCACCACCGGCCAGGATTTCAAAGCTGGTGACACCATCGTTGTTGAATATCCTGACGCCGATGTCATGTACCTGCACTGCTGCACGGTCCTGCGTCGCACTGGTGACTGCGATTTTGAATTTGCGTGGCAGCCAGTTGAATTCGGGGTGGAACGTTGACCACTGGCGAATAATTTCGGCCCAGGGTCGTGAATCTTCTATTTCGTCTTGTGCGACACCGGCATACTGGTCCGATGTAACGTTCCTGATGCAGTTCCCGCTGGTCTGGATGGCATGCATCTCAACGCTGGCGAGTTCTTCTAGAATATCGGGAACCTCCTCAAGTACGGGCCAGTTCAGTTGCACATTCTGGCGCGTCGTCAAGTGCGCATACCCTCGGTCAAAGTGGCGAGTAATATAAGCAAGTTTTCGTAATTGTCTGGAAGACAGTAGTCCATATGGCACCGCAATCCGTAACATGGGGGCCAGTCTTTGGATGTAGAGGCCGTTGCGAAGTCGAAGGTGCTGGAATTCTTCCGCCGGTAGTTCGCCTGCGAGGAAACGGTTTGTCTGGTCGCGATATTGCGCGACGCGTTCATCGACCATTTTTTGATCGTATTCATCGTATACGTACATGGGAAGTCGTGCCAGATTTCGTGGAGGCCGCTAATATAGCGGCTAGGTTGAGCAGGGTGAACGACTAGTTCGGTATATGGTTATAATAAATTATTCTCGATACCCCGTGTGATACGGCCTCTAGAGAATTCAAGCCCTTCCCGCAGCCCAACTACCTCACCTGGGTCATCCTCCTCCTGTCGCTTCAACATCGTTGTATACGGCAGGGGTCTTGGCTTTCCTTGCTCCAGAATATGCGTTTGTAATGTTGAACTCTTCGTCGCTTCCTTAACCTGTCATGCTTGGGACGTTCGTCCTTGGTAGATCGTTATTTTAAACCGCATTTTCCCAAGATTATAAAAGTAACCTCTTTGGAGATTCGATCATATAAAGTTAAGGAAACCAGTATGTCGATATTGGGTGGTCAAACTCCGTATGCATGCTGATCTTCTCGCCTACACTTGAGTGGGTTGATTGCTGAGACGAATTTTGCCGGGCAGGGCGACTTCACCTGAATCGAAAGCGGCCTTAGGGTTGTCTGATTGTCGCAAATTTACATGGAGGTAGCCGTGCTTCGATATTCAGAATGTTGACTGAAAAACCGGGTTAATATTCCTGTCCTCCAGCTACCATCTCCACCTGGTAATTCGTGACCATGGCATTTCAGCGCGGCTCTGCGTTAATATCAGGGATCAGCCACCGCGTTATTGCAGCCCTTCATCGATGAACTTGCCAGTCACCCCGAAAAATATTTTTATTTTTATTTTTGCGGCCAGTATCGCATCGACTATCGGCGGGTTGCCCTTTAATTCGCTACCCGTAATGCTCGGTAGTCTGGCAGATTCCTTTAACCTGGATAGCAGATCACTGGGTAATATTGGATCCATCTGCTTTGCAGGTTATCTAGTTGGCACCCTGGGCGCGCCATTCTGGATCAATCGCCTGAACTGGAGAACTCTGACCATAACCAGTACCCTGAGTACCGCTGGAGCATTCGCGGTCAGTTCCCAGCTTACCAGCATCGAGGCGCTCTACCTGGTCTGGGCCTTCATAGGATTTTTCGCATCAACCATGACCTGCCTTGGTATGCGAATTCTTGCCGATCTACCTGACAAGGTCCGCGCATTTGGTGTACGTCAGGGAGTAGAGCTTTCCATCACTGCAGCGGTACTATTCGCACTGCCACCCATGATTATCGCCCAATGGCATTATCCCGGTGCCGCTCTGGCACTGGCTTTTGTTGTTGGGATATTAGGCTTATCCGCATTCTGGGTGCCGCAGGGTCCCTTGCTGGCTATTGCCGAAGAAAATGAAGCAATGACAGGGCACTTGCGGCTAGCGCTGCCCCAGCGTTCCTGGGTCTGCATGAGCGTTTTCTTTGTTTTCCTGGTGGGTAACATAGCCTTGTGGGCATTTCTGGAACGTATCGGCGCCAATCTCGAACTAACGGGTTCTGAAGTCGGGATCGTTTTTGCCGTACTGAAACTGCTGGGAGGTGCAGCTGCATTTTTCGTGGCCTGGATAGGTGATCGTGCCGGTGTTCGCTGGGCCTATTGGATCGTACTGCTCGGTGTTCTAGTGGGGCTGCTTTTTCTGCTCGACGCAGATAGTTTTTTACCCTTCGCACTAGGCGCATGGATATGGGAGTTTGCTTTCACCTGTGGATGTGTCTTCCAGGTCGCCGGCATCGCTCGCAGTGATGCTTCAGGTCGCGCTGTGGTGCTGGTGCCTGCCGTGTTTGCACTGAGCTCAATGGTCGGCCCTGGGCTTGCAGGTCAACTTGCTGCCGGTGGCAGTTTCAACGGTGTACTGCTGCTTGCAGCTGTCTGTTCAGTATTACCCGCGCTGGTATACAGTTTCTGGCAACCCATCGAGAACTGATTTTTTGGGGTCCACTTCTCTTCTCAACAAGGCCTAAAAATTGCCTATACTTACAGCAGTCACCGCAAGCGATTAGAAGGGAGTTTAAAATTTTGAGTCAGTTAGAGACGAATGCCAATGAGGTAGCGGTTGCTATTAGCACTGAAAACTTCGGGTTTTACGAAGGTTTTAATCGGGTTGTGGTCTTGGTGCCAAAGCTACTTGTTGCAGCGCTTATCTTATGGGTGGGTTTATCACCTGTTGCTGCCGGAGAAGTGTTATTGAGTGTACAGACCTGGTCGACGACCAGTTTTGGTGGCTGGTATATTTACGTCACCGCTTTTTATACTGTCGTCTGTTTAGGCTTGGCTATATGGCCTCGCACGGCCCAGGTTAAGTTGGGTAGGCCCGATGAAAAACCAGAATTCTCCAGGTTTACCTGGCTGTCAATGATGTTTGGTGCGGGCATTGGTATTGGTATGTTGACTTATTCAACAGCCGAGCCAATTTTTCATTTTGCTAACAATCCCGACACCATTCAGGGTATCACCACGGGTCTAGATGAAAACAATGTTCGCAATGCCTATAAATGGGCGATGCTGCACTATGGTTTCACCCCCTGGGCCTGTTATGGCGTGGTAGGTATTTCTTTAGGCTATCTCT
>Ga0315319_10000749_pt1 | contig 10782 bp, 12 predicted proteins | sample M1500m3416metaG_FD_203463 | JGI IMG/M metagenome (GOLD analysis project Ga0315319, IMG submission 203463) | Ammonia-oxidizing marine archaeal communities from Monterey Bay, California, United States - M1 500m 3416 | ecosystem: Environmental > Aquatic > Marine > Intertidal zone | place: USA... | reverse complement strand
TGTTCTTGGGTTTTTAGGTAAAAGGGCCAAAGAGAGGCCTGCTAAGATGCTAATTATAAAGATAATATTTTCTTTCTTAATCGTATCGCCTAGCCAGATCCAGTCGGACAAAGCTCCTACTAATGTGGCTGTGCAGAAATTAATCAAGATTGTCAATCGAGAGCCAATCTTTGAAAGAGCCATAAATAGCGCGATGTCACCAATCCCAAATCCAACTATACCGCTGAATAATAACCATGTAGAAGCTTCAGGATGAAAGCTTTTGGGCTCAATAATAATGGTGACAAGGCCTAAAATAAATGTCGCAAAAATGAGTCGAATTAGATTTGCTGTGATTTGGTCCATCAGCCGTGAAACTTTTGTGTTACAGATAGCTGAAAAGGCAAATAATATAGCTGTTGAAATTGCAAAACTCATTAGATCGAAGTCATCGACAATAAGGATTAGCAGAAATGAACTCTTTATGATAGGGAAGTTTAGGTTACGACGTATAAGTAACTATACCACTGACCTTTAAAATGAATCTTGGTGATCAGAACGCTCATAACAAATTATGGCTCAATGGGAACATTGTAAACGAAGAAGAGGCTGGAGTGTCTCCATTCGATCATGGCCTTTTGACTGGAGATGGGGTCTTTGAAACGTTGATCTCTTTTGATGGGGTGAAGCCGTTTGCTTTTACTAGACACTTCGAACGTCTGATAAAATCTGCTCAAGCTTTTGGTTTGAAGGTGCCTAGTTTTGAGCTGTTAAGGGATGCTTGCGAATCAGTTTTAGGTTTATATAATGTGGCTCCTGCTAGGATCAGGATAACGATTACGGCAGGAAGAGCTCCGCTCGGATCTGAGAAGGGATCAGCGTCTGAAAATGTCATTGTTGCATCTTCAGAAGCGCCTGAGCATCCACTATATAGTAAAGTTATTACTGTTCCTTTTGCAAGAAATGAGAGGGGTGCCTTAGTCGGGCTTAAAACGACATCTTACGGAGAAAATGTTGTGGCTTTGGCTCTGGCTTATTCTGAAGGAGCTAGAGAAGCAATTTTCGGAAACGTTTCCGGAAATTTATGTGAGGGTTCAGGTAGTAACATTTTCATTGTGTCGGGAGGAGAATTAATTACACCTTCGCTTTCTTCTGGATGTTTGCCTGGTGTTACGCGCGCTCTGGTTCTTGAGATATGTGAACGTATTGGGATCTCGGTAAGTCAGATTGATTTTCCTTTGAGTGAACTCACTAATGCTAATTCGGCTTTTCTGACATCAACTCTTAGGCAAGTTCAGCCAATTGATATCATTAATGGGGTGCCATTGAATGAAGTGGAGAGCAATGTTTACTTGAAGATAAAGAATGAATTTCTTCGCTTAGTTCAAAATGAAATTGATCCTTAATGTAGGCTTTGAGCTTTATTCTCAGTTTTCAGGAAAATAAGGATTACGATCATTCCAAGAGCCGAAAGAATAGAGCCAGCGTAAATGACTTCCTTGGCGCTGTAAATTCGTGCAATTTCACCTGCAATGATAAACCCCAGTAGGCGAGACGGGACCGTAATAAGGATAGTGAATGCGCCTTGAATTGAATTCCTAAAGCCTGCACCGGCTACCTGATCAAGATACATTATGGGGAGAACAAACATGGAAAGGATTTCAAGTCCGTGGAAGAGTTGAATAATTAGAGCTGTTTTTAATGTTGGGAAAGTGGCGATAATTGACAGGCGGATTGACATTGAGGCTAGGCCTAGAGTCAATACTCCACGAAAACCTAACCATTTTCTTAGTGTAGTAAGATTTAGTATATAAACGATTTCGATTGCAACTCCGATAGAAGTGATCGCTGTGATGTGATTATTCTGGATCCCTATTGATTCTTTGAAGAATACGGAGAGGTATGGGTAGTAGCAATTTGCGGCCGTGTAGGAAAAGAAGATGCCTATGCAAAATGGTATTAGTTGTGGTGATAGAAGAACTCGGAAAGCTTCAGTTGTTGGTTTTTTTACATTTCCTTTTTCAGAGATGCTCGGTGCACGCATCAGATAAGTTGCAAGAAAGGACAGGACGCAAAATAGGACTGCGCACCAAAGAGAATTTGCTATATTTTTTCCGCCACTGAGGATGAAAAATAAAATTGCACTTGGTGCAATAAATCCAATGGATCCCCAGATCCTGATCTTTTGATATTTTAGGGGCTTTTCTCCATTTTCTTTGAGCTGTTCGTTGTGATTGAAAAAGTATCCATCTAGTAGTGGTAAAGTGGGGATGAAAGCGATGCTGTAGATTGTCCACCCGATAGTTACATGCAATGGATCATTCAAATAATAAACGGCAATTAGTGATCCTGCTGTTATGCAAAAAATAAATCTTAAGATCTTGCGTGAATCAATCGACTTGTCTGCTAGGTAAGTCATTAAGGCGGGAGTAAAAAGCATCCCAACGCTTGATATGCTAAGTGTAATGGCAATTTGCCTTGGACTAAAATCTTTGGCTTCCTTTAGAAGGAGAGCCATCAAGGGGGCTATACTGCCTAGTGCTGCGTAGCTCAAAAAGAATTGAATCTTAATGGGGTAAAGATTCATGCAGGTATCCTAAGCGACCCGATTTGAGGGGTTACCTGAAAGAAATGATCGGATATTGTCAATAACGCCTTCTAGTAGGCGTTTTCTCGCTTCTAAGGATATCCAGGCAATGTGAGGTGTGATGAGTAGATTAGGGATGGAATTTTCCATCAAAGGGTGTTCTTTTTTTGGCGGTTCCGTAGAAAGAACATCAAGTGCTGCGCCGGCAATTTCTCCAGCCCTTAGAGCATCGGCAAGGGCAAGTTCATTTACTAGACCGCCTCTACTTGTGTTTAAAAGGAAGGCGGTTGGCTTCATTTGGTTTAATGTATCAGTATTGATGAGATGTTCATTTTCTTTAGTTAGTGGGCAGTGCAGGCTTATTACATCACTTTCTGAAAAGAACTCTTCCTTACTGACGCGGGGCCATTCTGAATGATTCGAAGAAGAGGATCGGTCCCTTGATAAAATATGTATTCTCATACCCATTTGTTCTGAGATTTTACCTACAAGAGATCCTATATTGCCGGATCCTGCTATTCCCATTGTTTTGCCGTTTAGTTCAGTAACAGGATGGGCTAGTCTGGTGAAGATGGGGCTCTTTGGCCATGAATCTTTTTCTTCAATATATTTATGAGTATTTCCGCACAGGTTCAGTAAAAGTGCAAGCGTGTGTTGAGCAACCATTGGGGTTGAGTAATTGGCTACGTTACAAACAATGACTCCATGGTCCTTGGCAGCGATCAGATCAATATTGTTTACGCCGGTAGCGCATACTACTATTAACTGTAGATTTGTGGACCGGGAGATGATGTTAGAATCAATATTTACCTTGTTAGTAATTATAATTCCAGCCTCATTTATGTTGGATAGTGTTTCCTCTTCACATGTTGTTTTGTGAAAAGTGCAATCGCCAAATTCATTCAAAGCGCTAAGGTCCAAGTCTCCAGGATCCATTGTGGATGAATCGAGAAATGTTATTTTTAGTTTCTTTGTCATTTTATGATTTAGAATTTCGGAGTATCGTTATGTGAATTTGGTGACCGCAGATAATGGTAGATGAAGATAATAACTTGTTAGTAGGTGCTTCTGAATGGAGGAAAAAAATTGTTATTATTATAGGAGGTCTTGGCGTGGCTTTAGGGGCATTCGGTGCTCATGCGCTGAAGGAAACACTACTGGCGAATGGGAATATGGATATTTGGAAAACTGCTGTTTTCTATCACCTAATTCATGCATCTGTGTTGTTGGTAATTACGTTCTCCTTAAAGAATTTCAATAAGCTTTCATGGTTTTGTTTTGTTGCTGGAATCGTTTTCTTTAGTGGAAGCCTTTATTTATTGTCTCTTTACCAGCTTTCATATCTTGGACCGATCACTCCTTTAGGCGGGGTATTATTGATTGGTGGGTGGCTTTCATTGTGGCGATCATAACTAATCAGGAGGAATCTCGGCTAAGAGTCATGACGCATTCGAGATGTTTGGTTTGAGGGAATAGATCAAAGGGCATAACCCTTTTAAGTTGGAATCCAGATTTAAGGAACAATTTTAGATCTCTCATTTGAGTTGATGGGTTGCAAGAAACATAGATGACCGTGTTTGGAGAAAATTCGAAAAGCTGATTTAGGAAATCTTCACTGCAGCCTTTTCTCGGCGGATCTATTACAACGGCTGTTTTGCTTCCGTTCACATCAACATTTGTGAATAATTTTTCTACTTTGCCTGCAAAAAATGTTGTGTTTGAAATATTATTTATTTTGGCATTAAATTGGGCCCATTTGATTGAATGTACGGACACTTCGATCCCAATCACTTTTTCAAATGCGCTAGCTGCGGTTAATGAAAACAGGCCAGCTCCACAATATGCATCGATAAGATATTTCCGCTCAGATGATTCGGCTTCTGATCTAACGTATCGTGTAAAATCTTCTAGTATCGAAGCATTGTTTTGAAAGAAACTGCCTGCTGGGAAATGAAATTCTAAGGCTCCTACTTTCTCGATTGCGATCGATTCCGGTTTTGTGTGTATTTTCCCATTGGTGTCGACCCTGATAAGAAGAGTTGATCCTCTTTTGTATGAGTCTGCATTTTGAGTGACTTCTTTCCTGATGTTTTCGAGGTTGTTGTTAATTATTTGATGTGCAATGGGGCATTCATCGACGTCAATTAGTGACTTCCTACCTGTTTGTTGAAAACCGATTGGACCGACTTTCCCTTCTTTGGGTTTATTGAAGTGCGGTGTTAATTTTGTCCGGTAAGAATATTTATCAGGAGATGGAGTGACTTCGTCCACTTCAAATGTGATGTCAGCCATGTGTAACAGTAATTCTTCGACTTGCTTTTTTTTCCATCGTAATTGCTCTGAATAGTTAAGATGTTGATACTGGCATCCGCCACATTTTCCAAATAGGTTGCATTCAGGGGAAACTCTTTCAGGAGAGGGTGAAATTACTCTTAATAAATCAGCTTCACTGTAATTCTTTTGATTTCGGTAGATACGGGCAACTACCTTTTCTCCTGGAAGGCAGAAAGGGATTAAAATGACCCAGTTGTCATCCGTCCTTGCTACTCCTTGGCCCATATTTGTTAGGCTGAAAATTTCCACTTCTATTTCTTCATGATATTCAAATGGCCCCGGCTTAAATCCGCCCTTATTATTGGAGTTAATCTGGGTCATATGAGTTGATTGTTTTTAATGGAGTTGAGCTTAGATTGTGTAATACTTGTAGCTGATGTATTTCCCTAAATATTTCTATCTTTTAATGGCCATTTGCATGGTTATTTCTATTGGGATTGTAATATTCTTTGCGAAAAGACATCGCGACCCAAGGCTGAGACCAAGAAAAGGCGAAGTGTTATTGGTAGCAATTATTTTATTTATGGGGTCAGGTTTTTTTTCCCACTTTACTGCAGAATTATTAACTACAGACTTTGACGAAGAGAGGATTAAAAATAAAATGAAAGCGGCACAGACTCGTGGCTTGAGTGATCCTAGAGGATCTGGAATTAGAACTGATGGAATTAAAGAGCGGGGTGCAGAGAAAGGCGAGACTTCTAATTTGCCTTCAGAGGCTCCAGAGGAGTTCAGGGAAATACTCGAAAAGTAATCAGATTAAGTTTTTCTTTTTTTGAAAAAGTTTCTTAGAGATAGAGCCGCGTCGGGCTCATTGTTGGTGTTTAGGGTGATTTTATCTACGCCATTGCTTTCGAATATTTGATCAAGATTTGTTTGCCAGAGATTACGATTTCTTGAATAAGTTTTACGAACTGCTTCAGAGTTTGTTTTTATGGTTTGAGTTTTTCCTGTTTCAGGATCGCTTAATCGAACTTTACCAACTCTTGGGAGTTCCTGTTCAGCTGGGTCAACTAATTGGATTGCTATAATATCGTTTTTTGAGGATGAAATATTTAAAGGCTTTTCGAAGTCACTGCATAAAAAATCGGAGGCAAGCAAAATTAGTGATTTGCGCGATTGATGATTAAGTAAGAATTCAAGTGCGCATCCTGGATTACTGTCTTTGTTCGTGGAAGGAAAGAGTAAAACCTCTCTGAGTATTCTCATGCAGTTAGCGGAACCTTTTTTGGCAGAAGAGAAAAATTCAACGGAGTCACTAAAGAGTATTAATCCCACCTTGTCCCCATTCTTTGCGGCACTTAATGAGAATATTGCTGAAATGATAGCGGCGATTCTTCTCTTGCTGAACTTAACGCTGCCATAATTTGATGATGAGCTGATGTCGATTGCTATATAAATGTTTAATTCACGTCTTTCGATGAACTGTTTAACATAAGGCTCTGCTGTTCTCGCAGTAGTGTTCCAATCAATGGACCTAACGTCATCACCGTGTGTGTATTCACGAAGATCGTGAAAGTCAATTCCTCTGCCCCTGAATGAACTGCGGTATTCCCCACTGAATTCATTTGAAACCATGCCTCTGGCGCGAACTTCAATCCGTCGTGCATCCTTTAATATCTGAGTCAGTTCATCCATCAAATTAGGGAACAGGAACGCCTTCTAATATCTGGCTGACAAGCTGGTCAGTCGTAATTTGTTCTGCCTCGGCCTCATAGGTTAACAGCACTCTGTGCCTAAGTATTTCTGGGGCAACTTTTTTAACGTCAGTTGGTGTAACGTAACCTCTTCCTTGAATGAAGGCGTTGGCTTTTGATGCAAGAGTAAGATTTATGGTTGCTCGAGGAGAGGCTCCGCATCGGATATAAGGCAAAAGGTTAACATCAATTTTTTCTGGTTCTCTTGTAGATATAACTAATGAAACGATATAATCTTTAATGCTTTCATCCACATAGATGGAATCAGTTACTTTTCTCGATTCGGCAATCTGTTCCTTTGAAAGTATTTGATTCGTACTTAAATTAACATTTGAATTGCTCATAAGCTCAAGAATGGAGCGTTCTTCTTCAGGATTGGGGTAATCAATAGTTACTTTAAGGAGAAACCGATCGAGCTGGGCTTCTGGAAGTTGGTAAGTGCCTTCCTGATCTAACGGGTTTTGGGTCGCCATTACTATAAAAGGGTCGGGTAATTCATATGAAGTATCGCCAATAGTGACTTGACGCTCTTGCATGGCTTCTAAGAGTGCGCTTTGAACTTTTGCAGGGGCTCTGTTGATTTCATCGGCCAGTAATAAGTTAGTAAAAACTGGCCCTAGCCTCGGTGAGAAAGTGCCGTTTTGAGGACTGTAAATGAGTGTCCCTATAACATCAGCAGGCAGTAAGTCCGGAGTGAACTGAATTCTTTTGAACCCAACATTAAGGCAACCTGCGAGTGCGTTTATGGTCAGTGTTTTTGCTAGGCCGGGCACTCCTTCGATTAGCAGGTGTCCTTTGGTAAGTAGGGCTATTATTAGGCTGTCCACTAGTGAATGTTGGCCAATCAGAACTCGAGCCATTTCCTCTCTCAGTGGATTAATCCAATTACCGTTTTTTTCAACTTGGGCTGTGATTTCAATTGTATCAACTGACATCAGAATATTATGAAAATGGGTTTTATGTTGTTTGAACGCTATCTTCTATGGGTATTTTACTTTGGATCTTTTGTTCCCATATGTAGCGTTGAAAGAGAACTTTGATTGAAGCGGTGAGAGGTACAGCAAGTAATGCTCCAAGTATTCCTCCTATAACAAGAGACCAGCAGAGCACAGAAAAGATCACGGTTAATGCATGTAATCCTACTGATTCACCGACGATCTTGGGTTGAATGACAAGGCCGTCAAATTGTTGAACGGCGATGAATACAGCTAATACAACCATGGCTGAAGGGCCGCCTGTCTGTGCAAGGGCTATAAGTAATGCTGGTATTGCCGTTAAAATGAAACCAACAAAAGGGATCACTCCGAGAATTGCCAGTGAAACTCCAATAACTAGTGCATAATCTAGTCCTAAAATCATCAAGATTACTCCTGTAAGAGCCCCATCAATGAAGCTTACAACGACTTGTCCTCTAAAATAAGCGGCAAGGTACACATTGATTTCTTTAACAACGCTTACGATTTCGTCTTTAAATGATGAATCCTTTAGTGGGATGTATTTGTCCCAGTATCTCTCAATGAAGGCTGAATCCCTAAGAAAGAAGAATAAATAAACGGGAATGAGAAAAAATCCGACAAGATATCCTAATATGCCGATGAAGCCATTTGCGGCTTTGCCCACAAAGTTAATTAATGAAGTGGTCGTTTCGGGGCTGTTAGCCCATTGAATAAATTTATTCCATAATTGGCTCTCTCCTGTCTCGGGATCATCAGAAGAAGATGAATCTTTGTTAGGGGTTCCGAATTTATCCTCAAGAGAGGCAATGCCAATGTTGAATTCGGTTAATTGTTTTTGAGCGTTTTCTATAATTTCTGCTTTTTTGTCAAAGAGTCGACTGAGTTCATGAGATGCGGGAATTATTATTGCTAAAGCAACGAGCAGGGCAACGATTGAAGTGACGGAGAAAACTATGAGGATTGCCCATGTTCGGGAGTTTTTAACATTTCTCAGAAATCGTTTTCTAGTCCAATTGACTATAGGCGCTAGTAGATATGACAAAATGGCTGCAATAGCGAGTGGAACTAAGACCGGTTGTAGTACGCTTAATATTTTACCTAGAATAATGACGGCGCTAACTAACAGTACAGCAATAATAGCCATTGAAATCCCGGTTATGGCCTTCCATAACGTTCGCTTCTGAAAGGGATTTGGAGAATTTAGGGAATTTGTAGATTCTTCTTTATCTGCGGTTTCCATTTATAGGTAGGAAGATAAAATAGCAGGACTTTTAGTGATTAGAAATTGAAAATTTCGTATTATCCTCCAGCTGCGATTTGGATTATTTCAATAATGGAACCATCATTAATATGAGTTGATGAAAAATCGTTCTTTCTAAGTGCAGTGCCGTTAAGTTCAACGAGAACTGGAATGCCCTTTAAATTAAGGGACGACAAGAGTTGATTCACTAACAAGGGTTCTTGGTATGAGCTATTTTTGTTACCGTTAAGAGTAATGGTCATTGATTTAGTTATTTCAATAATTCTGGTGATTAGAGCATAAAATTGATTGGTCCCAATCTTTCCATACTGGATCGAGTCCATTCTCAATAAGTATTTCGCATATTTCTTTGGGACTACGGGCATCATTTATTTCAAACTGTTCAGTTGCGGATTGTGTGGAGCAAAATGAGTTCGAATTATCGTCGCTATGCAGTTCAATGCGCTTGCCCCTAACGGTGTAATGAAGATCGTCAGTTCCTTTTCCTGTGTATCCTCCTGGTTCAGTGTGACTTCCAGCGCTCATTGATGTGATTCCAAGTTTTGATATGTTATTGCGTAGGGATTCAGATTCGCGTGTGCTTAGGATGATGCCGACTTCAGGAAAAGAGATACGGAAAGCGAATACAAGTTGAAGGAAATCTTTGTCGCTTAAGTTGTGAGTGGGATTAAATCCGCCTGCAGCAGGGCGAATGCGAGGGAAGCTGACAGTGTAATTAGCTTTCCAGCATTTGCGTTGTAAGTAGGCAAGATGTGAAGCAAGGGCCAAGGCCTCATTCTTCCATTCACTTAAACCAAATAAAGCGCCAATACCTATTCTCCGAAAGCCCCCATGATAGGCTCTTTCAGGGCATTCTAGTCGCCAATTAAAATCTTTTTTTGGACCACTAGTGTGCAGATTCTTATATGTGCTTCGGTCATAGGTTTCCTGATAAACTATGAGAGCTTCGCAACCTGAGGTGACCATCTTTTGATATTCAGAAGTTTCCATTGGACCTACTTCAAGAGCAATGGATGGGATAAAATTTCTAATAGCTTTAATGCATTCTTCCAGATACCCCTCTGAAACAAATTTCGGATGTTCCCCAGCTACGAGTAGTAGGCTCCTGAACCCTAATGAGTGCAAATGTTCAGCTTCTGCAACGATTTGATCTATATTTAATGTGACTCGTAATATTGCGTTGCTGCGAGAGAATCCACAATAAGTGCAATTGTTAATGCATTCATTCGATAAGTAAAGAGGTGCAAATAGGCGCATCGTATAACCGAAATTTTGTCTGGTTATTTTCGCTGATAGTTGTGCAAGTTTCTCAAACTCTTCATCGTTTACAGGATTTAAAAGCCTTTTAAACTTTTCCAGCACAGGAATCTGACAATTAGTGTGATTGTCGAAAGTGTTTACAAAACTCATCTTTATTTTAAAACTTAAACTTTACTGAACGGACTCGCAAGTCAGTGAAGGCTTGCTAGATTGAAAACTTAGGATTTATTCGTATTTGATGACATCGCCTGAAAAAATAATTTGCAGAGTAGCTTTTTGGTATTACCGGAGAATGGCTCTCATGCTGCTGTTGACTGTGGGTGGAGGATGTTGGTTCTTTTATGATGGTAAATTTGGATGGCCGGCAAAGAATGTTGTTTTTTATGCAAAAGAGGCTTTCGATTCAAGTGGGAATGGAGAGGGCTGGCTTGAATTTAAAGAGCGCATGTTGGGAGCAGACACGATCATAGATAAGGAGTCGTTGAAATTACTGCAGAAGGCTCATGTTGATGGGGGTGAAGAGCAGACTTGGGAGGAATTTTCAAAGTCAACAAAAGGTAAAAGTGTTTTACAAAAAGTGAATCCAGATAAGGCTGAAGATGCTTTTCGGGAAGGTCAGCAACGTAAGACTACTTGGGAGGATTATGCAAAAATAAAAAAATACCCCAAAGATAAGGAATCGGCTATGCAGCGTGGGGAGGATGGATTGAA
>Ga0315319_10000745_pt1 | contig 10798 bp, 8 predicted proteins | sample M1500m3416metaG_FD_203463 | JGI IMG/M metagenome (GOLD analysis project Ga0315319, IMG submission 203463) | Ammonia-oxidizing marine archaeal communities from Monterey Bay, California, United States - M1 500m 3416 | ecosystem: Environmental > Aquatic > Marine > Intertidal zone | place: USA... | reverse complement strand
GAAGAGGTCGAGTGGATTGTTCACCTAGCGTTCTCGGACGACTCAGACCAACGAGAGTTGATTGGGTTACTCGACATTGCCGGTGAACGCGACGTCTCGCGGTTAGTTCTCGTGTCTAGCGCGATGGTCTACGGCGCTTGGCCCAACAACGCGGTTCCGTTATCTGAAGATGCAGCTGTTCGTCCCAATCCCGAGTCAGCGTTCGCGGTCCACCAAGCCGATGCGGAGCGCACGGCACTCGACTGGGCTGACAGAGACCCGGAGCGGCAGGTGACCATACTGCGACCAACAGCAGTGGCTTCCCCTACCGCGAGTGGCCTGATGGGCGAAGCTTTAATTGCGGCCGCGCCGATAAGAACCCGACGAGATGACCCTCCACAACAATTCGTTCACTTAGATGATTTAGCGACCGCAGTAGCAACCGTCGTTCAACTCAACGAGTCCGGGGTGTTCAACGTCGCCCCAGACGGATGGCTCACCGCGCGTGAAGTTCAAGAACTCCTTGGTGCGCGCCCGATCATTCGCCTCCCCATTCCCCTGCCAGGGCGACTTGATCGATACATAGCGCGCCGAGTAGGTCATCAAGCCCCCACAGGGCTGCTTCCCTACACCCGATACTCCTGGGTGGTTGCGAACGACCGTCTACGGGCCACGGGGTGGGTTCCGCGTTATGGCAATGACCAAGTCTTTGTCGCAACGGACGCTGGAATGCCATGGGATTCAATGAACGCCAAACAGCGCCAATCCGTGTCGTTGTTTGTTGGCACAGCGTCACTACTCGGGCTGATATATGGAGCTATTTCTTGGATACGACGAGTTGCATTACGAGATGACGTTTAACGCAACTCTCCGACCTCAACCGTCACAGTGATGAGTTGGTCGTCCCGCCAGACCCTCAAGGTTGCCAGCTCGCCCGGTTCAAGCATCCGAGCGGCGACAACTAACGCCCCCATATCGGGAACAGGCTCCCCATCGAGCTCAACAATTACATCTCCGGCCTCTACCCCACCGATGTTGGATGGGCCCAAAGGGTCGACAGATTTCACAAGAACACCTGCGGAGTGAGTTGGGGGCAAAGATTTCTCCAGAGCGTCTTGACCTCGGATACCTAAACGTCCATGCCGGGGACGCCCCCACCGAATGATGTCGTTGGCCACTTCATGGGCAATTTCGATCGGTGTCGCGAACCCCAAACCCTCAGCTCCCACTTCGCTTACAGCGATGACGGTCGTTATCCCCACCACTGCCCCTCGAGCATCAACGAGCGCTCCACCTGATGATCCGGGAGAGATTGGAGCATCCGTTTGCACGAGTTCGTACAACCAGTCACCTTGCGGCGATTGCAACCGACGATTGGTTGCGCTGATAACTCCGACGGTCACCGTGGGTCCGCCAAGCAAACTAAGAGGCGAACCAATGGCGATTGCTGTTTCGCCGGCGCGAAGTTGATCAGTATTCCCAAGAGTCGCTGGGCTATATCGGATATCTGTCTCAGTCATCGGTTGAAGAACCGCGATGTCAGTCCGGGGATCGGCGCCCACCAACGCAACCTCCAACGTTTTTCCCTCTGACAAAACCACGCGAAAGCTGTCGCCGTCCGTCACAACGTGAGCATTAGTTATGAGGTGACCGTCATCGCGAAATATGACTCCCGAACCTGAACCGATCACGCGGTCGTGTCGCAAAACCTCGACTCGCACCACGCTGGGTGTCACTTTGGCCGCAATGTCAGCCACACTCCACGACCCGTTCTCAGCTGCTGAAGTAACCGCGGAAACATTTGCTGTTGCTATTTCCCGCTCAATAATTCGCTCCACTACCTGGGTTGAAGGTTGAAAGATGAGTCCAACGACCAGAGCAGCCACCGCGGCTCCGACGACAACACCAACTAATCCCGCCCCCATAAGACGCCGGTTATTGGAGGATCGATGATGCGATACGGCATCCGGCGCGAGATACTGAAGCTCACTTGGGTGCATCCAGATGCGATCATCGGGATGCAACGGATACCTGCTGGTGGGGTGTTCCTCAATGCTGGTGTCTGGGTCATCGGGGATTTGCGACCAGTCAAAGGAACCCATCGACCCGAGGTCTGGCGAGCCAAACACATCAGAAGTCCCTTCCGTACTTCCCTCATCGGAGGGTTCTGCCGGGTCTTGCCCGGGATCATCGGTTCGGTCCACACCCCAAAACGTACCCACGGATGCGCTCTTGTTGTCCGCGCCCCCGCTAGCTCGACAGGGAGGAGAGGCCTTCTCGGCGTACCATAATCGTGTGCGCGCTCCGCAGAACTCTGACGCTTGGCTTGTCCTCACACCTGAGGAACTCTCTGTCGGCGAGTTCTACGACTGGTGTGTGCAACCATCGTGCGGCGCAGTGGTGGTGTTCTCGGGAACAGTTCGTGATCATGCCGAAGGTCGAGAAGCGGTTTCCCTTCTCGAATATGAGGCCTATGAGGAGCACGTCGAACCGCGATTGGAAGCCATCGCCGTTGAGATGCGCAACAAATGGCCGGAACTGTCCCGAGTCGTGTTAGCTCACCGAACCGGAGCCCTCAAAGTCGGTGAAAGCTCGGTCGTAGTAGCTGTGTCTTCACCACATCGACCCGACGCATTTGAAGCCGCGCGTTTTGGCATCGATACCCTCAAAGCCACGGTCCCCATCTGGAAGCGCGAAGTTTGGAAAGACGGCGAAGATTGGGCTCTCTCCGCACAAGACATCACTGACGTCAGGTCAACAAATTTCGTAGGTAAGGACTAGTTGTGACTCCGTTGGCATTTCTTGCTCTGGCTGCTCTGATCACGTTAATTGGGGTCTTACTCATTGCTCTCAGCGGGCGTAAGCGCACCCCATGGCACGCGAGCATCGATGATTTTCGTCAGCGTCTCGACGCCCTTGCTCCTCCAACGAATGACGCTGTACGCGCGGCAGATAGCGATGGGTCGCGGGGCGAGGGGAGGACTTCCGCTGGCACGTGATCTAGCGATTGACCTCGGCACCGCAAACACTTTGGTGTACGAACGTGGGCGCGGCATCGTTCTCAACGAGCCGTCAGTTATCGCGATGAACGAGAGAACCGGTGACGTTCTTGCCATTGGCCGAGAAGCCTGGCAGATGATCGGTCGGACCCCTTCATACATCGTCGCGGTTCGTCCCCTCCGAAAAGGCGCTATCACCGATTTCGACACAACTCAGCGAATGATTCGGCTGATCCTTCAACAAGTGGGTGTGGGCCGATTCGGCAAAACTCGAGTCGTGGTATGTGTGCCATCAGTAATTACCCCAGTTGAGCGCCGCGCAGTCACCGACGCCGCGCGCCGAGCAGGTGCCAGCGATGTTCGCCTCATCGATCAGCCAATGGCAGCTGCCATCGGATCGGGCTTGCCGATTCACGAACCCATCGGGAACATGATCATTGACATCGGGGGAGGCACCGCTGAAACAGCGATGGTGTCGATGGGGGGAATTGTTTCCCTCAAAGCCATCCGAGTGGGATCGTTCGACTTCGATTCAGCACTGCAGTTGTATGTCCGCCGAGTACACGGCGTTGCAATTGGTGAACGGACCGCTGAAGAAATCAAAGTACAAATCGGATCCGCATGGTCAGGCGGAGACGAATTTGACGCTGAAGTTAAAGGACGAGACCTGACGACCGGTTTGCCGAGAACCTTTATCTTGACACCGGATCAAGTGAGATCTGCTTTCGAGGAGCCAATTCAAGCGATCGTGGACTCCGTCATCGACTGTTTGAGCCAGGCGCCGCCCGAACTGTCACAGGACTTGCTGGTTCATGGCATTCATCTGGTAGGCGGAGGTGGCTTGCTACGAGGACTCGATAAGCGCATTGAACACGACGCGCGGGTACCGGTGCGGATAGTACCCATGCCAATGGAAGCAGTAGTCCTCGGCGCAGGACGAGCCTTGGATAACTTTCAAACACTTTCATCAACATTCAATACACATGGCCCCCGTTGGTGAACGCCACATTCCCCGCATGGGGAATGTAACCAGGAACGCGGTAGCTGCCGTTTTGGTTTCGGTGCTTTTTGCGGCGTGTTCAACGCAAGGAGAAACCGTTTCCGAGGTGACCACCCCACAAACACCATCGGTTGAAAGATCGATAGGTTTCGACGGCGACATTGTGCGACTTGGGATCATTGCGAACCTCACGGGGTCCGACGCGACTCTGGACAGGGCTCGTCTAACTGGTGTGTCCGCATACTGGTCCGATGTCAACATGGCTGGCGGACTTAGGGGGCGTTACGCGGTCGAACTAGTGATTATCGATCACCGTGGTGATCCTCAAATAGCGGCAGCAGCGATTCCCGAACTCCTTGAGCAAGTGGTCGCTCTCGCCTTCGTAAACGAAACGGCGATGGGAGCGGTACACCCTTCCTTGGTTGCTGATCAGGTGTTGGGGGTAGCCCCCACTTCCACTCTGGACTGGGAATCTGACGCGAGATTTTTGACGCACTCACCTCCAGTGGAAGCCATAGTGCTTGCGTTGTTCGAAAACGCGCCAGCAGCGAGATGGTGTGTGGTCACCGACGGCTCGCCGCTGGGCGTCAGCGTCGAAGTAGCAGCTTTTGAAGCCGCTCGTCTGGCGGGGGTACAGCGCGTGACCCTTATGGACGTGTCAGAGGATTTGAGGGCTGCTGTCACTGCCGCTGCATGCGATCAGGTTCTTGTCGAGGCCGCCGGCGGATTCCAAGAAAAAGTTTTGGCATCTCTGCCGGCCGACAGGACCGTGTATCGACGGGCGGCGCTAACGCCCCCGTTGGAGAGTCGCAACGATATTGAGCTTTCGTACATTGATTCGGGTCCAGCATGGAACGTTGACGCATCAACTGGAATGCGTAATTTTCTCGCTGCATTGTTGAGACACGCACCGGACACGGAACCCGACACAAGGGTCCGAGAAGGGTATGTGTCACAACTTCGGTTACACGCACTCCTTGAGCAAGCTGTAAGTCTGGGCGATTTGCGACGCTCCAATTTGTTTTCGTTACGTCAATCCCACCAACTCATCGACATGTTGGGACTAGCCGAAGACACCGACATGTCGACTGATCAACAGGTCTTTCCGCGTTCAGCGATTGTGTGGGCTGAAAACGGCGACCAGGTTGACGCTGATGGGCGAGGTTGGAGTCTTGAAAAGCTTTTGCGGCCCGAAAAATTCCTGGCGTTAGCTTCCGAGTTGAGTAACTAATTAGTCACTCACGACTCCGAGAAGCTCACTTGCCACCGCCCGAACTTGGCGGTCCTTATCACTCAACGCGGATTCGACTGCTTGCCGAGCTTCAGCTTCCTCAAATTGGAAAAGTCCGAGCACTGCACGGCGTCGAACTTGAGCGCGGTCATTCATAGCCTCAAGGAGGCAAATAAGAATCGTTGGTCTGTCAGCTCCCGTTGTTGTGGCAAGAGCACCCAGCGCAGCCACAGCAGTTTCCCTACACAACTCATCTGAATGCCCGCTAGCCATTTTCGTAAGTCCCTCGACGGCATCAATCTCTTCGCGTTCACCGAGGGAGAACGCAGCCATGTCAGCGACGGATGCGTCAGAATCGTGCAAGTAAGACGCAATTTCCACGTCCGGTCTTTGGGCCGAAATTTCTAACGCGCGTCTGCGAACCGAGACATTTGAGTCATCGAGGGCCACCCGCAACTCAGCGGCCGTCAACTCCTTGAGCCGTTCTAAAGCACCCAACGCGACGCGACGCGTGATCGCATCGGGATCAACTAACAACGCTCTTGCTTGCGATGTGTCGCCCCGATGACCCGCTAAAGCGGCACTGATGCGGCGACTGCGAATGTCGTTGTCTGTCAACTGATCGCTGCCTGCAAAGTTAGAGCGGCGACTATTGCCATCACACCGACAATGAGAGTTATAGCGACACCACCCAAAATCGAGAAGGCCCCAAGCCCAAGCAACGCCACAAATTTTCTCCACAGCGACGTGCCCCGGTAAAGCCGGGGGGGAAGAATCCGACGCGGATCATTCAAACTGGGTTTGCGTCCACTGGGCGAACTCAACTCGGATTCGTCGTGCCTTGTGGCATGAACGTCAGGTGAAATTCGGTAATAGGGCACTGGTTCAAGCGGTGCTGTGGAATCAAAGTCGTCTTGGGGTTGGTTCATCAATTTCATCCGAGCCGCGTGTGGTCGTTGGGGTCCAGCGTGGCACGCTTATAGCCGATGTCCGAACCACCAACGAATGAGGATAGTTCCACCCCTGTGAACGGGTCACTCAACGTTCGCCGATTGCCCACTTGGGCCCTGGCTGCGGTAGTGATTATCTGTCTTGGGTTGTTCGGGGTACTTGCCCTTGATCGGGTGACCATTACCTCCAAGGTGCTCACTAGTCCAGGGAGCACCCGCGATATCACGCCACTGCTGGTCCTAGACGACGCGAAGACATACCGCGCTAATGGCGAAATCCGTATGGTGACAGTCCAGTCCAACCTTGAACCCTCACTACTTGAAATGCTTGGAGGATGGCTTGACGATTCGATAGAAATTTCGGACCGCCATGAAGTGCTGGGAGATCGCACGATTGAGCAGAACCGAACGCTCGGGCAAGAACAAATGGAGCGAAGCCTCGACATCGCCGCTCGGGTTGCCCTTGAACGGCTCGGATATGAAGTCATTTCTCAAGCGGGGGCTCTTGTGATGCAGATCTTGCCTGATACCCCAGCTTCAAGCGCTTTAGATCGCGGTGATGTCATCATCGAAGCCGACGACCAAACAATCCAAAACGCGACAGATCTGGGCGACGTCGTCCGGAGTCGATCCCCGGGCGACGAGTTCTCCTTCTCAGTACTTCAGCTAGATGGAACAACTCGCCACGAGACGGTGACGCTCTCTGAAAAAAATGGCAACGCTTTCCTTGGAGTCAGCATCAGCACCTACATCGAAATGGACGACTTGCCGTTTGAGATTAACTTTGTAATTGAGCGGGTCGGTGGTCCGTCAGCAGGACTTGGTTTGACCTTGGCGTTGTTAGAGACGATGCTCCCGGGCGAGTTGCTGGCAGGGCTTCGAATAGTCGCTACCGGCACCGTCGACCCACTGGGAAATATCGGTCCTGTGGGTGGGATGGAACAAAAGAGTCACGCAGTGATGAGAAGCGGAGCAGACCTTTTTGTTGTTCCTTCTAGCCAAGTCGAGGAAGCGCGATCAGTCCTGGGAGAAATGGTGGACGTCGTCGCGGTAGATACTTTGGATGATGCTCTTCAAGCACTTCGCTCCCGCGGCGGAAATCTCTCGGGGATAAGTTCGAAGACTCAATAAAGACCAAAATGTTTTCAGTAGACCATCCCCATGTCACGAGGAACGATCGGTACCCTCAACCATCATGGTTCAGCACGCCCGAGGGGCGTCCGAAATTGATCCAGATTCGGTTACAAAAGCTGAATTCAGTCACGTCTTCCGCGGCTATGCGATCGAGGAAGTACGAGAGTTCTTAGAAGACGTTGGAGAAGAGTTACATCGCCTCCAAAGCGAGCTATCTGCCGCCCGTTCCGTCCAGGCAGCAACGCAAGTAGGAAACGAATCTTCATCGATCACCCACCAGCCGCCAGCGGATCCGCCGCCAGATGTTCGCCCCGGCACCGTCATCGATCTTCAATCACACCGACTTACCCTCGAAAGAGACGACCTCCAGACTGATGAAGATCCCGAACTCCCGCTAGGTGACGAAATTGATGTTCGCCGACAGGCAGAACGGCAACAGACCTTTACCCAAGATGCTGATCCAGATGACATCGTCCCTTTCCAGCGTCCGAAATCACCGCAACGTAGAGCGGTCATCGATGAACTCTTTGCTCGGTTAGGCGAACCACAACCCAACGATGTGGAGTGGGCGAGAGAAGTTCTCATCCGCACCGGTGAAATCCCTGTTATCTCACAGTCACCGTATTCTTCGCTGCACGGTGAAGCGGAGACGATTGTTGACCATCATGATCGTTTACGCAGCACGGTAGGTGAATTAGCGCGCCCCACTGTGGTCCAGTTAAAGCAAAACATGGCCGCCCGACTGGAGTTGCTTCTTCCGGAACTGAAACTTGCTCCGGTGAACAAATTTGAAATGTCCCAACTCGTACCCAGCGCCATGGACGACGAACTTGTAGAAGGTTTGGTTTCATTTGTCGCTACAGCCGCAAAATATGGGGCGGGGGGAACGAAAGTAAATGTCACCGGCGTATCGGAAAAAGTGGCTAGGTGTGTGGGTGATTGGTTACGAGAACGCCTAGTCGCTCACCTTGATGACGAAGTAGCGATCGAAGTTCGGCTTCGAGCTGTCTACCGCGAATGGAAGAAAACAGCGGTAGATCTAATAGCCACTGACGCAATAGCCGCAGGGTTCGCACTTGGCCTCTACGCCACCATTGCCTCGCACGCACCCGTGAGGTGGCAGACCCCCCTAGAAGGGTGCTGTGGGACTGTTTGTCATGACAACGCATTAGCTGGAACCCGATTTAGAGGTCAAGAGTTTCCGTCCGGTCACCAATTTCCGCCGGTTGGTCCTGGATGCCGCAGTCTGGTCGTGCCTGCCGGCCAGTAACATTCGGATATATGCAACCACCTGAGCAAATGAAGCCGCGTCGTCGACGCACTAATCGTGTACGGGTACTGTTCGGCTTCGGCGCCCTCGCAGTTTTTCTGTTCTTCACTTCTATTCGCGGTCTCGCAGGTTTTTGGACTGATTACCTCTGGTTTGACAGCCTCAAACTGTCTTCGGTGTGGACTTCGGTGCTCTGGGCCAAGATCGGGTTGGGGCTTTTGTTCACGGTCGTATTTTTCGTTGCTCTGTGGGTGAACCTTTTCCTAGCTGATCGACTGGCCCCGAAGAGTCGACCGGCCGGCCCTGAAGACGAACTGACTCGAAGATGGCAACAACTCATGGGAAGACGAGCGATTCTCATACGAAGCCTGACTTCGCTCCTTTTCGCGCTACTGGTCGGTGCCGGGGTTTCGTCGCAATGGCAAAGCTGGCTGTTTTTTACAAACCGTGTCGACTTCGGAATCACTGACCCACAATTCGGTCGAGACGTCGGGTTTTACGTTTTCCAGCTTCCATTCCTGACATTTGTTGTCAGTTGGGCGTTCGCCGCCATCCTTGTGATCTTCGTCGTAACGACAATTCAGCATTACCTAAATGGAGGTATCCGCGTCCAAGGTCAGGCTGGATCACGAGTCACACCTCAAGTGAAAGGGCACCTGTCGCTGCTATTGGGACTTCTGGCTCTCGCCAAGGGACTCGGCTACTACCTAGACCGCTACGAATTGACGCTCTCCGGACGCGGGTTTGTTAACGGCGCATCGTACACAGATGTCAAAGCTCAACTCCCTGCCTTGCAGCTACTGATGATCGTCAGTGTCTTTTGTTTCGGACTGCTGGTATTCAACATTTGGCGTCGAGGATTTACCTATCCAATAATTGCTGTCGGCCTGTGGGCGCTTGTCGCCAGCCTCGCAGGCACTATTTACCCAGCGTTGGTGCAACGCTTTCAAGTGGAACCAGCGGAATCAACGAAAGAGGCTCTCTACATCGAGCGGAATATCGAGATGACGCGCATCGCTATGGGAATGGATCAGGTAGCCGCGCAAGATTTCAACTACACACCCGCCCTTAGTCCAAAGGACATAGAAGAAAATCTTGCCACCGTTCGAAATGTCCGGCTCCTCGACCCGGCAGTGATGCGTGACACCTTCCAGCAGACCCAGGGAATAAAAAGCTTTTACGACTTTCTAGATATCGATGTTGATCGATACGAGATCAACGGTCGAACAACTCAGGTTGTTCTCGCTGCACGAGAACTAAAACAAACTGACCTTCCGAACAATTCATGGGAATCGGAACATATTGCCTTCACGCATGGCTACGGAGTCGCCGCCGCGCCCGCGAACGCCATCGATGCAAATGGCCGTCCTGCCTACGCATTGGCGGACATCCCCGTCACAGCGAACGACGATGCCGCGGCTTTGGAAGTTAACTCACCCGGACTCTACGTAGGTGAAGGTCTGAAGGGCTACGCAATCGTTGGTGCGATGCGCGACGAGGTGGACTTTCAAGACAATGAAGACCGGACAGAAAACACAAGATACGACGGCGCTGATGGTGTCGGAATTGGATCTTTGGCTAGAAAGCTCGCTTTTGCCCTTCGATTCGCGGAGCCCAACCTGGTGGTTTCCGGCGAAGTTGGCCCCGAGAGCCGCATCCTGTTCAAACGCGACATTCTTGACCGAGCGAAGACCATCGCCCCATTCTTGAAATTCGATCAAGATCCTTACCCCGCCGTCGTTGACGGCGAGGTCATGTGGATCCTTGATGCCTATACGTCCACCGACATGTTCCCGTACGCGCAGAAAGCCAATCCTCGAGCCGTACGAAAAGGCGACTTACGATCGTCGCTCAATTACGTGCGCAACTCAATCAAAGTGGTAATTGACGCATACCACGGAGCCCCAACTTTCTACATAATTGACGACAACGACCCACTGGCGGAGTCCTATCGCCAGCAATTCCCTGACTTGTTCAGCGAAACACCACCCTCGCTGGAATTGGCTGAACATTTCCGCTACCCGGAAGATCTATTTCGGATCCAAACTGACATGTGGGGCCGCTACCGCATTAGCGATCCAGCAGAGTTTTACGATGCAGCTGGAGCCTGGAGTATTGCCCAGGATCCAGGAAATTCGATTGGGCTGACTGCGGTTGAATCAGTAATAGATGCTGCTGGCAATGTCATCAGTAGCTCAGAGGTTCGGGTAGCTCCGCAATATTTACTCATGCGTT
>Ga0315319_10000742_pt1 | contig 10808 bp, 10 predicted proteins | sample M1500m3416metaG_FD_203463 | JGI IMG/M metagenome (GOLD analysis project Ga0315319, IMG submission 203463) | Ammonia-oxidizing marine archaeal communities from Monterey Bay, California, United States - M1 500m 3416 | ecosystem: Environmental > Aquatic > Marine > Intertidal zone | place: USA... | reverse complement strand
TTATGGTGCTCACATCTAACTCCGCTATTTATAGTAATTGATCTATTTAGGACATCTCTAACTAACTGCACTTTCATTGCTAGTTCTTCCTTAATATCGTCTTTTCCACATCCACATCTGCAGGCGTATTCTGCTCTATTAAAATTAGCTGTTAGATCTCCCATTTGTTCTATCTCCTTGATTTACTTGGTTTTTAAAGGGGTTATAGGCTTTAAATTTAACAACTCGTCTAGCTGTAATAATTGCTGGTTCACCTGTTTTAGGATTACGCCCATCTCGTTTAGCTTTATCTCTAGTAATAAACCTACCAAAACCACGAATGGTTACTTTTCCGTCTTTAACAATTCCATGTTTAATACAATCTAAAACGGTTGATGTATAATCTTCTACTTCACTTTGCGTAGTATCTAATGCTTTAGCAATATTATTTGTTAGTTCTACTCTAGTCATTTGGTCTCCTTTTCTGATAACATATTAATTCCTTTTGTATTAAACACTAATTATAGTATATTTAATATTATGAATGAAACGAAATTTCTATTCAGTGACGCAGAATTCTTAGGTATTGTTAATATAATTTTAAAAGTGGATACCGATTGGGAAGATGAGGAATATAAACCAATAACTAGTATGGACGACAATTTTAATATTCAAGGGTTAGATAGCCTAAGTGTTATGATGTTCTTTATTTGGGTATCTGATTTTTTTGGTATTTCTGAAGAGAAATTTCAAGAGCTTTCAGACCAAAAGAATTTTACTATTAGAACTTTAAAAGATTTTATAAGTAAAGAAGCTACTAAAACTTTCACATATGATGATGCTTTAGCATATAGTAAAAAATCATTTAAAGTAGACGAAGATTTGTTTTATGATAGTTATATGAAACAGGGCGGAAATCCTCCCAAGGGGTGGAAAAAATCTGATAAAAAGGACCAATAATACATAATATGTTACTGACTCATACTAATTCTGTTTACTCAGAAGAGTTAACTTTATTAGATCATATCCCATATCCTCAGTATGTTCATCAAGTTGGAGATGGTGGAGGCGAGTTAGTTGCAAAAGGAATTAAACTAGTAACTGGAATATTGATTAACCATGTCTTACGAGGTAAACATGGAGCTACTTCTGGGACTCGGGATTATATTAAAAAATTATTAACTATTCCTACTCGTAAAGTAGGGTTAATATTAGCTTCAGGCAGTAATTGCTGGATGGGAGCCACAACATGGATTCCTAAGACTGATCAGTATCCGGTGTATAAATTAGCACCTATGGCAGTTACTCAAGTATATGCTGGGTATCTAGCTAGTCAATTAGGATCTTTTGATTATGTAGCAACAGATAGTGTAAGCTGTATTAGTGGGCATTCCGCTTGGAATACTGCTTCTACTCTATTGCAGTCAGAGCGTCTTGATGCAATTGTAGTTATTTCAGTAGATAATGGGCTTTCAGAAGAATACTTGCATGTATTTGGCGAGCATAAATTAAGTAAATCAGTTAATGAAGAAGATAACCCAGACATTATTAAATTTCACTTAGGAGAAGCATGCAATATATCAGTATTTGAAAGTGAAGCATGTAATCGCAATACAAACAATGAGATATTAGCAGTAATTAAAGATATACATATAGCAGCGGAACACCATGTGTCCCCATTAGGTATCTCGTGTGAAGGTATTGGATATGAAAAAGTAATGACTAGAGTTAATACGGATAATATTGATTTTATAAAAACCCACAGTACTTTTTCAGATGATAATGATATAGAGAACAAGCTAATTAAAGATATATTTGGGGATATTAGAACAGTTAACTATAAATTACGTATTGGCCATACTATGGGAGCATCGACTGCTGTAGAAACAGCGCTAGCAGTACAGGAAGAATCGGGTACATTTCTTAGTTTAGGGGCAGGAATGGGTAATGTATTTTCATCTGCTGTAGTGGAGATATTATGATATTTACACATGCTAGTATGATACAAGAAGGAGAATCTGCTTTATTTTATAGATTTAACCGTCCTTTAAATGGTTATATGATAGCAGGAGTATTTATTGCTCCTAATCTGACAGCTAAGTTAAATTTTGTTAAGGTATGGAAATACTTCGTATCGGAAATAGTACAAGCAGATGATATATATGCCTCTATTCCTTTAGGAGTAACAAGTTCTATGTTTGAGAACTATATGAATTATCATGATACAATAGATGGCTTTAAGATATATAAGGTTGATAAATTTCTTAAAAAGCAATACAGTAGCTACGATAAACATAAAGAACAAGCTGGGAGCACCACATGAGCCATGAAGACGACCCTAATTTAGATACAACTGAAACAGATGCTTCTACATTAGTTCCTGATTGGAAAAATCCCCCTAGTCTTGCTGAACTTAAACAAGATCATGAATCTGCTCAAGTAGCTCATCAAGTTCATGTTGATGAAGTAGATAATTGGATTAGAGTTCTTAATGGGGAACAAACCATTAATAATAAAAAAGGTCGATCTAAGCTAGTTCCTAAATTAGCTAGAAGACAAGCAGAATGGAGATATGCTGCTTTATCAGAACCATTTCTTTCTACAGACGATTTATTTAATACTTCACCACAAACATATGAAGATAAAGAATACGCAGTACAAAATGGTATGTTACTTAATTACCAGCTTAACTGTCGTATGGATAAAGTTAATTTTATAGATGAATACGTTAGAACAGCTGTAGACGAAGGTACTGCAGTAGTACGTGTTGGTTGGGAATTTGAAGAAGATAAGCGTAAGGTCTGGAAAGACGTTATGGAACTTCAGCCAGTAATGGATCCTAATACTGGTCAACCAGTTGTAGATCCTAATACTGGTCAACCAGCAATGCAGGAAGTAAAGGTTGGACAGACATCTAAAATAAAGACTGTTACTGTTAAAAACCAGCCTGTTTTAACAGTATGCGACTATAACAATTTAATATTAGATCCTACTTGTGAAGGAGATATAGAAAAGGCTAATTTTGCTGTATATAGTTTTGAAACATCACTATCTGAACTTAAAAAAGATGGACGGTACAAAAATCTTGATGATATCAATTTTGAGAGTGCTTCAGTATTAGCGGAACCTGATCATGCAATTAATACAGACGATAGTTCTTTTACCTTTAAAGATAAGGCTCGTAAGAAAGTTATTGCTAGAGAATACTGGGGGTATTGGGATATAGACGATACTGGAGAGGTTAAACCTTTCGTGGCTACCTGGGTAGGCGATACTTTTATTAGGATGGAAGAAAATCCTTACCCAGATAAAAAACTTCCTTTTGTATTAGTTCAGTATCTTCCTCGCCGTAAAAATATTTATGGAGAACCTGACGCATCTCTTATTGAAGATAATCAAAAGATTGTAGGTGCTGTAACTAGAGGAATTATAGATATTATAGGGCGTAGTGCTAATGGACAACAAGGAGTTAGAAAAGATGCTTTAGATGTTACTAATGCTCGTAAATTTGAACGAGGTGATGACTATAAATTTAATGCTAACGTAGATCCAAGACAAGCATTTCATATGGAAGTATACCCAGAGATTCCTAGATCTGCATTAGAAGTACTTAACATGCAGAATAATGATGCTGAAGCTTTAACAGGTGTTAAAGCATTTACTCAAGGTATTTCAGGTCAAGCATTAGGAGCTACAGCTACTGGTATTAGATCAGCACTTGATGCTACATCTAAACGAGAATTAGGAATTCTACGTAGACTTTCTAATGGCTTAAATCAAATTGGTCGTAAAGTTATCTCAATGAATGCGGAATTTTTAGAAGACGAGGAAATTATTAGAATTACTAATGAAGAATTTGTAGCTATTAATCGTAATGATTTAGGAGGGAAATATGATATCAAGCTTAATATTTCTACTGCTGAAGCTGATGAACAAAAAGGTAGTGAACTAGCATTTATGTTACAAACTATGGGTAATACTATGCCACCTGAAATGAGTCAGATGATATTAGCTGATATCGCCAAATTACGTAAGATGCCTGACCTGGCTAAACGTATTGAAGAATACCAACCACAACCTGATCCACTCGTCCAACAAAAAGCTCAATTAGACCTTGCATTATTACAAGCACAAATTGCTAATGAAACTGCTAAGGGCCGAGAGAATGAAGTGGATGTACAACTTAAAACTGCGAAAACTCAAACAGAGCAAGCTAAGGCTAGAGGGATGCATAGTTCTTCTGACCTTAGTGATCTTGATTTTGTTGAGAAAGAATCCGGAGTCGGAGCTGCCCAAAAAGAAGCAGAGTCTGATCGTAAGCATGCCCAAAACATGGAAGCTAAAGAACACGACAGGCTATCTAAACTAGATCAAGATGCTTTAACTTCACTATCTAAATAAAGGACTTTTATGACTGATCTAGAACAAGTTGAAATCCAAATTGACATGGCTAATAAATTACGAAAATTACGAGATAACTGTGTTAAGTTAACAGCTAGCGAACCCTGGAAAGATGTTATTGACACGGGTTATTTCAAAGAAGAAGCGGCTAGGTTAGTCATGGCCAAAAGTTCTAATCTTAATGCTGAACAAATGGAATTAATTGATCGCATGCAATATGGTGTTGGAGCTTTAGCTAATTTTATTGAATCAGTTATGAGACGTGGTGCTGAAATGGACCAAGCTTTAAATGAACATGAAGAAACTCGAGAAGAAATTTTAGCTGAGGAGGTTAAAGTATGACTCAATCTTCCTTAGGTTTATCTGACGCAGCATTTTTAGAAAAAGATCCTGAAGATTTTTTAGCTGAAGAAGAAAAGCCAGTTGAACAAGAAGTTGAATCATCAGATAAAATTGATGAAGATAAGATTGCTACCTCTGAAGAAGAGGTAAGTGAAGCACAGGAGCAAACTGAAGAGGAAACTACTACTGAAGAAGTAAGCCAACCAGAAGGGGATACCCAGACGGAGCCTGAACCTTCCACTGATAGTGATGCTACAGAATCTCTTGATACTAGTAAGACAGACTCGCCTGATACAAAGGGGGATACTCCGGAAACTAAAGAGTTTGATTACGAAAGTGCTTATAAAAAGGTATCTGAACCTTTCAGAGCCAATGGCATAGATATTAAGGTTGATGATCCAGAAGACATTGTGCGTCTCATGCAAATGGGCGCTAATTATCAGAAAAAGATGTCGCAGTTAAAGCCTCATCTAAAGATAATTAAAATGTTAGAAAATAACGATCTGTTAAAACCAGAGCAGTTAAATAATCTAATAGATGTCTTTAAGAAAGACCCGAAAGCTATAGCTAAGCTTGTTAAAGAAAGTTCTTTAGACCCCTTGGATATTGACAAAGATGCGCCTTCAGACTATGAACCTAATGATTACTCTGTTTCAGACGGGGAAATCGAATTAGATCAAGTTCTTGAAGATATCAAAGACACTGATACGTTTAATAGGACTATTAATGTTTTAACTAAATCTTGGGACGCTGCAAGTAAACAAACGATTTCTGAGCATCCTGAAATTATTAGAGTTATTAATAGTCATATGGCTAACGGAGTCTTTGATAAAGTTGATGCGGTACTACAACGGGATAAAGCCTTAGGCAAAACAGAGGGTTTACCTGATGTAGAAGCGTATAAACAAATCGCTGATTATATGTTTAAAAACGGCGAACTTCACACAAATAGTCCTGAAGACAAGTCTAAAGTATCAAGTAAGATGGTAGAAGTACAAGAACAAGCGAATGCTGATCGTAATAAAAAACGAAAAGCAGTAGCTCCGGTTAAGCAGACTACTACTAAAAAAGCTCCAGCTGAGGAAGATTTTTTAGGTCTGTCAGATGAAGATTTTATGAAGAAGTATGCTGTCCGGTAATTTATCACTATTTAAATAGGAGCCTTGCAGAAAATGGCTTTATCAACTGCGAATGCTTATAAGTCTCCTTCTAGTACTGCTAGTGGGACAGAGTCGGGAATAGGCCCTCAAGCCATTACTGACTATTATTTTAAAAAGGCCCTTATAGCTGTTCGGGATCACCAGTATTTCATGCCTTTGGCTGATGTACGTGCGATGCCTAAGCATATGGGTAAGAAAATCAAGCAAGATGTTTATGTTCCATTGCTTGATGTATTAAACACCGGTGACCAAGGACTCGATGCTGCTGAAGCTGCTTATCAAGTAGCAGGTACATGGACTGCTTGGAATTCTTCTGGTGTGCGGACTTCTTATGCTGAAGCCAATGAAACAGATGCTATAACTGCAGCAGGTGCTAACGGCGATGTTGCATTGAATGATCAGAATCTTTATGGTTCACAAAAAGATACTGGTGCTATTTTAAATAAAATCCCAACCCTCCGTGAACACGGTGGTCGGGTTAACCGAGTTGGTTTCACACGTACTCAAGTTGAAGGTGAACTTCTTAAACGTGGTTTTTTCACTGAGTACACTCAAGAATCAATGGATTTCGATTCAGATTCAGAATTGTTATCACATATTGTTGAGGAAGCCCTTGTTGGTGCTAATGAGATTACTGAAGCTGAGCTTCAGAAAGATCTAGTTACTACCGCAACTTCTGATGGTACGGCTTATTTCTGTTCTACTGCTCCTAGTGGAGCTGCTGTTGCTGGTTCAACAGTTGCAGCAGGTGCTACCAGAACAGCATTAAAATTAGCTGTTGATGAAGTTGTTATCTATGAAGATCTAATGAATCTTTCTATTGCTTTGGATGATAATAAAACTCCTAAGCAAACAAAGGTTATTAGTGGTTCTCGTATGATTGATACTAAAACCGTTATGGGTGGTCGTATCATGTATATAGGATCTGAATTGATTCCTGTAGTACGAAAGATGAAAAGCATTGATCCTAGTTCTAATGTAGGAGATGGTTTTATCAGTGTAGAAAAGTATGCTGATGCGGCTAATACCGTACATGGCGAAATAGGTTCTGTTGATCAATTTCGTATTGTTGTAGTTCCAGAAATGCAGCATGACCGAAAAGGTGGTGCAGCTGGTGGTGATAGTGCTGGTACCGGTAAAAATGGTGCAGACATCTTCCCAATGTTGGTTGTTGGTGATGGTGCTTTCACTACTATCGGTTTTCAAACTGATGGAAAGAGTGTTAAATTTTCCGTTAACCATAAGAAGCCTGGTAAAGAAATAGCTTCTTTGGATGATCCATATGGTGAGGTAGGGTTCTACTCCATCAAATGGTATTACGGTTTTATGGCACTTCGTCCAGAGCGTCTTGGTATTATTTGGACATGTAAAACAGCAGTATAATTAACATTGTTTGACCGTCCCTCCGACCGCTACTCGCAGAGTAGCGGGAGGGGGACACTCTTTTAAATTATAATTCGGAGGAAGCATGGAAGACACTACGCTAGCAGCTCCCATTAATGGAATGACAGATGACGAACTTCGTCAAGAATTAGCAGATAACGGGGTTACGTTACATCATAAAACTGGAACAAAGAAACTTGCTTCTACTCTAGCGAAAGTTAGAACTGATGAGTATAAAGAAGATCCTAAAAAATCTGATCTTACTGGTCCTAGTGAAGCAGCTAGAGCTGCAAAAGCAAAACATATGTACGCTATAGATAACTTAACACCAACACAACAAGCTATGAAGCTCGTTCGTATCATAGTTACTCCTAATGATCCTAATATGGTTAATTATCCAGGACTTATCTTTACTGTAGGTATGTCAGGAATTAATAATGGTCAAATGATTAAGAAGTTTGTACCTTTTAATAATGAGGAAGGTTGGCATGTTCCAACAATTATTGTTCGTCAAATTGAACATGCTGAAATGCAAAAATTTAAAACTGTTACCCGTCCTAACGGTGAAAAGGTCTTAGAACCATATGTAACTAAGAAATTTAATGTACGAGAGTTACCTCCTCTTACTAGAGAAGAATTAGAACAACTTGCTGCTAGACAAGGCGCAGCAGGATTTAGCGCAGGAGTATAATATGGCTATTGACATTAATAATTTAACTCAGAATGTTACTACTAGTGCTGATAACGTAGTAACAGGTTCCGGTATATTTGATGACATGATGGAAACTGTTAATGCTCATATGGCTGCTCAGTTTAATTTAGGTCGGATTACTGGTAGTGATTACGCGACAGTATATTTAACAGCAATACAGGCTACTGTACAACAAGCTGTAGCTTTTACTATAGGAGCGCAAAAAGGTAACGCAGAACAGTCTTTGCTATTTCAAAAAGAAGTTACTGAATTTGCACAAACTGATCGAGAAACTAAAACAGCTCCTACCACTACTAGTGTTATGGGCAGAGCTGCTGCGCTATCTGCTGAACAAGCCAAAGGCTTTAAATGGAATGCAGACCAGAAATATCTTAAAACTATTTTAGATGCTTGGAGTATTAATATTTCTACTGCAGGTGTACCAGCTACAGGTGTTGTTGCTATCAATGAAACCGGGACAGGTAATATTAATACCCAAATAACTAACGCCGAACCTACTGGATAGGAGGCGTTATGAGTTTTGTAGCCTCTATTTTTGAAGCGGTTATAGATGTTATTGTATTTATAGTTGAAGCAGTTGTACAAGTAGTTGAGATGGTTGTACAGCTTATTATGGTACTTCTTGGTATGGACGGCGGAAGTACCCAAATTATTGAATACTACGAAGTCCATAATATCCCTCTGTTTGATGATGTAGATAAGAAGAATCCCCTCCTAAATTCAGTTCTTCAATCTGTTATTGAAAACCAAGATATTTCTGGCAATTTAATTTATCATCTTGCATTTCGTAGTCTTAAGGGAAATGTTAAAGATTTTATGGATTTTATTGACAATGGGAATTATTTTGAAAATTTTCCTACTGTAGAATCCTATATTTTAACTATAGATTATACCGAATTAACAGCTGCATTAAATACTCTAAATGGTGTCCCCTGTACCCCTGAAGGTTCTTTTTTAAGAGCATTATCAAAAGTTGATTGGGCTAAATACTGGCTTCAGGAGAATGCAGGATATAATGTAGGAACTAATACCATAGGGGTAGATCATTCTACAACGAGTACGAGTCCTATTACCCCTGCCGCAGATACGGTTACAGTAACTCCGTCTCTTAATCACTTTGATATTGATATAACTAGTGAAATAGCTACTGAAGATGAAGTATTTGCTGATGAACGATGGGAAGCTAATCTTAATACAATTGTTTATAATTCAGGACCGGATACCTATACAATTTCAGTATATAATGCAGCAACTGTTGGGGGCATAACTAGAACCTACACAGCACCTACTAAACCCACGCAATTACACTACGTTTCCTTTTATTACAGAGACAGCGCTCCTTCTAGGCAATACCTATTTATATATAAAGTAGGAGAAGGAACATATACGGATTTAGATACTGTAGAAAATGCTATCGATCAAGACGGCGCTAGTATTGAAGCACTTCCCTGTGTTCCACTAAGATTAAGTAATGCTGATTACACTACTTTTGGAGCAACTAAAAGGACTCAAATTGATGATTTATTAGATAGAATTATATTAGATGCTGAAGCAATTCTTGATACGGTTGTAACTGAATCAGGTGTTGCTCCAGGAGATTTAGATCATATTTATGTAAATTTTGGTGTGCGTATGTGGGATACCTCTCAAGCGGGGATGTCATATTTATTTACCATGTTTGAAAATTTATATCCTTCACAAGGCGTTACACAAGGTACTTACAATAATTCTCCAACAGGAGATGATAAACCACAGAATAATCTACTAGTTACAACAGATGATAATAAACTAGCATATCAATGGTCATATATTACTTATGAATTTACTTCATTAGTAGATATTGACGCAGATAGTGGGAGTCCTGAAAATGGCATATATTATTCAGATATGTCTAAATTTGTTGATGGAATTTTAAAATATAACTATTACGTTTCGTCTGGAAAAGGGACCTATAACGTAGGATATAAAGCAGATGATCTAGATGAAGTACAGGACTTTCTAGACGGCAGTGGTGTGCCCAATCCAGGTACTACTAGTGGAGAAGCCACTAATTGGCTACAAGTAACTGAACGCATGTCCTATAATAATCCCTCCCCTGTTTTACAAGAAGCAGATGGTTCTACTAGTGATTTAGTTTATTTAACCCCTGATTTAGTATACGAAAACAATGGTTCAGGTGTATTACGATTAGTTGAATCAGCTTCAGAAGCTACAACTGTAGGACAATCAATTACTTACTATTGTTGTAAACCTTCAGGATTAGACGCTTATACAGTAGTTGCTCCAATTGCTGCTTGTAGAGTTGTTGATGGGTCTAGTGGACATTTTAGAGTAGTTAAATTTAATCTTGGGAATAAAGGGGATTTAATGGTTCCCTTTATTCATAATTTTATCAAAGACTTATCTCATGATAAAGTTGCTCGATTATTTCTAGCGGGGTGTCATTGTTCTATATACATAGCTCATTATGAAAAAATTGTACATGAAGGCATGAGCTTTCTGACAGCTTTGGTAATGATTATTATCATTGTAGTTATAGTTATAGTTGCGTGGCCAATGATAGTAGAAGGATTTGCTGCTATGGGTGCTGCATTTGCAGAATTAGCTGCTGCAGCCGCTGCTGGAACATTTTTAACTACAGCATGGGGGATGTTTATGGCAGCTCTCCCGAATATCATTATAAAGATGGCTGCTCAGTACATTATTCAAGTAGTTATTGCAGAAATAGCAGGAGATAACGAAGAACTAGCAATGATTCTTAATTTAGTTGCTATGGTAGCTGTTAGTGCATGGGAACCAGGTGTTTCATATGGACAAGCACCACCAGGCTT
>Ga0315319_10000736_pt1 | contig 10830 bp, 7 predicted proteins | sample M1500m3416metaG_FD_203463 | JGI IMG/M metagenome (GOLD analysis project Ga0315319, IMG submission 203463) | Ammonia-oxidizing marine archaeal communities from Monterey Bay, California, United States - M1 500m 3416 | ecosystem: Environmental > Aquatic > Marine > Intertidal zone | place: USA... | reverse complement strand
TTCAAGATTGCGAAGACTCTGTCGCCGCCGTTGATGCTAAAGACAAGGTAGAAATCTATCGTAATTGGCTAGGTTTGATAGTGGGTGACCTTCAAGAAACTTTTATGAAAGGCGGGCAGGAGTTGACCCGCATCCTAAATCAGAACAGGGAGTACATAGCTCCGGATGGGCGGCTATTTCAATTGCACGGACGCAGTCTGTTGCTGGTTCGCAATGTTGGCCATTTGATGCGTAACAGTGCAATTCTCGATTGCAGCGGAGAAGAAATCTATGAAGGCATTATGGACGCCGTTATTACTGGTGCTATCGGAGCAATTGATGTCAATCAAAAAAACCTTTTGCGTAACTCCCGCACAGGCAGTATATACATTGTCAAACCGAAAATGCACGGTCCGGCTGAAGTAGCGTTTACCTGCGAGTTATTCGAACATGTGGAAGATTTATTGGGGCTTTCAAGGAATGCGCTAAAGGTTGGCATCATGGACGAAGAACGCCGTACTAGTATTAACCTTAAAGAATGTATTCGAGCTGCAAAAGAACGCGTAGCTTTCATCAATACAGGGTTCCTCGACCGTACTGGAGACGAAATACACACTAGCATGGAAGTCGGGCCTATGATTCCTAAGACCCGAATGAAAGGTTCAACTTGGATTAATGCCTATGAAGACAATAATGTAGATATTGGACTGGCTTGTGGCTTAAAGGGCAAGGCGCAGATCGGAAAAGGTATGTGGGCGATGCCGGATATGATGGCCGCAATGCTAGAACAGAAAATAATTCATCCGCAGGCAGGAGCCAACACGGCCTGGGTACCATCGCCGACCGCCGCTGTACTGCATGCGCTGCATTACCATAAAGTGAAAGTATCAGCACGGCAACAGGAACTTTTATCCCGGGCTCCAGCTAGCGTCGACGACATTCTCAAGATTCCAGTGTTGGACGATGCTGCCAGTCTATCAGCGGAAGAGATACAACAGGAGCTAGACAATAATGCCCAAGGTATTCTTGGCTATGTGGTGCGCTGGATTGATCAAGGGATCGGTTGTTCCAAGGTTCCGGATATTCATGACATCGGGTTGATGGAAGATCGCGCCACGTTACGTATTTCCAGTCAACACATTGCTAATTGGTTACACCACGGTATTTGTGATGAAAACGAGGTGAACGAAACCTTGCGGCGAATGGCCGCAGTCGTTGATGAGCAGAATGAACACGACCCGGCTTACCAACCTATGGCTGCAGATTTCGAGGGTTCGATATCTTTTAAGGCAGCCAGGGAACTGGTGTTCGAAGGAAGGCTGCAGCCTAGCGGTTATACGGAACCAATACTGCATGCCCGTAGGTTGATGAAAAAAGATGGATGAAGGATTTAAGCAGATTTAGAGGCGATTTGTAAAAAAAGTTAACTTTATAAATAACTCATATTAGGATCAAAAAAAGCCGAGGTATTGGCTCGGCTTTTTCATTAATCAACTAGCGGCCGCTTTCATCCTCGGCCATCTGCTCCAGTTTTCGAGCGCCTGCTAAAATACCCACCATACCGTAATTGCCTTCATGGCAGGCGTACTCGTATATGGATTCGTCGATTCTCGACAGTGGATACTCGCCATAGAAATTCGAAGTGAATACGGAAGTGTCATCGACCCGGAAACCATAAACAAGTTTATTTTCACCAGTTCGTCGAAACGTTTCAGTCAAAATAAGGTTGTCAGCAGGAAATCCCCTTAGCGTATGCCAGTCGTTAAAGTACTTGGTTTCTACAACCAGTGTGTCCTCTTCCCAGTGTCCGATAGAGTCGCCCATCCATTTCTCATGGGTTTCTGTAGCTGGGTTGCGCTGATCGGTGATTTTAACGATGCGGGCGTCGTGTACCATTTCAGCGACAATAACCACATGCCCCGGAGACTGAACAAACTGCAAGTGACTGTTATAAATAACGGGCATCATGATAGGACCGGCTAGAGGCCCAAACCCAACTAGACATCGTTCCGGTAAGCCCCGCCCTTCGGGTCCATCGTTACGGTTAGGTAAGCCAGCGCGACGAGCACGAACACTGTCCATCACCCCGGGTTGTAATTGAGGCATTCTTCCGTTGGCCGGATCGATGATGGCCGAAGTACGCATCTCTCCGTCGATAGTAGGGATAAATTGTGCATCATCGCGCCAGAACAGATCGTAGTTGCCAATTGGTGGTAAGGATTCTGCCAGTTCTGGAGCGGGGCGATCGGCATCCAGCGGTTCATTGTCCGCGTCAAACCGCTGCTGTTCTGCACGCTCTATATCCCGAGCTTCTTCTTCGGTATAGAAACGCTTTTCACCTAAGCCTCTTGGCCTTTCGAACGGCATTATAGACGTGTGTTTCCAGACAGACTGAAAATTAGGCACGCCCCATTCGGTGTATGGAACCTGATAATCCTGCCCCACAGCTTTAAAGGCGAAAAATGATAGGCCAAGTAACAAGATAATTTTGACATTCATGTTGTTAACTCTTTGTTGAATTTGGTCACTAACGATTATTTGGATCTGACATTCTCGCTAGTTGTTGAGTTTTCTAGCTTTTCTTCTTCCCAACAGCCTATCATTCCCTCCACTCAAGTCAATCTCCTGGCCCGTCACAGCGAGTAAGAAGGCTCCTAAGCACGTAATTTTGATAGGACCTAGAAATGCAACAAATTGTGATAAGTAGACACCATCCAGAAGTTTGTTGAATATCCGAGTCATTATTTGTCATTATAGGCGGCCCTAACCAACAATAAGATATTTTCTAGAGGCAGTAATTATGCGCAATCCAATACGACTCCTAGCCTTAATCGCGGCTCTTGTATTCAGTGGGCAGCTGTTAGCCCAACAAGGCAATGCGCGCGGTACTATCGGCGAAAGCCCTTATAATGTCGTCAGAGGCTGGGCTAAGCCCTTTCAGGACCGCGGTTTCAGCTTTGGTGGAAATTCTGGCGTCTGGGCAGAATCCCCAGAACGCATCATAATCGCGCAACGTGGCGAGACTGTATTACCTTATCCGATTCCCAACGATTTTCCTGGCTATGCCGGTTCACTCGGGATAAATGTATTGCGCGAAACCAGTCGGCGTACTTGGCAAAATTGTCTGTATACCGTGAACGGTAGTGGAGAAGTGCAGGAGATTTGGAGTCACCTCGATTACTTATGTGAGGGTTCCGAAGGTCCGGGACCGCATCGAGTTCGAATTAGTCCATATGATCCTGAGCGCAGGATTTGGTTGGTCAATGAAACTTTTCACCAAATTTATGTGTTTTCCAACGATGGCGCTGAACTGCTCGCTACATATGGAGAGAAGGGAGTATTGGGTGATGATGAAACTCACTTTGGGCGCCCGCAAGATGTTGCTTTTCTTCCCGACGGTAGAATCCTGATAGCGGATGGTTTGGATAACCACCGAGTGATGATCATGGATAGAGGGATGAACTACCTTGGTGAATTTGGTGGTTACGGAGACGGTCCGGGACAGTTTAATACCATCCACGCGATTGGTATTGGCCCCGAGGGAAGAATCTTCGTATTGGATAGGGCTGGTGGAGAAGTGAATCTCTTTCGTACAACCGATGACCCAGCGGTTATCGAGTTCGAGCAATCCATAGGAGCTCCTCTGACACTTCCATTGGATATCATCGTAAACGAAAATGATTTCTGGATTACTGACCTAGGCCCATTGCGATTTATCAATTTCGATTTTGAAGGGAATATCAAATACACCTGGCTTGTACCACGAGAGCTTCCCGACGGTTATCTTGAAGTGCATACCTTTAGTGTTGATGCTGACGGCAATCTTTATGGGGGTGATAACCAGTATGGTCGTACACAAAAATTCGTTCCCAAGCCAGGGGCGGATTCTGAGTTATTGATCGAATCACCCTGGGTTGCGCGCTAAATAATCAAGGAATTTGCAATGAAAAAAGCATCAAAAAATTTGGTTTTGATGGTCAGCAGCATTTTGTTGCTATCCCTCACAGTGAGTGCCAGTGCCCAACGGCTTAATAAACTTATTGAATTGTTTGAAAATGATCAGCCTGCATTTGGGGTTCTGTCTTTTGACTATTCGCTGAATAACGCTAGAGCGATGGCAAGTTCAGGTCTTGATTTTCTTTTTATCGACATGGAGCATGCGCCTTTCGACATTGAACGACTCCGACTATTTTTACTTGGCATGACTGATAAGAGATCCATAAATGAAAAGGGTAATTTGCAACCGAATGTCGTTCCTCTAGTGCGTATTCCAGCAGCGGGTGGTGCTGAAGAGTTAATCGCACAAGCCAAACAGGTACTGGATGTTGGGGTATTTGGCATTTTTTTTCCAGCTGTTCACACGAGAGAGCAAGCCGAATTAGCGGTGCGTGCTACCCGTTATCCGCAATACAATGACGCACCGGATTACGAACCAGCAGGTCTGCGGGGTCGAAACCCCTCTAATGCTATGTGGTACTGGGGGGTGCGCGACTACCATGCCAGGGCCGATGTATGGCCGCTGGATCCGCAGGGTGAACTGTTGGCAATGATGTTCATCGAATCCCGGGCAGGAGTGGAAAATATTGAAGAAATCATTACCGTTCCTGGGCTCGGTGGTATCTTCATAGGGCCCTCGGACTTAAGCACTTCTATGGGCTATACCAGCCCTGCAGCACCGGAAGTGGAACAAGCAATTCAGACCGTGTTAGGTGCCTGTCTTGAACACGACGTACCGTGCGCTATAACAACAGGTCAGGGGTCAGTGCAACAACGTATAGATCAGGGTTTTAGGTTCGTAACAGTTGGCGCTGATGGGGGCCTCAATACCGGGGCAAGTAATGCCCTTAGACTTGGACGGGAAGCGGCGGGTCGTTAATCGGGGTTTTTTTCAACTGAGCTAAAAGAATATTCCTGACTCGCTTGTAACCTTTATAGAGGGGCGTTCTGGCTTGGTAGGCGCATTTTCTGCAACAGATTCCGGGGTAGATGTCCAGTATACATTCTCTGCCTTCTCCTTCGGGAAAGTAGTCCCGCAGCCTGTTAGTATGGTTTGCCATGATTGAACTTCGAAATGTTCAAAAGTCTTTTGACAACGACAGCACTTTTGCTGTCGTCGATTCTTCTTTCTCTGTAGAACGAGGTGAACTCCTGGGCTTAATTGGAGAATCAGGCTGTGGCAAAACTACGACTCTGAAAATGATTAATCGGTTGGAAGAACCTAGCCACGGTTCCATCTATATTGATAATCAAAATGTCTTAGAGCGAAACCCAGAAGAGTTACGACGAAATATAGGCTATGTATTCCAGGGCATCGGATTGTTTCCCCACTATTCAATTAGGGAAAATGTAGCGGCGGTTCCCACCTTGCTGGATTGGAACGCGGAACACATCGAAGCGCGATGTCGCGAAATTCTCGATTTGGTGGGCCTGCCTATCGATGATTTTGGTGATAGGAGGCCGTCTCAATTATCGGGAGGACAACAACAACGCGTGGGAGTGGCGCGCGCATTGGCCGCAGAACCGGACGTCGTATTAATGGACGAGCCATTTGGCGCTTTGGACCCAATTACCAGAGCCGAGTTGCAGGAAGAGTTCAAGCGCATACAGAGAGAGCTGGCCCTGACCGTGATTATGGTTACCCATGACATGATCGAAGCGTTGCTAATGGCTGATCGCATTGCTGTTATGAAGAAGGGAGAAATATTACAGATAGGCACGCCTCGAGAACTTATCAATAGTCCAGCGCATGAATATGTTAAAGAAATAGTCGAAATGCCGAAGCGGCGAGCTGATAATCTTGAAAAATTGATGCATCCCTGATGAACGATAACCTGCGTGAACAATTACTGCTACTTCCGGAATACTTCCAAGGACATTTAGTACTCACATTGGTTGCGCTAGCTATTGGTATTGCTATTAGCATTCCTCTGGGGATTTGGGCTTCCCAATCGCAAGTGGTTAAACGTCCTTTGTTAACCACAGTAAGTATTATTCAGACATTTCCTAGTGTGGCTATTCTTGCCTTGGTAGTAGCGTTGCTGGGCGGACAGATAGGTTTAGTGCCCGCAATCATTGCTTTAGTGCTCTACTGTATGTTGCCGATTGTGCGCAATACGGTTACCGGGCTGGAAACCGTATCTGACGATGTAGTTGAGGCTGCCCGCGGTATAGGCATGTCTTCCCGCCAGATTCTCGTGAAAGTACGCCTGCCATTGGCTTTGCCCATCATTATCGCGGGGATTCGTACGGCAGCTGTGTGGACAGTTGGACTTGCAACTCTTTCCACTCTGGTCGGCGCTACCAGTTTTGGTAATTACATATTCACTGGTTTACAGACTCGAAACCTAGTATCAGTAACTGTTGGTAGTCTCGCAGCCGCTATTTTAGCTGTTACATTGGATTCCATAATTGGTGGACTTCAGTGGCTAAGTGAAAATCAAAATGGAAAAGAGGCTGTGCTGAAGCTCAAGAAGGCATGGATTCTAGTAATCACAGTAATCCTCGTGGGGGTTTCATTCTCAGTTTATAGCTTGTTAAAAAAACCTGCGGCGGATTTTATTGTTGGGGGAAAAGGTTTCACCGAACAATACATAATAGCCGGATTATTGACAGCAGAACTTGAAGAGGCTGGTTTCAGAATTGACCAGCGGCTCGGATTAGGTACAGAGGTGATCTATGAAGCTACCGCCAACGGAATGGTGGATGTTTATTTAGAGTACTCGGGTACAGTTTGGGCAAATCGTATGAACGAAACAAGCAATCCCGGGCGTAAAGAGGTGCTAGAAAAGGCAGGGAACTTTGTTGAAGAGAATGATGGAATGCATAGCTTAGGCCCACTCGGGTTTCAGAATCTGTATGCGTTAGCAATGCGCAGAGATCGGGCTGCGGAGTTAGGTATAGAAACTATCGAAGATATGATTCCCATTGCTGATACTCTGGTAGCGGCTGGTGATCTCGAGTTTTTCGGTAGACCGGAATGGATTACACTGCGGGATACTTACAACATTGACTTTGCGCAAAAACTTACGTTCGATACAGCCTTAATGTACACTGCCGTCGATAGGCGCCAGGTTGACCTCATTGCCGCTTACACCAGTGACGGTCGAGTCGATGCTTATGGTCTTAAAATAATTGCTGACCCTAGGAATGCGTTGTTGCCATACGACGGCATGCTGGTTGCATCGTCTTCGGCGGCAAAGAACCCACTGTTTCTGGAAACCTTAGGGGCACTGGTTAACAGAATTTCAGATGAAGCAATGCGGGAAGCTAATAGGATCGTAGATGTAAATGGGGGAACAATTTCTGATGCAGTGAATTACTTACGAAGTGTAATTAAAGACAAGTAATTTTTTACTATTGTTAAATCTTAAAGGGGCGCGCCAAAGGATTTCACTCACTTTGACCTTTGGTGGGCGTGTAATAGTCGAGGCAAGACTATGCCCAACTCCCAGGACTTAGACATTTCTCCCGAAGCGTTAGATAATCAGGGGCCGGTTTACCTACGGAGCTTCCAACGAAGCTCGATAGCAACGGTTTATATAGCGTTCTTATTGGTACATTGCAGCTCTGGCCGCAGAATGTACTTGGATGGAATAAAGAATATCGCTATTTTGAATCATGCCTATAAAACCGATGTTGGAAACAGGATCAATCCAGAACCAGGAGCCAGCGATTCCCCACCACCAGTGAGTACCTAACGGCGCGCCCTGGAATGCAGCTGAATCTTGCACGATGGCGAAATCCACGCCAAACCCATTGCCAGGGTACAGTTGCCCTATATCCCCGACAGCGTCAGGTAATTGGTTGGTACGCATGATTTTAACCGCTTCTTCGGAAAGAACACGCTTGCCATTCAGTTCTCCACCGTTCAGATGCATCTGTACGAATTTCATGTAATCCCCAGCAGTTGAAGTCAGCCCGCCGCCGCCGGAAAGGAACTTGGGTGGGTTCAGAAAAGCACCAGTATCTGTGCGCGATAGTGTGCCATTCTGGGCTGGGAAATACTGGCGGGCCAATCGATCGGCATTTTCTGGTTTTACATAAAAACCAGTTTCCGCCATACCAAGGGGATCGAACAGGCGTTCCTGCAAAAATTCATCGAATTTCTGACCAGAGAGCTTTTCCACCAGGTATCCTTGAACGTCGACTGAGATACTGTAGACCCATTGCGTACCGGGCTGGTAACTCAAGGGGATAGTTCCTAATGCTGGAATAGATTCTTCTAGAGTGTAATTAAACAGGTTCATGATGCCAGCTTCGGCGTAAGCGCTTGCAATTGGGCCTTGCGACAGAGGCGGAGTATAGAGTAGTCCACCGGTATGGCTCATTAATTCACGGATGGTCATCGGATGGTTGGCGGGTTCAGTGACCCAGCTGCCATCATCATTCTGGGAGACAAACACTTCCATACCTGCCAGCTCGGGCAAATACTTCTCAACAGGATCACTGAGCTCGAATTTTCCTTCATCGTACAGCACCATTAGTGCCGTACCGGTAATCGGTTTTGTCATGGAAAAAATGCGAAAGATGGTGTCTTCCTGCATCGGCACCTCATCTTCCACATTCTGGTACCCAAGAGCCTTGCTTAGTTGGATTTCACCATTTTGAGCAATCATGACTACTGCGCCGGAAAGTTTACCTTCGTCTACGCGGGCTTGCAGATCAGCAGTAACAGCGTCCAGGCGGGCTTGCTCAATATCAGCATAGGTGAACGAGCCTACTAACAGTATCAGGTTTAAGCTGACTAGAGCGGCAATAAATTTTACAGTGATTCTCCCGATCATGGGATGGACTCCTTTAAACATACATTGTCCAAACTTAATTGGAACAGGCGTTTTACGACATCTTAGCATGGTTCACCCGATCAACATAAATCCCATTACAGCAGCTGTCAAGGCTATAAATATCAATAAGATAGGGTCACTGGATTGCTCTGGAGTGAGCTACAGTGAGGTCGACGGGCCGTAACTTTATTTTTCGGTTGATCCCATATGGCGATTGTTAGCTAACGCAACATCCGAAATACTAGTCGATGATTTCGAATTCAATTTTGTCAAATAAATAGAGGCCGCGATTTGGACCTAAAGGCCTCCGCGTAGCCGAGTGTTCTGCACTAAGGCGGTAACGGATTCCACTACCACGAACAAACAGCGAATTAGTTTGATAAAGAGCCGTTGCGACACTACCGTCCGCTGACGGGTTGACATTGAGTGTATCACTGCAACTGGAACCTGTTGCCTCTCGAATAGCAAAGTCTTTTATGGCCAGCTCACCATCGATAAGGTAAAAGCCTAAGCTAAGGTAAATAGGGTCTTCTCCAGTAGTGGATAAAAGTGTTATGCAGTCCGAAAGGAGATCAGTTGTGGTAGCGTAAAAAGTGGTTCCCATGGTGGTAGATTCAAAACGAGATTCCTGCACCGTTAGCGCGGCCCGAATGACATCTGCCCAAATGTCGTAGCCAGCTTCGTTTAAATGTAGCTGGTCCGCCCTATAAAGCTCAGGTCGTAAATCCCCACCCTCCGACAGTAAATACTTGTCAACTTCGACGTGGAATATATCTTCGTCTGATCCGGCCCGATCGCTGAAACCTGAATTTACCTGTTGTGCTAGTCCCCAAAGGTTGCTCCTAGCGATACTAGGTTTTACAGATAGCAAGTAAAGGCGCGTATTAGGTAGATTGCTTTTTATCAGGGTGATTATCTGATCTAGTTGATCCAGTATGGTCGCTGGAGTCAATCCGTATACGAGATCATTGTCGCCCTCATATAAAACTATAGCGCGTGGGTTATATTTTCGAACTATCCGATTGAAATAATAGATCACGTCGTTCATAACACTGCCGCCAAATCCCCTGGGGATAACGGTCAGTGGAGCGAGATCGAATGGGGCGTCTTCGTTCCAAAACCCAATGCTAGAGCTGCCTACGAGGAGTACTGCCTCCGCAGGGGGAGGGACCTGAAAATCCTGGTTTTCGAACCCAACAATGGAATACTCATAGCGAGTAGGGTCTGGTTGGAGCTGCGCGTTACCAACTGAAGAAACAAGCACACTTGAAACGACAACCAAGGTTCTCAACAATTTGATAACTTGAGACAGCTTTTTGAAAAAATCGTCGTGACTGCAAATTTCCATGACTATTTTAAGAGCTTCAGATTAAGCTACACCAGCGCCCCTGACTCCTACATACACAGAATAGAGAGACTGACTGGCAGTCATGAACAGTCGGTTACGTTTCGAGCCCCCGAAACAGACATTGGCGCAGACTTCGGGTAAACGGATAACGCCGATAGTTACACCGTCGGGCGCAACAATTTGGACCCCTGGTCGCGCACCAGCCCAGACATTGCCATCGATGTCGCAGCGGATACCATCGGCGGAGGTCCGGTTACCATTGGTAGGGTCCACGAGTTCGGCGAACACGCGGCCGTTTTGTAGCCTTGTTCCGTTCACGTCCCAGACTTTGATATCTTGACCCGCGCCGGTGTTGGCTACATAGAGAAGTGAATAGTCTGGCGAGAAACAAAGCCCATTGGGGGCATCTATATCATCGGTTACCCGATTTGTATTCAAATTAACACTGTCGATTCGGTAAACCGATAGGGGTTGTTCCTGTTCCGCCCGATTACCTTCATAGTTTCCTCGAATACCATAGGGAGGATCAGTGAACCAGACACTACCATCTGGATGGACCACCGCATCATTTGGTGAATTGAGTGGCCGACCGTCATAGCTATCAGCAAGGACTGTGACCGTCCCGTCGTATTCGTAACGTACAATACGCCGGTTGCCATGTTCACAGGAAATCTGGCGACCTTGGAAATCAAAGGTATTTCCATTGCTATTGCCCGCGGG
>Ga0315319_10000734_pt1 | contig 10833 bp, 9 predicted proteins | sample M1500m3416metaG_FD_203463 | JGI IMG/M metagenome (GOLD analysis project Ga0315319, IMG submission 203463) | Ammonia-oxidizing marine archaeal communities from Monterey Bay, California, United States - M1 500m 3416 | ecosystem: Environmental > Aquatic > Marine > Intertidal zone | place: USA... | reverse complement strand
GTGCCGGTGCTGTTGACCGCCCGACCCGACGCGCGTCAGCCGGTGTCGGTGGGGGGTGCCTGATGCGCATCCGGATCCGATTCCAGAAGAAGGGGAAGATCCGTTTCACTAGCCACCGGGATGTCGCCCGGATCTGGGAACGGGCCTTTCGTAGGGCGGGCATCGCCGTGGCCTACAGCCAGGGCTTCTCGCCCCGGCAGAAGTTGTCGTTCGGACTGGCCCTGTCGACGGGCCACGAGTCCGAGGCGGAGTTCCTCGACGTGGACGTGGTCGATGACCGCTTCTGCGACGGGGAGGCCTGGGCCGACGACCGGGGCGACGCCCTGGCTGCCGCCCTGGTCGAGACGTTGAGTGCCGTACTGCCCGTCGGGATAGACGTGGTGGTCGTGGCGCCCATCGAGAAGGGCGATTCGCTGCAGCAGGCCGTGGTGGCCTGTACGTGGTCGATGGAGATAGATGACATCGACCGTGCGGATGCCGAGGCGTGGGTGGCCGACGTGCTGTCCCGCGCCGAGATCGTCGTCGAGCGCGAACGAAAGGGAAAGCCGGTCATCGAGGATCTGCGCCCCCACGTGTACGCACTCGACGTCACCGGGACCACGGAGACCGGGGTTCGGCTTCTGGCCGACCTCGGGACCCAGCCCCGCGCACTCAGGCCGACAGAACTACTGGTGGCGGTGGATCCGCCTCTGGTGGCCCGGACTGTGTGCAGGATGCACCAATGGACGTCGCAGGGAGCCGACCGCGAGGAGCCGTTGACGGCCCCGGTCATCCTTGCCCCGCCGGCGCGGATGCTGGCGTGATGAGAAGGGAATACAGCAATGAACGAGAACGAAGGGGCCCGCAACGCCGGGCCCGGAGACGCCGGGTCGACTGATTCCGGCCCGCAGATCGGTGACAGCCGACCTGCATCCGCCGATGACAGCGGGGGACGCAAGCCCCGGATCGGCGACAGTCGCCCGGCACCCGCTGGTGTCGGCGACGGTCGCAGGCCCCGGATCGGCGACAGCCGTCCGGCACCTGACGCCCTCCCGTCCGGTGGTGGTCGAAGTGGCGGTCAGGGTGGCGACCAGAGACGTGAGTCCGAGCCGGGATCCGGTTCGGGGCGTCGTCGACGCCGACGTCGCGGTGGTCGGGGTCGCGGCCAGGGAGGCGGTCAGGGCGGTGACCAGGACCAGTCCCGTGATCGACAGGGGCGCCAGCGGGGTGGAAACCGTCCCGTGGAGGCGGTTACCGACGATGCGCCGGTCGAACTCGACGAGGACACCCTGAAGAGCCGTCGGGGCCGTGAACGGCGGGGCAAGCCCATCGGGCGCTACATGATGTGTGTGAGCGTGAGTGGTGGTGTCACCCAGATCGCCGTGCTCGAGGGTCGCCAGCTGATCGAGCACTACCTGTCCCGTCCGGCCGACGACGTCAGCGAGATCCACGGGAACGTGTACCTGGCCAAGGTCCAGAACGTGTTGCCGGGCATGGAGGCGGCCTTCGTCGACATCGGAACGCCCAAAAACGCGGTGCTCTACCGGGGCGACCTCCAGTACGACGACAAGGAGTTCGACGGGAAGGGCCGGCCCAGGATCGAGCAGGTACTCAAGGCACGCCAGACGATCTTGGCTCAGGTCACCAAGAACCCGATCGCCCACAAGGGCGCCCGCCTGACCCAGGAGGTCTCACTTCCCGGGCGGTTCGTGGTGCTGGTACCCAACAGCTCGACCTTCGGCATCTCCAAGCGACTTCCCGATGCCGAGCGCAAGCGTCTACGAGACATCCTGGACCGGGTGAAGCCTAAGCAGCACGGGATCATCGTGCGGACGGCAGCCGAGAACATCACCAAGGAGGAGATCGAGCGTGACGTCCGTCGCCTCCTCGGCCAGTGGGAGGAGATCGAGAGGCTGGCCGACCGGTCCCAGTCCCCGAGCCTGCTGTACCGCGAGCCCGAGATGGCCTTCCGGTTCATCCGCGAGGAGTTCAACAAGGACTTCCGCGGCGTGGTGATCGATGACATCGAGATGTTCGAACGGGTCCGGACCTACGTGGAGAGCGTGAACCCGGCCCTGGTGGACCGCATCTCGTACCACGACCCGGAGACCGAGTCGCTGCCCCTGTTCGAGCGAAACCACGTGCACGAGCAGCTTCGCAAGGCGCTGGACCGCAAGGTCTGGTTGCCGTCAGGTGGGTCGCTGATCATCGAGCACACCGAGGCCCTGACGGTGATCGACGTCAACACGGGCAAGAACGTGGGCCGGTCCAGCCTTGAGGAGACGGTGTTTCGTAACAACCTGGAGGCGGCAGAGGAGACCGCCCACCAACTGCGCCTGCGCGACATCGGCGGCATTATCGTGATCGACTTTGTGGACATGGAGGTCCGGTCCAACCGTGAGGCGGTGGCCGCGACGTTGCGCGATGCCCTGGCCCGCGACAAGACCCGGACCCAGGTGTTCGACATCTCGGACCTCGGGCTGGTGGAGATGACCCGCAAGCGGATCGGAGAGGGACTCTTGGAGTCGTTCACCAACGCGTGCACCGACTGCGGTGGTCTGGGCGTCCACCTCGACGACGACCTGCTGGCCGGCTCGGGCCGTGCCGGTCGGCGCTAGACGTCCGCTGGAGAAGTCGGGCCGGATCGGTCCGGGGCGCCAGCCGTCACATCTATGTCATTCGGTGGTCGGTGGGGCCCCCGTCGGCCACCGGTAACCTGTGCCAACTATGTATGCAGTGATCGCCACCGGCGGAAAGCAGTACCGGGTCGAAGAGGGCCAGCGCGTCCTCGTCGAGCGGCTTGGAGCCGTGGACAGCGAAGTCGAGTTGACGCCGGTGATGGTGGTCGACGGCGACGACGTGCTGGCCACCCCCGAAGCCCTCTCCGGAGCCAGCGTGTCCGCCCGCATCGTTGGTGACGCCAAGGGCCCGAAGATCCGAGGCTTCACCTACAAGAACAAAAGCAACCAGCGTCGCCGGTGGGGTCACCGCCAGCACCTGGCCGAAATCGAGATCACCGGGATCACGAGGGGCTGACGACATGTCTAAGACCAAGGGCGGCGGCTCGACCCGCAACGGCCGCGATTCCAACTCACAGCGACTGGGTGTCAAGGTCTACGACGGTGGTCAGGTGACCGCCGGCAGCATCATCATGCGCCAGCGGGGCACCAAGTTCCACGCCGGTGAGAACGTGGGCCGCGGGGGCGACGACACGCTCTTCGCCACGGCCGACGGCCGGGTCAAGTTCGGCCACCGAGGTGGCCGTAAGTTAGTCGACATCATCACCGACTGATCAGAACGCATCCGGGCCGCCCGCGGACGGTCTCGGACCACGACGCACCGCCCCGGCGGTGCGTCGTTCTCGTTTTCGCCGAAGTGCTCCCGTACGGGCCGGGCTCAGTCCAGGCCCAGGCCGACGGGCAGGCGGTCGGCCTCCCATCCGAGCAGCCGGGCGCCGACTCGGCAGGCGAAGCGATCGGTCATGCCGCCCACGTAGCGGACCGCGGCATGGGTGACGGCGGCGGTGTCTGCGCTATCGCCGACCGCCCCATCTCCGGCGACCGGGCCGAGGGCATCGGCCGGGAGGTCGCCGGGCCGGGCCACGAAGTGGTCGACGAGGGCCTGGAGGAGGTTCACCACCCGGCCGGCCTGGATGACCGAGGCGGGCCGCAGGTAGATCCGTTCGTAGTCGAAGGTCCGGAAGCCCGCCAGGGCGTCCGCGGTGCTGGGGGCCATCCCGATGCATCCGGCGGTCGACGAGGCGGCGACCACCCCGTCGATGAAGGTGGCCAGTTGTTCGCGACGGGACGTGCCGCAGTGTTGGACCACGGTGGCCGGCAGGTCCGTGACGGACACGATGCCGGCGTGCACGGCGTCCTCGAAGTCGTGACAGACATAGGCGATCCGGTCGGCCCAGCTCACCACCTCGCCTTCCGGGGTGGCCGGGGCGGGTCGGGACCACGAGTGGTTTCGGATGCCGTCGAGGGTCTGGGTGCACAGGTTCAGCGGGGCCAGGGTGACGTCTGCGCCCCACTGTGCATGGTCGTAGCCGCCGTCCACGTAGGGGGACAGGGCGTCCTCGCTGGCGTGCCCGCCGGGCCCGTGTCCACAGTCGTGGCCCAGGGCGATGGCCTCGGCGAGCGCCACGTTGAGGCCCAGCCGGGTGGCGATGGCGCGTGACACCTGGGTCACCTCGAGGGCGTGGGTGAGGCGGGACCGCTGGTGGTCCTCGGGGAACACGAACACCTGGGTCTTCCCGGCCAGGCGACGAAACGCCGTGGCGTGAAGGATCCGGTCCCGGTCGCGCTCGAAGCAGGTCCGGAAGGCGTCCGGCGCCTCCCCGACGACCCGGTCGCCCCCGCCGCTGGCCCGGGTGGCGCCGTCGGTGGGGGGAAGCTCGTGGCCGGCGTCGCGTTCGGAACGGGCATGGTCGGCCACCGGGCCGATGATGGCGTGGCTGTCGTGGTGGGCGGTGCGGACTCCCGCGGCGTCTCTCGTGCCGTGTCCGCCCATGGTCGAGGCCCAGGTGTGGGCCCGCTCCGACGCCTCGTGATTGCCCATCGGGCCACCCTACGGAGCGGTGGCACGGGCCCGTGGTGTGAACACGTCCTCAGTAGGCTCCGACGCATGTCCCAGAGCGGCGGGTCCCAGTTCGTCGACGAGTGTGGGCTCAACGTCCACGGAGGCGACGGGGGAGCGGGATCCGTGTCGTTCCGTCGCGAGGCCCACGTACCCAAGGGTGGTCCCGACGGCGGCGACGGCGGTGATGGTGGCGGCGTCTGGTTGGAAGCCGACCATAACGTGGCCTCGTTGTTGTCCTTCCGTGACCATCCCCATCGGCGGGCCGGAGACGGCACCCATGGATCAGGTGGGAAGCGCCACGGGAGGGCCGCCGTGGACATGGTGATCAAGGTCCCGGAGGGCACCACCATCCACGACATGTACACCGGGGAGGCTCTGGCCGATCTGCTCCAGCACGGCGACCGCTGGCTGGGTGCCGAGGCCGGGCACGGCGGACGGGGCAACGCCAAGTTCCTGAGCAACCGTCGGCGGGCGCCGGCGTTCGCCGAACAGGGCGAGGAGGGCGAGGAGCGGTGGCTGCGCCTCGAGTTGCGACTCATGGCCGACGTGGCCCTTGTGGGCTTCCCCAACGTGGGCAAGAGCACGCTGATCTCCAGGATCTCAGCGGCCAAACCGCGGATCGCCGACTATCCGTTCACCACGCTGGAGCCCAACCTCGGCGTGGTACTCCCCGACGGGCGTCCGGAGTTCGTGGTGGCCGACATCCCCGGCCTCATCGAGGGGGCGAGCGAGGGGCGTGGTCTGGGCCACCAGTTCCTCCGCCACGTGGAACGGGCCCGGGTGCTCCTCGTCCTGCTGGACCTGGCGCCCACCGCGCTTGACACCCCGCAACACCAACTCGATGTCCTGCTGGGCGAGCTCAGGGCCTACCGGCCCGAGCTACTGGACCGCCCCCGTCTGGTGGTCGGGTCACGTGCCGACGTGGCCGAGGTCGAGGCCGTCGATGACCTACCAGAGGAGGCCATGTCCTGCATCTCGGCCATGACCGGCGAAGGGCTTGAGGCGCTGGTCCACGCCATGGGCGACCTGGCGGCCGAGGCCCGTGAGACGCCGCTGAAACGTCCGGCCGTGGTGGTGCACCGACCGGCCACCGAGGACGTCGTCGTGGAACGCGGTGAGGACGGCATCTGGGAGGTACTGGACCGTCGGGTGGCCCGGGTGGCCAATCTGAACGACCTGACGAACCCCGATGCGCTGGACTACCTCCAGGACCGCCTCAAGCGGATGGGCGTGAACCGGGCTCTGACCCGGGCCGGGGTGCGTGACGGGGAACCGGTGCGCATCGGGCGCCTCGAGTTCACCTACGAGCAGGACTGACCGGATGGCCCGACGCGACGACACCGTGGTGGTCAAGATCGGGACCTCGTCGATCACCGACGACGAGGGCGTGATCGATCGCGCCTCGGTGGGACGCCTGTGCGGCGGCGTGGCGGCCCTTCGGACCTCGGGTCGCCGGGTGGTCGTGGTCACCTCGGGGGCCATTGCGGCGGGCCTGCCCGAACTGGGCCTGGGAGGCGATCGCCGGCCCCGTGACGCGGTGACCCTGCAGGCCGTGTCAGCCGTCGGCCAGGGTGGGCTGATCCGCACCTACCGCGAGGAGTTGGGCTGCCATGACCTGATTGCCGGGCAGGTGCTGCTGGCGCCGCTCGACTTTTTCGTGCGGGCCCAGTACCTGCACGCCCGAGGCACCCTGACCCGGCTTCTGGAGTTGGGCGTGGTGCCGGTGGTTAACGAGAACGACGCCATTGCCGATGACGAGATCCGGTTTGGCGATAACGACCGCCTCGCCGCCCTGGTGGCCCACCTGGTTGAGGCATCCACTCTGGTGCTGCTGACCGATACCCCGGGGGTGCTGACCGCCGACCCCCGTCTCGACGCCGGAGCGTCGTTGATCGAGGAGATCGTGGAGATCGACCATGAACTCGAGGGCCTGGTCGGAACGACCGGTTCGGTACGAGGCAGCGGCGGTATGGCCTCGAAGTTGGCGGCGGCCAAGATCGCCAGTTGGTCCGGGGTGCGGACGGTCATCGCCGACGCGGCCCGTGACGGCGTGATGGTCGATGCCTGTGACGGCACGCCCGGCGTAGGCACGGTGGTGCGGCCCCGGACAACCAGCCTGGGGGCGCGGAGGCTGTGGATCGCCTTCGCCGTCGGTTCGTCCGGCACGGTGACGGTGGACTCCGGTGCCCGGCGGGCCCTCGAGGAGCGAAGGGTGTCGCTGCTGCCGGCCGGCGTGGTGGCCGTGGGCGGTACCTACGAGGCCGGATCAGCCGTCGAGGTGTGCGACCCGTCGGGTTCGGTGTTCGCCAAGGGCATCGTGCGACACGATTCGGCCATGTTGCGGGCCCACGCAGGCCGGCGATCCGGCGATCTTCCCGACGGCATGGCCCATGAGGCCATCCACGCCGACGATCTGGTCGTTCTCCCCTGACGGGCACGGGCCGGTCTGGCCTGACGGGCGTTATTGGCGGACGAGCCGACGAGCGATTCTTCGGAGGTCGTCGATGAGGTCATGGGCCTCGGTGACGCCGGTGGCGGAGGCCACCACCACGTAGGCGAGCCCGGCCAACGTCACGCTGATCGGTGCGGCCGCCACGTCGGGTAGCCCGTCGGTTGCCCATCGGGAGATCACCGCGACCACCACGGCGGTGGCCACCGGCGAGGCCAGTGGCCCCATGACCGACGATGGACCGGTGGGTACCCCGAGGGCCCGACGGGTCCGACGGGCCAGCAGGGCCAGTTCGGTCCATGCGGCCACCGCGGAACCCAGAGCCAGGCCCACCGCCCCCAGGTGGGGGTCCGGCGACCCGGAGCGGACCCCCCGACTGAGGGGACCAAACCACCCGTGATCGGTCACGGTCAACAGTTCGCTGGCGTGCACGGTGATCCGGTCCATGGGAAACATGAGGGCCAGGCCGATGATGGCGGCCAGGACCACGCGTACCGAGGCGACCCGGGCCGGACCGGCGGTGTCACCGACCGCGTACAGTGAGTTCTGGTGGATCCGTGACGAGGCCACGGCAGGCAGGCCGAGGGCGTAGGCGCCCAGCACCAGCGAGACGGCTTGGGTGTCGTCGCCGTCGAAGGCTCCCCAGCCGAACAACGCACCGACGATCGATTCGCCCAGCACCAGGAAGGCCACCGTCGAGAAGGCCACGAAGAAGGCGGTCCGGCGACGGGCGTACAACGAGGTGGCGGCCAGGTCTGCGGTGTCGGAGCGCGACATGGCGGGCAGAGCGGCAGCGGCCACGCTGGTGGCGAAAAGGGCGACCGGAAGCCCGTAGAGCATCTGGGCCGATAGCAGGCCGGCCACCGCCCCGGTGGCCAGCAGGGACGCCAGCATGAGGTCTAGATATCCCGACAGTTGGAGGACGCCCCGTCCCAGGACGGCCGGGCCGAAGCGTCGTCGGACATCGGCCGCCGACGGGTTTCCGCGACCGACCGTCCGTCCGATCCACGGGCGCAGTTCGGGGGCGAGGCGATACACGGCGACGGCCTGCACGCCGAACTGGAGGGCTCCGCCGACCACCAGGCCCCAGGCCAGGCCGGTGGCGGCCCTGGTCGGTGACCAGTTGCCGGTCAGGGCGGCGATCAGCACGGCGATCTGGGCCACGTTCCACAACACGGGTGCCACGTACGGCAAGAAGAACCGGCCGTGGCTGTTGAGGATCCCCAGGCACCAGGCTGAGAGCACCAGCAGGCCGATGCCTCCCGTGGTTATACGCAGGAGGTCCACGGTTAGGTCCAGGCGTGCCCCTTCGAAACCGGGGGCCAACACGGTGGCCAGTGGACGGGCGGCCACGATGGCCACCACGACCAGCCCACCGGCCAGAGCGGTCAACAGCCCGGCCACCGCAGCGGCCACCCGCCCAGCTTCGTCGCGCCGGCCATCGCCGAGGAGGCGGCTGTAGACGGGAATGAACGACGCCGACAGCGAGCCTTCTCCCAGCAGGTTCTGCAGGAGGTTGGGGATTCGCAACGCAGCGGCGAAGGCGTCGGCGGCCGGCCCGAGGGCCAGCACCGACCGCAGCAGGGACTCACGGGCCAGCCCGGCCAGGCGGGACAGCAGGATGCCGGAGGCTACGGCCGTCGAGCCCCCGGTGGTGGTCCGTGCGGAGGCCGGCAGTGGAGAGTTGGGCGAGCTCGGCTCGTGGCCGTCCATTCGATGAACGGTAGCCCCCCGCCCCCATCGGGCCGGGGCGGCCGGAGATGGGGCATCGCTAGCCTTTCGGGGGTGAACGACGTTGCGACCGACGGGTCGACCATTCGGGACCTGGCGCGACGGGCCAAGGCGGCCGCGCCGTCGCTGGTCGTGGCCACCACGGCCACCAAGGACGCCGCCCTCCGTGCTGCCGCCGACCGGCTCGAGGCCGACGTCGAGCTGCTGCTGGCCGCCAACGCCGACGACGTGGCCCGCGGCGAGGCGGAGGGTATGGCCGTCGGCGTGCTGGATCGGCTCCGACTCAACGCCGGGCGGGTGGCCGGCATGGCCTCGGGGCTCCGCCAGGTGGCCGACCTCGAGGACCCCGTGGGACGGGTGACGGCCGAATGGACCCGCCCCAACGGGTTGCACATGTCCAGGGTGCGGGTTCCCCTCGGGGTGGTGGCCATTATCTACGAGAACCGCCCCAACGTGACCAGCGACGCATTCGGACTGTGTCTGAAGGCGGGCAACGTGGCTTTCCTGCGAGGGTCGTCCGGCGCGTTGGCCTCCAACGGGGCGATCGCCACGAGTATCCGCGGTGCCCTGGCTGACACGGGCCTGCCGGCCGATGCGTTGGTCCTCGTGGAGGACGGCAGCCGGTCCGCGGCGGTCGAGTTCATGCAGCAACGGGGGTTCGTGGACTGCCTGATCCCCCGAGGCGGTCCAACGCTGATCCAATCGATCCTCGACAACGCCACGGTGCCCTACGTGATCGACGGCGACGGCAACTGTCACGTCTACGTGGACGAGTCCGCGGACCTGGCCATGGCCACCGACATCATCGTGAACGCCAAAGTCCAGCGACCGTCGGTGTGCAACGCGGCCGAGAGCCTGGTGGTGCACGCTGCGGTGGCCGAGAGGTTCCTTCCGTTGGCCGTGGACGCGTTGGTCGGCGTGGAGCTGGTGGGCGACGAGCGGGCCCGGGCCGTGGCGCCGTCCATCGGCGAGGCCGTCGAGGCCGACTGGTCGACCGAGTACGGTGACCTGAAGTTGTCGGTCCGGGTTGTCGACGACCTGGACGAGGCCATTGCCCACATCAACGATACGGGTTCGGGCCACAGCGAGGCCATCGTGACGGCCAGTGAGGTCGCGATGGACCGCTTCACCGCCGAGGTCGATGCCGCAGCGGTGCTGGTGAACGCGTCGACCCGCTTTGTGGACGGCGAGGAATTCGGGTTCGGGGCCGAGATCGGGATCAGCACCCAGAAACTCCATGCCCGTGGCCCCATGGGCCTTGAGCAGCTCACCACCGAGAAGTACGTCGTCCGAGGAACCGGCCAGATCCGCGGTTGATTCGGGTGGTGGGCGGCCCCGTCGCCTGCCTGATGACGGACCGAAAGTGACCGCTCGGTATCCTCCGGGGATGACCGACTCCGAACACCGTTTCGCCGATCTGGACGGGGTACGCAAAGCCCTGGCCGATGCCGAGTACCTAGCCGACGACGGCATCGCCGGCGTCGTCTACCTGGCCGAGCGGCTGGGGAAACCCATCCTGGTGGAGGGCCCGGCTGGTACCGGCAAGACCCAGTTGGCCAAGAGCGTGGCCGAGATCACCGGCTCCCGGCTGATCCGCCTGCAGTGCTACGAGGGTCTCGACGAGTCCAAGGCCCTGTACGAATGGAACTACAAGAAGCAGCTCCTGCGAATCCAGGCCCAGGGTGACGACGCGGTGTGGAACGAGGTGGAGGACGACCTGTTCTCCGAGGAGTTCCTGTTGACGCGACCGTTGCTAGAGGCCATTCGGGCCGAGGATCGCGTGGTGCTCCTGATCGACGAGGTGGACCGGGTCGAGGTGGAGACCGAGGCCCTGCTGCTGGAGATCCTGTCCGAGTACCAGGTGTCGATTCCCGAACTGGGCACCGTTGAGGCCACCCAGGTGCCGATGGTCTTCCTGACGTCGAACGGCACCCGTGAGCTCTCCGAGGCGCTGAAGCGACGCTGTCTCTACCTCTACATCGACTATCCGGACCTGGACCGCGAACGCCAGATCGTCACGGCCAAGGTGCCCGGGATCGACGCCAACCTGGCCGATCAGGTGGCCCGCATCGTGCGGTCCATCCGCCAACTGG
>Ga0315319_10000729_pt1 | contig 10872 bp, 9 predicted proteins | sample M1500m3416metaG_FD_203463 | JGI IMG/M metagenome (GOLD analysis project Ga0315319, IMG submission 203463) | Ammonia-oxidizing marine archaeal communities from Monterey Bay, California, United States - M1 500m 3416 | ecosystem: Environmental > Aquatic > Marine > Intertidal zone | place: USA... | reverse complement strand
CTTCTTCTTCACAAGCTGTATATAGATCTTCAAATAGGATATCCCTGTCCTCCGAGAAGAAGGGAAACCTCTTTTGAATGGTGCCAAGACCAACTCCCTTGACTCCAACTAGGTTATCCGATTTATCTCCGTCTACAGCACGAGCTAAGGCAAAGTTTCTTGGGTGGATTCCAAATTCTTCAATAATTGTTTTCTGCGAAACAACTACCGGGGGAGATTTCTTGGTTGGCGGTGGCCTGTAGACTACTGTAGTATCATTACAAAGCTGAAAGAAGTCCTTATCCGACGATACAATAACCTTCTGGTAGTCTTCATAGATTTGGTGTCTCGCGGCATATGCGATAACATCATCAGCCTCGATATTGTCTAACATAAGATTGATGGTGGGTGTAGAGTCCAGAAGTTCAGCTAATTGAACTCTTTGCCAGATCATATTCTTTTCTAATTGCTCTGGGGTTAAGTTGACTGAAGGTCTATTAAATCGTAATGGCTTGCGGCCTTGTTTATAGTTCTTATTAATTTTCCTTCGCTTCTGAGAACCGCCTTCACCATCCCAGATAAGAACGATTTCATCTGGACAGATTTCTCGGCAAAGCTTCTGAAGGCTTTTAATAAAACCCTTGTATCCTCCGATCGGTGGTCCGTTATCGGACATACTAGGGTCCACTAGGTAAGCCCGAAAATATATATTTGTTGAATCTACTATCATTACTCTTTTCATAGCTTTATAACTCCCATCTCTTCTTCATTGATTGTATAATAAACTTTTTTGATGCCAGCATTTTTAAGGGCCCTTCGACACATGGGGCATGGTTCTGAAAGGCGGAATTCGCCCTGCTTGTTAACTCTCGCGACATACAGGGTTGATCCTGTAGTCTTGCTTCTATCGACATTATGAATACATCCAACTTCTGCATGTTTTGTGGCTATACCTCGATCTCTACGACGAAATCTTGCTACCCATTGCTTAAGTTGATTCTCATTATTAGAGAAAGAAATGACGCTGCCCCCTTTGACCAGGACAGCGCCATGTCTTTGTTGGACATAGGTTTTGTTCTTACTGGCTACCTTTGCAGCCAGCGAAAGATACCTCCGATGTCGCGCTGTGATCTCCATTACCCAATCTCAATTTCAACTTGGGTTTTCACTGCTGTATCGTCGTCATCATAGAAGGAGGATGCGCTCCCTTCGCGACGATCAAATTTGTATATAATCTCTTCATCCATTATGTCGTAAACTCTTTGGCGGAAAGCTGGGATTTGTAGTTTCTCAGTCCATGTGCGTCCTTGGAACTTTTCTTTGGTTCCATCAGCAAAGATTAGGCTGTACCAGGCGCCAGATTGTTCAATTGAGTCGGTATGCTTGATCGCATCCAAAAGACTTTCATCATCTTGAATCCCGACTTCTGCTCCCCACAGAATTCTAAAGTTGCAGGCCCTGTTCTGTGTTCCGAACCTAGACTTCTCAATCCTAACTTTAACCTCTGAACCAATCTGAAACCCATTCTCGTCTAGTACCCTTGACGACTTAGCTCTGCGACCTGTTAGCCAAATTCGTAATGAATAAGCATAGATGAGAGCCTTGCCGCCAGGGGTAACATAGGGACGAGTGAGTGCCTCGGAAGGCGAGCGGGTGATATTAGTTTTAAGTTGGTTTAGGATCAACAGAGTTGAATTCGAGTTTGCAATGGGGATCGTCAGCTTGGACATTGCCTTTGCTAGAATACGAGCCTTCACAGCCATTGATGATTGAGGATTAAAGTCGCCCTCTACATCACTGATGGCTGGAGTTAGTGCTAGTGAATCCCAGATGAAAAGAAACTGTTCTCCTGTTCCTAGTAGTTCTTCGATGCTCTCCAAGACTTGTTCTACAGAGGTTGCTTGCACATAGATGAAGTCTGTTAAATCTACTCCACCCTTTTCCAAGAACTCTGGACTCATAGCAGATTCAGAATCAAAGTAAACTGCACGGATGCCCTTCTTCTGGGCATTGGCTGCAATTTGACAAGCCATAAAAGATTTGCCTGTGGCTTCAAGTCCTGCAATCTCAACAACTTTACCTACAGGGATCCCTGCTAGCTGTCCACGGCAGATGATTGAGTCTAGCCAGCGTGAACCAGTTGGGATCCAATCCTTTACTTCTGTTGGGTTATCCTCTTTTAGATCATGAGCTACGTTTAGCCCAGCCTTCTTGTTTAGTCGGGATCTCAAGTCGGCAGCGGATAGCTTGCCTGCTCGGTTTTCTTTCTTTGATCTTGCCATTGTGCTGTCCTGTGTAAAAGTGTGGCAGACTATGACCGGTCTGCCAGCGGTTCGTTAAAGCATGCCCTTCGGGCAGACTCTTATTTTATTCCTTGCGTGTTAAAACGTGTGCAAGCACACCAACAGCTACAAGGCCAACAAGACCCTCGCTACCAAGCTGATTCGTTAGATCCACAATTGAACCTACAACGTCAACCTTGAGGAAGGGAACAGTTGCGCCAAAAAGAATTTGAGCAACGACACCTAGACCAAGTAATGAAATACCTGCTTCGGTGAGGTCACGTAGAACTCCTGTTGACTTCTTTAACAATTCCATGGCTCCCATGGTTTTCTCCTTTATTGACCCCGCCTTATGACGGGGCAAGGCATCCATAAACCCATGCCTTCCTGTGGTTTCGGGCATTAACTACCCTACAAGATCATTGAAAGCTTGGTCAACTGCATTTCCAGTTGTCTCCACCTCAATGTCTGTATCTTCAGCGGTCGTGCCGTTCAGACTAGAAACAAATCCGTTAAAGATTTCCTCCATATCTTCTGGCGTCTTCCGAATGAAAATAGTATCGAAATCTGGAACAGATTCGAGTAACTCTGCGCACTTATCTTCTCCTCCGAGGTTGTCATCACATAACGGGCCGGTGCGGCGTCGAGGTGTGAGTGCAGTCTTCGGATAAGTTGCCCCAGGTGGCTTCCCATATTGCAGCGTCAGGTCAGTTCCGTCTACTACGTCAGTGATATCACCGTACTCCTCGTTGAGAACCAATTGAAGAAGCGCAGTGTATGCCTCCTTACCAAAGCCCCAAACTCGGACTCCCTCTGCTTCCTCTCCACGTACCAGTACTGGTGTGAAGAAACGCTGTCGGGGTGATAGATCCTTAGCCAGTTGGCTGGTGTCGGGATCCTGAGACTTGTTATAATCCTTCCAAAGTTGATCCTTAAACTCGCAAATTGGACAATGCTCGTGAAAGTTCTTGTTGGGACATAACACGCCACCTCGATGATTATCACCAAGGTTGTAGTGAAACCAGTAATCCTTGAAGGGATCACCGTCAGCAGTTGGGACAATACGAATGTCCTGTGTGCCATCCTGTGGACGCCAAAATGCGGTCCTGCCGCCCTTGCCGTTGCGATTTACATCGCCTAGTCGTTCCTTAATTTTAGTTAAATCAAGTGCCATTTTTTATTCTCTCCTTTTAAATTGTTGTTGTTATTGTTGTTATTGTTGAATGTGTGGTGTGTGTTTTAAAATGTATTTATAATCTTTGTCGTATTCTGTTGAGTGTACCTCAAATGAAAAAACTTTTGTATCTTCTTTCTTATTTGATTTAATCTCCTTTCTTATTTCGTTTAGTAGTTTTGGGTTTTTGTCAATCTTCTCTTTGTTAATAGCATAAATATAACCTACTTCTCTCACGTTGTCAAGGGAAAAGAACATCTTTTCTTTATTTAATTTGCCCTCGGAAATTCCGATTGTTGATATGCGGCTAGTTTCCGCTGTTTTCCCGATATTTCCGTGAAGAGCTTTATTGTTCGTATAAATGTTGATCATGTGGATGGAGTGTACAATTGTCTCGTTGATAGTCTCGTAGTACTTTGATAGAGGAATGCCGCCGAGAGCGGCTTCAACAACTGGATTAGATACGAGATAGATTCTCTCGAATACTCCTGAGCGGGTGTATTCTTGTAGCACATTTCTTACTACTCTTTCTGCCTTTCTCTGGGGTTCTGTGAGAATATCTAGATCAGGCTGGATATATAGGATAGTGATGTTGCCCTTGCTCTTGAGATGAGCCAAGATGGCCAGAGATGCACAAGAGGCTTTTCCTGCTCCTGCCAGAATAAACAAAGTATCGTCTTTCTTCATTCTCGGAAATACTGATTTTAGTTTAAGGGCTCCCTCTTCTGCTTCCTCGTGAGTTGCATAAGAAGGCAAAGGAAGGCTTCGTGGAGCTTTCTCTAAATCAACGTCAATCTTATATACATTGTATTGAGGATATTTCTCAAACTCTGTAGCTACTGCAACGCCTGCCTTTCCTAGTCCTATAATATTCATAACTATAATATAGCCTATTTGTTATAGCTTGTCAAGGGTTTCATATCAAAAAAGTTCTTGCCTGCGGAAGAACCTACTTTGAACCTGCCTAATTCGGTATCAGAAAAAATATCAATAATCTCTGGAATGAGATTTGTCTCCTCTGCGCTAAAATCGAGGATGAGAGCGTCGTGAAGAGGGAAGGCGATGTGAGTCTTTTTATCTTGTAGGAAGTTATTAACTTTGATCATTTGTCGTAGAAATAGATCAGAGGTTGTTGATTGGATGATATACGACATTGCGTGAAACTCGTCTGATGGGATAACTCTGGACCAAAAGGTCGTCACTTGGCCCTGAGTGAAGTACTTTTGTACCACGGTGTCCCTTTCATAGACACGAGAAGATAAGTAGTCTTTACTGTCTGGGTTGTATAGCCAAGCGAAGATTCTCTTTTTTGCTTCCTCGCGAGTTACTAATCCTCTGTAAACGTTCTTCACATTCCACTCATGAATATCAATCTCTGGTTGTTCCTTCCCTGCGAGAGCAAGTAAGACTCTTAATTCTGCTGCATTATAATCGATCTCCACAAAGAAGTCGTTTGTTGGTTTTATTGTCTTTCGTAATTCTTTGTGCATTGTAAGAGCAGGGAACGATCCTTTGTGAGTTGATAGCCTTCCTGTCTTTGTTCCGAAGATGTCAAAATCACAATATTTAGAGAACTTCTTCGCTTGAATATTTTTAATAAATTTTCTGTTTTTTGTCTCGGCTATTTCAGTAGGGGTTAGGGCTCCTAGATTGATGTTTAACTGCTGTGTTCCGATCTTGCCAACCACTTGCAATAAATCGCATAAAAACTCATAGTTATGCGGCTTCTCATAATTCGTAAAAACATGTTGACAGATACTATCCTTCAAAGCACAGAACTCAAGAAGGAACTCCATCGGGACCAAATCAAAGAAACAGTTCTTATTGAGGTCTATACCCGTTTGTGAGAGCGAACGGAGGAAACCCCTCATCCTGGTTAAGCAAGTTTCTAAGGCGCCTTCTAAGTGCTCTGGACACGCTTCATTGAGGGTTTTACCGCCACTATATAAATAAGCGTACTGGATATCTCTGTTTCCGAGAATTTCAGAGTAATCCCAGGTGTGTGTGAGGTGTAGATTATCGTCTATCTTGGAGTGTAACTCTCCGTCTGTGACGATGCCTACACATTCTCGCTTATTATCGAGCGTTTGGAAAAGCAATGATGCTCCTAGTAAGTTCGGTTATTAAACTGCTTCACTACTAACATAACATATTCATCGAAGTTGTCAAATGGTTTTTCAACATTTCTGTAAAAAGATTTCTGCAAAGCATAATTGAAGGATCCTTCCTCCATCTCATAATCATTGAAATATCTGTCTATGTATCTCAACGTTTCTCTTGTGTTTCTCATGTGACTGGCATTCTTGGTTATTTGTTCTATTTTAGAATCGGAGAACCAGTCTTCTCGTTCTTTGTTTCGGAGTTTGGTGTATAGATCAATCCATTCTGATTCTGGAACAGTTTCTTCAACATTATCTAGCAATGGTTGTCTATTATATACCTTTGTACAATAAGAGCCCTCGCCGGTTCTTGTAACCTCGTTGATTGAGGGCTTTGTATCAACTAGCAAATTGTATGTTTGAGCGCATAAGCCTTTAAGGGAGTCAAAATCCTTGAAACAGGCTTGTTCTGTATAGAAGTTAAAATAGCTTCCTACTGATCCTACTCCTCCTAGCCTCGCAGACATATAAAGTGCCATTGGTTTTGAGCTTAGGTTTGCGACTAGGCGCCAGGGTGCGTTCTTGTCGATGTAGAAACCATATTTGCTTGCGGCGTTTATGAAGAACTCGAAACATACAGAATCTATTATCTCAACGTTTGTTTTACTGGAGCCATGATTTAAATCTGCTATTTCAAAGGATATCCCAGTATGTGGTAGGTAGGTCTTCTTGCTGGTCATGACGCTCGATAGGAGAACTGGGAAATCTTTTGCTGTGAGTGGTAAGAATAGTGAAAAAATGTCGTAGAAGCCTCGGAATGTTAAGCTAGCTTTATCTGCTGCTGGATTGCTTATGATTGCATCGACCATTGCTTTTTTAACCCGCTCGAAGGTCTTATTGTATATTGCTGCTGGATTAGTGTAGCCCTTTACCGCCTTGAAGTCTGAAAAGTGAGGTATTCCTTGCGGGATTCTATTCTCTGAAACTGCAAATTGAAATTCTAACTGTAGTTGCTTATAAGCATCTGCTACAAAATCCAACAAATAAACGCCTTGCTCTACACTCTTTAGTTTGTTGGAGGAAACCACAATAGAGGAGTAATCTTTATTAACTCTTCCGTAAAATATATTTTCAAATTTCCAAAAATCCTTTATTGTGCTTATCTCTAGGCTATTTGGCATTGCATAAAGGTCATAAGTTAATCTGTTAATATAAGTTTCAAGAGACTTATCTTTCTTGTTTTCTTCAAATTCTGTGTTTTCTGGTCTTAGTTTCTTAAACATTATTTATCTTCCTCTTCCTCAAGGTTAGTAATATCTGAATTAGCTGTTGGATTAACATTCGTTGATAGTTGTTTTATACTTAATCTTCCTTGTTGTCCCGATGTTTCCCAAATTGCTCTAATGGTTGTTGTGAAGGAGGAGGCATCTATCGTAGAGCGCACGTCTGCTAGCGTGTAATATCCCCCAAGGCCAAGGACGCCCGAGATGGAACCTTTATCAGATGGGTGACCAATACTAGACCCCATCCCAAGTGGATTAACAAAAACTTTTTGACCTGGCCAAAAAATAACATTACCAACGGTTGTAATACTTGCGTTATAAATCGTTGATAACTCTGATAGTGGATTCAGGGAATCTCTACTAAACTTTGCTTCTCGTAGTCCAGGTATATCATTTTTGCTAAATTGAATTTGCTTAACAATTCCCCTGTCTCTTCCATAATTAAGGTGATGAATACCTGATTTTAAATCCTCATCATAATTTCCTGTTAAATTTTTAATACTGGAATCTTCTGTATAAATTATAATAACGCTGTGAGCCTTTTCTTCCTCGGATTGGCTCTGATTAAAATTGATTGGGCCCTGAGAGTCGACGATTACATAATTATTGGAGTGAGTTCCCCTAAGATCTGGGGTTTGATCTGAAATGATGAAATTTGCAGCTTTATCAATTGGTTTCCTGCCGGTCAGTGATGTGCTTTTAAATATAATGTTTGTTTTTTGTATTTTTCCGCAATCACTCTGAAGAGAGTAGAGGGCTAATTCTTTAATTAAATCTCTAGCAAATTGAGTGAATGGGTAAACATCAATATCTCTATCAACTACCTTATAAGCGAACCAATCTTTAAATAATTTTGTAGAAATAGGTATCTGAGAGATATTATAATTTGTTGTCTCGCAAGAAGAAGTGCCCTCAACCGCTTTAGAGAGCGGAAGGCTACCTAAAAGTAATTTTGTGTTTTCCATCTGTTGATAAAACATATTATTTTGTTGTAATTTTCTTGTTACTTCGTCTATCGCCTTTTCTATTAGATCTGGAGTTAGCAGAGATGTTGCTTTTCCTGCCGAACTTTCTGTTCCCAGATATTCATCAATCACTGATTGCATGGGCTCGAATTTACAGGCGCGCTCAAAAATAGTGTCTAACAAGTCTCCAAGAAAAAAGAAAGAGAAAAAATATTGATCATCTCCCAATTTAAAACTTTCAGATGGTGGGCGATCTTCTCCGTTTTCACCACTCTCTTCTATTGTGCTCGATTCCTCTAGCATTGTTTTAAAACCGGCGGAAGCTCCATGAAGAGTACTCGACGCGGGAGAGTTGTTATTCTCGATATCTGACATTGTAAAGAAATTTTTATTAGGATTGAACGGGATATCTTCGCCCTTGTTTATAAAATCTGCGAATTCGGGTGCCGAGATACGTGAATAGAATATTTGATTTTTGGTGGACATGTCATCAATAATATTCGAAAACGCATTTCTTTTAAAGTCAACGTTATGATCTTGTACCAATTCGTTGAAAGACTCAAGCTTTTCTTTAGATTTATCTGATTTTTTAGACCCCAAAGCTGCATAATTTTTTATTACTTTAATTATCTGCCGCTCCATCTTAAATTTTGGGGTCGCTAATGCATCTGCCGTTTGTTTAGATAACAATTCCTCGACCCTTCCTCGATATGTTAGGGTCAAGGTAAATGTTCCATCTTGCGAAAAGTTAAAAGTATGATCAATTAGTGTCAGATAGAGAGATAATCGTTGATTATTTATCGAGTCCTTTTCGGCCTGATTTAGCGCTGTTGAGTTGTTGGCTTTTCTCCAACCGATATCTGCCTTAAGCTCATAATATTCCGGAGGCTTCCCCCCAGAAGAATTAGAAATTTCTGTATTTCCACAAGATTTATTCTCCTTCTTATCTTCGATAGAGTCTTTTGTTTCTTCCCTAATCCTGGATGGTGGCCTTTTTAGTAACTTTAATAAATTATTTCCTACATTTTCTCCAAATATTTGATCTAAAGATTGAAAATATATAGATAGTTCTGCTTGAATATCATTTCTCTGAGTTCTGGGATTAGAGGCTATGAGATCCCAACTGAAGGATTTGATTCCATAGTCTCCTCGACCCGTGATGCTTTGGCTCTCAAATAATTTAATATTTTGTGGAAACTTTATTGGCTCAAGTATTGGGGCCTTTTCTCTATTAACAGTCTTTTCTTTATCATTATTTCTTGAATAATTGATTGAATATAGTTGTATTTGCGGAAGAAGATTTGAGTACTTATCATTCTTCATGTTAAGAAATGTTTGAGATCCCGGTACAGATGTTAGTTGATTAATGAGGGCGGATGGTTGGCTGGATTCAATAAAATATGTTTTATCTTTTTTGGGAAAAAGGTGACTCGGATTAGCAGTATACGTATTTAAAAACTCTCCCTTGTGAAACTTAGCTAAATTATCAAACTTGCTATTTAAGAGACACTGTTCTGACCACAGCCTTTTAGTTCCAAAGCCCGCATCGTCTATCTCACTAGAAGCTAAACCTGCTTTTTTGGCTTTTATCTTTTTGAGAGCCTCTTTTTGTTCAGCAGTCGCTCCTTCTTTTTGGGCTTCTTTCAGCCACTCAATTTCTTTTTTGTCGGACCAGCCAAAAACTGCGCCGGCGGCTCCTGATTCTTTAAGAAATTCAGTTGAACGTGCCTTTAATGCTTCAACAACTTCTAGCTTATTTGCGAATAAGTAACTTATAAATGTATGCTGGGCTATGCCATATGCTTTAGTTTTTAGTTTACTCTCCATCTCGGTGAAATATGCATCTTTGGTGGTGGCTTCGTCGTGGCCTGATTTAGAACTCCAATGATAGTCAAATCTTAGAGATTTAATCCAAAATGGTTCGTTTAGGCCAGGTGGCGGAAAAGATGTTTCTAGTGTTCCGTCCGAATTTAATTTAAAGTATTCTCTGCGGATTTTGTTATTTTCGTCGAATAGTGTTCCGGCGCCGGTGCCTCTAAAAAATCCTATAGCACTTGCCATGGCTTCTTCAAGGGCGGTGCTGGTGGTGGATTCGATTCCAAGTTGGTTGAAAAAATCTTGTTGGTTTAGCCAATACGGTGCATCCTCGGAAGTCCTATATTGGTTGAAATAAGCTTCCCAATTATCAGGATGTAGCGCGATGTCTTGGAGGGTAAATATCCCGTCTTTTTCCTTAAGAGGGACGAGAATATCATTATCAATAGTTTTACTCCGGAAAGCTAGCAGAATGTTGTTTTTGTCCTCAACGGACCAATATACAGCCATCTTTAATCCTTCACATTGTTACTATAATAACTTAAAATTCTCTCGAATGGAAGCGGGATGTAAACCACATCTCCCATTTTAAAGTGAGATTCTGTTGGCTTATTATTATACCAAGCTATTAACCACCAGTATTCTGAATTGCCATAATACTTTTCTGATAATTTATAGAGTCTACTACCAGTTTTCCAAATATGTGTATCGTACTCTAGTGCTATTGCTTGCCGAGAGGTTAGCGGCTCTACGTTTGCTGATGTATATTGCTGGAGTTTTCTTATACCTCGATTATCAAATAGCTCTTTGTACAAGGGTGATTTGTTTAGTTTTATGTCTCTATTGTTATATCTGCTACTCATTATTTATTCCTGTCTCCCTTCCCCCAGCTTTTTGGCTTGAAGAGGTTAAATTTGCCTTTTTCTTCAACTGGTGTTGGTGTTGGTGTTGGTGGAGGCGGGGTTATAATCAATGTTGTTTTTGATGCGGCGCCATTTTGCATTCCAGGATTAAAAGAAAGGTATTCTCGCTCGTCTACAGATGGGGAGGCTACAGATTTTTTCTGTTTTCCTGGTTTAGCATTAAAAGGAAATTCGTCTCTTCCTCTCCATACATAATCACCATCTTCGATTTTCCAACCAAGCTCTTCTTCGTGTAGGACTTTAAATTCACAGCCCATTTCTATTCTTTTTGGAACAAGTCCTGAAGGATCCTGTTCGTGGAAAACGCCATCTTCCAATACGGGACTATAGGTGAATTGAGAAGTGTAACCCA
>Ga0315319_10000723_pt1 | contig 10897 bp, 7 predicted proteins | sample M1500m3416metaG_FD_203463 | JGI IMG/M metagenome (GOLD analysis project Ga0315319, IMG submission 203463) | Ammonia-oxidizing marine archaeal communities from Monterey Bay, California, United States - M1 500m 3416 | ecosystem: Environmental > Aquatic > Marine > Intertidal zone | place: USA... | reverse complement strand
AATGATATTAATTCCAAAGGATTGAATGTGTTGGCAACGTGATTCCCCACGCCCAAGTGACGAATCATATCCATGTAAATAAAGCAGTAAATCTGTACTTGATTGATCAGATTTTAATATATGCCCAACCATTTTTTCTTCCCCCCAACCAAGGAAATCAAATTTTTCCCAACGACTATCTGTAATAGGTGTTGAATCTTTATTGGGCGTTGTAAAAACAGAAAGGTAAATCTTCCAATAAACGAAGAGCCAGAGACCGATTGGGACAGATGAGCCAACCAAAACGAAAGCCAAACGGCTAGCCCTAAGATGAGGAAATGCAATTATGGCGACTGCCTCAAGTAAAAATACGATTGTCAAGACGGTTGGGACATCTGGAGTCCAAGTCGTTGGCGTCTTCGCATAGGCAGCTGCGCGACGAGCTCTCAAGACGATTTTGTCGCGCCGACGAGAGCCTTCTGATGGCTGCTTTTTTCGACCTCTCAACTTAAGCCTACCAGATTGAGGAATAGCCATCACATCATCTCCAAAGGATACTCCATTAGATGTTTATGACCGGATTGTATGGATGCTGCCAAAGAAATAGTCTCAGGGAATATTCGCTTGAAAAATACTCGCGCACTGGCTAACTTTGCTTGATGGAATTTTGAATCGGGATTATCTAGGCAAACTCTCGCCATCTTTGCCCACATATAAGCAAGTACAACATTTGCAAAATAACGCAGATAATCACTTGCACCTGCAGCGAGGAAATGCGGATTACTCATACCTTCTGTAACCATCAGCAAAGTTAATTGTTGCAGGCCTTTCACCCCTTGATGTAATGGTTTATTGAATTCCTCCATGCCTTTAACACCTCTATTTTCCTCGATAAAATCCACTAGTGGCCACATCAAATAGCGTAAATTTCTGCCGAGATTTTGTGTGATCTTTCGTCCGGCGAGGTCGAGCGCTTGAATTCCGTTGGTGCCCTCCCAAATCTTTGATATTCGGACATCACGGTAGAATTGCTCAACGCCGTATTCCGAACAATATCCAGCCCCTCCCATAACTTGCATACATGTATCAATCGTTTCACAACCTAAATCTGTGAAGTGGGCTTTGACAATTGGAGTCAGCAAAGCAACGAGGGCTTCGACTCGTTCCCTTTCCTTCTCGTCTTTGCTATGCATCTGATCAAGAAGAATTCCTACCCAAACTGCGAGGGCTCTGCAACCTTCATTGTTAACTTTTGAAATTAATAACATTCGACGTACGTCAGGGTGCACGAGGATATTGTCCGCGGACTCTTGAGGGTCTTGAACACCTCTTAAATCACGGCCTTGGCGACGTTCTCTAACCCACTCGAGTGAATTCTGATAAGCAACTTCACCGAGAGCGAAACCCATTATTCCAGTATCGAGGCGTGCGCCGTTCATCATCTCGAACATCAATGCCATTCCATTATGTAAATCACCGACCAGCCAACCGACTGAATCATCGAAATTCAACACACAGGTCGGCGATGCATGGATCCCCATCTTCTCTTCGACACCTGAGCAAGTAACACCGTTTCGAGCACTACTCAATTCCTGAGATAGTCCATCAACTCCTCCTGATTGCCATTCTTTAGGTAGGTATTTAGGAACTAAAAACAAAGAGATTCCTTTCGTGCCTTTAGGAGAATCAGGAGCCTTTGCGAGAACCATGTGAACGATATTTTCAGTTAAATCGTGCTCTCCAAAACTAATGAAAATCTTAGTGCCAGAAACAAGGTATGAACCATCATCTTGAGGCAATGCTTTCGAGCGAATAATGCCGAGATCTGTACCTGCATGAGGTTCGGTAAGACACATCGTTCCAGCCCATTCTTTAGTACCAACATTTGTCGCATAATGGTCAACTAGACTCTCTTCTGCATGTGTAGAAATCAGATGATATACACCTGTAGCAAGCCCGGAGGCGACCGATAAGGACATATTGGAAGCAATAGTGAATTCATTCATCATCGCCTCCATGTAATTCGGTAATCCCATACCTCCATGCTCTGGTTTTGTTCCTGTCCCATACCAACCAGTATCGATGCCTTCTCTGTAAGCTTCTTTGAATCCAGAAGGCATGATTACCTCTCCATTCTCGAAGTGAAGACCTTCTTCATCACCAATTTGATTGAGAGGAAGAAGGACTTCTTGGCAGTGCTCACCATAGCCTTCCATCATCATTTGAATAAATTCGCTATCAATTTCTTCCATTCCGAGTGATTGGGCGACTTCGACTACATCGAAAACTTCGTGAAACAAAAATTCATAATCTTTGTAAGGGGGATTGTAAACTACCATTTTCTCACCTCAATTCCTCAACGGCTTACCCGTTTGCACCATATGCTCCATCCTCGCAAGCGTACCTGTTGTCCTAGATAACTTGCTGATTGCTTCACGCTCCATTCGCAAAATATCTTCTTCTGAAAGTTCATCGAGAGTATCGGTGTCGCCACCGGAAAGTATCGATGCTAATTCAGATGTTACCACGACATCATGAGGTGTTGCTTGACCAGATCGTGCTAAGTCTGCTACAGCCATATCAAGAGCATACTTCGCCGTTGCTCCAGGAAGGTTGTATGTGTATGGTTCGGGGGGCAAATAGCCGTCTACTAATTCGAGAGCGCGCGCTTTTGCATCTGCAATCAAGCGGTCTCGATTCATGGTTATTCGATCTTCGGGACGAAGGTACCCCATACGCCTTGCTTGTTCAGCAGATTTGGCAACTTGAGCGGTTCCAATCTGCTCGAAGGCTTTGAGAATTGGGCCCATTGGCCCAGCAGAAACGAGATTGAATGGACCGAGTCGGCCCAACAATTCCTTGCACCCGCCCCACCCCGGGACAATTCCTACTCCAACTTCGACAAGCCCGATATAAGATTCTGAATGGGCTTGAACAGCATCACAATGCATCAGAACTTCGCACCCGCCGCCAACACAGACCCCGGTTGACGCTGCAACGACTGGAACCGGAGCATACTTCAATTCTTGATAGGTTTCTTGTCCAAGCACGATGAAATTTTCAACATCCTTCCAAGCACCTAAATTCGCTGCAAACAATGCCAATCCTAGATTTGCTCCAGCACTGAAATTCTTACCATCATTTGCGATTACGATGGCTTTCCAATCATCTTCTTCAGACAAGTAAACCGCATTTTGCAATATCTCCATACTGAATGGATCCATCGCATTCATTTTCGAATGATATTCAACGAGTAATACTCCATCTCCTGCATCCCAAAGGCTCGCTGAGCCGTTTCTTCTGATCGGTTTACCTCTGCGCTTTAGATCTGTCACCGTAAGGGTATCTGTTAGTCGATTGATTACGACATATTCGCCGTCAGTATTGAGGCGGTGGATGTTGCCATCTTCTATCTTGTAAAACGAACCAGCATGGGCTGCTTTTTGGAGTAGAGATGGAATGGGTTTTCCTACTGCTTCAAGACGCTTAACAAGTTCTGAAGCCCCGATTTCATCAATTATTTCAAAAGGTCCACGCTTCCAATTAAAACCAACTTTCATCGCTCCGTCAATTGCACTGATATCATCTGTCACTTCGGGGACAAGATAAGCAGCATAAGAGAGTGTGTCGAGTAAGATTTCAGTAACGAAAGCTGCGCCTTGGTCGTGGTGATCAAGCATTCTCAGAATTCCTTGTTTAGCCATCTTTGCAGATGAGAAACCTGCTCGTCGATTTGCAGGGGCATATTCTCCAGTCAAGAGATTTCTAGCTTCTTTGACTTTACCGCCACCTTCGCGATTGAGACGATAGAAGCCACCCTTGCCTTTTCGGCCAGTATATCCTTCTTTAATCATCGATTCAATGATTTCATTTCCCGCACCAGCAATTTGGTGGAATGGGTCATCTGGTTGAAGGTGTTCGATTAGGCTTGCCATGATATACGGAGTTAGGTCGATTCCGACTAAATCCATCAGGCCGAAAATAGCAGTTTTAGGAATGCCGAGGGGACGGCCGAGCATGGCATCAGCTTGTTCTACTGTGAAGCCATGCTCTAAGGTCGCATGAATCGCGCGTTGAATGAAAAACACACCAAGCCGATTGCCGATGAATCCGGGCTTGTCGTTACAATGGATTACTCGCTTGCCAAGGCGAATATCGGCAAATTCGACCATTCGAGACACAACCGATTGGTCGACTTCAGGCCCCGACACTAACTCAAGCAATGGCAAATATCGGGGCGGGTTGAAGAAATGAGTTATGAGAAATCGACTTGATAACTCATCCGACATCTGTTCTGTCAGGGACGAACGAGGAAGAGTAGATGTATTTGAGGAAACGATAGTTTCAGAGCCGACATATTTGTCGAGTTTTTCGTAGAGGGAACGCTTTATCCCTAGATTTTCGATAATTACTTCAACTACCCAATCATAGTCTTTCAGCAATGAAAGATGGTCTTCAATATTACCCGCAGTAATACGTTTTGCGTAGGATTTATGCATTAGCATTTCGGGGTTAGATTTTGCCATTTTTGCAATTGCTTCAGCTGCAATGGAATCTCTAGCCGACTGATCTTTCGAATCCGCTTCGGCTTTTGGAAGAATGTCGAGGAGAAGCACTTCACAGCCAGCATTAGCACAATGAGCTGCAATTCCTGCGCCCATAACCCCACTACCAATTACGGCTACCCGTTCAATACTCGGGATTGCCGAGTTCGATGATTGGCTTTTTGACAAATGATCACCTCACTCTATTTTTGAAAGAATTGTAGCGATTCCTTGGCCGCCACCAATACACATAGTTGCGAGTGCATGGTTAGCGCCCTCGCGGACGAGTAAACTTGCTACCTTTCCTGTGATTCGGGCACCACTCGCACCTAATGGATGGCCGAGGGCGATTGCCCCTCCATCTACATTGACTTTTGAGTGATCCAATCCCAACTCCTCAATCACTGCTAGTGATTGGGCAGCGAATGCCTCATTGAGTTCAATAATATCAATGTCACCGAGTGAAAGTCCAGCACGATCTAGCGCCTTTCGAGTTGCTTCTACAGGACCAATTCCCATAATTTCTGGTGAGCACCCAGAGACCGCGATTGAAGCGATTTTTGCGAGGGGAGTCAAGCCATTTGCTAGGGCGAATTCTCCTGTGCAGACTACAACAAAAGCAGCCCCGTCTGTCAAGGGAGATGCGGTTCCAGCAGTAACAGTCCCATCTGCATCGAAAACTGGGCGTAATTTTTCAAGTGTTGTAGCATCCGTCCCTGGACGTATACATCCGTCCGAATCTATGACTTTTGATTTAGTAGAAATCTCAATAATTTCATCTGAAAATTTACCCGTCTCGCGCGCAGCGCTTGCTCTCACATGGCTTTCAATCGCAAATGCTTCCTGAGTCGTACGGTCAATCCCATATTTCACTGCAAGATTCTCAGCAGTTATTCCCATCGAGGTGAAGGCTTCGGGAGCTTTCTCCAGAAGACGTGGGTTAGGCATTGGATTGAATCCAGTCATCGGAATTCGAGTCATTGATTCGATGCCACCGGCGATGAAACACTCGCCAGCGCCCATGGCAATTCGCCCGGCTGCATCATGAATCGCTTGCATGCTTGAGCCACAGAAACGATTGATTGTAACTCCGGGAACCGTCTCAGGAAGATCGGTTAGGAACGTTATCATTCTAGCCACATTGAAGCCTTGCTCACCTTCCGGAAAGGCGGTTCCAACAATCAAATCTTCAACTAAAGAGGGATTGAGATTCAACTTCTTGAGTAGCCCATCGATAACCGCAGCAGCGATATCATCAGGGCGTGTTCGAGCGAGTTCTCCTCGACGGGCGGGAGTAAATGGTGAGCGGGCGTATCCAGCGATTACCGTGTTCATACAAGTGTTCAACACTCAGTGTAATAATTAAACCGTCAGGTTTCTAAAATCACAATAACTACAATTTGCTACATTCGATGTAATTTATTACACCTACCCAGTGCAACGATTTCTCTAATTATCTTTGAGAATATGAAATTTCGAATACATTTTAACACTTTACGCGGAAAAATAACGAATCCGTAACTTGATGACCGGTTGCCCTCCTCGATGGACGAGGTGAAGAAGTGTCAGAAGAGGAAGTGGGCCGCGTCCAGTCTTTCTTCAGGAAGCCAAGCGTAGCAGCATTGGTGCTCGCTGGGGACCTATCCATAGGCGATAGCATCAGAATTCAAGGTGCTACGACGGACATTAAGATGACTGTCGAGTCGATGCAGATCAATCTGGAGCCGGTGGAGAGCGCAGGAGCTGGTGACGATGTCGGAATCAGGGTCCCTGAGAGGGTTCGACCAAATGACCGCGTGACTCGTGTGGACTCGAGCGGAGCCGATAAGGGCACGGGGGTCATGGCCGCCATAATTGCTGGGGTCGTGGTTGCCATATACATGCTACTAACTTAGTAACGGGCTCGATGTTTGTGTTATTTACGGCTTCGGCCGCGGCCTGAACGCCGACTATTGCGTCCACCTTTGGATTGGCGATTTGATTTCTCATTCGAGCGATTGCCGTTGGATTTGTTATTGCGCGTCTGGCGCCGACCACGGCCCCGATTCTGCTGCTTCTTGGGTGCCTTGTTACCCTTACACGACCGTGCCTTCTCGGAATGGAAAGGGTGTCCCTCATCTATTGGGATGGCTTGACGGATTATCTTCTCAATGCCGCGCAGATATTCACCTTCGTTTTCATCACAAAAAGCAATGGCGATACCACCTTGACCAGCACGTCCTGTACGGCCAATTCGGTGTACATAGACTTCGGGCTCGTTAGGCAGATCCAGATTGATGACGTGGCTGATATCAGAGACATCGATGCCGCGGCTCGCCACATCAGTGGCGACTAGTACCTGAAGGCTACCGTTACGGAATCGGCGGAGGGATTTCTCACGCGCACCTTGGCTCTTGTTACCGTGGATTGCAAGGGCTTCGATACCGTCTTGTCCAAGTTGTCGGACAATACGATTGCAACCGTGCTTGGTTCGGCTAAACACAAGCACCTTTTCGGGTCGCCCCTCCTTGATAATGTGAGTCAAGAGACCACGCTTGTCGCTTCTCATGACGAACATAAGAGATTGTTCGATAGCCTCTACGGTGGTCGATTCAGGTGTGATAGAGATGCTTACCGGGTTGTAGAGCATATCACGGGACAATTCGGCAATCGAGCTTGGTATGGTGGCACTGAATAGCAGACTCTGGCGCTTCTTTGGAATCTGTGCTAAAATTTTACGGATATCTCGAATGAAACCCATGTCGAGCATTCGATCCGCCTCATCGAGAACGAGGAATTGGACTGATGACAGGTTAACGTATCCCTGAGAGATGAGGTCAAGCAAGCGGCCGGGAGTGGCAACTAAGATGTCAACACCACGACGTAGAATCTTCTCCTGAGGGCGTTGCGATACTCCGCCAAACATAGCCATCGAACGGATGTCTAAGTATCGAGCATATTGCTCGATATTGTCATGAATCTGGGATGCAAGCTCGCGTGTTGGGCACAGCATCAAAGCGCGGATACGGCGTGAGCCCCTCCACGGATTTTGGGATATTGCATCAAGAATTGGCAGAGCGAATGCTGCGGTTTTTCCTGTGCCCGTTTGGGCACAACCGAGCATATCTCGGCCTTTAATGAGATCTGGGATGGCCTGGGATTGAATTGGCGTCGGAGTGACATAACCAATCTCGTCGAGAGCATCCAACAGAGGCTGACTGAGGTTGAGAGAAGTGAAATCCATAGGGGTCAACTCACATGTGTGTGATAATTGCGGCACCAAACTCACTACACTTGAGCAGTTTTGCATCATTCATCTGGCGCTCGAAATCGTAGGTAACTGTCTTGGCAGAAATTGCACCTTCCATCCCTCTTACAATAAGGTCAGCGGCTTCATTCCAACCCATATGTCGAAGCATCATCTCTGCAGAGAGGATTAGGCTTCCTGGATTGACCTTGTTTTGACCTGCGTACTTTGGCGCCGTACCATGAGTCGCTTCAAAAATTGAAATTCCAGTATCGTAATTGATGTTCGCACCCGGCGCGATTCCGATACCCCCCACCTGAGCGGCGAGCGCGTCTGATATGTAATCGCCATTGAGATTCATCGTTGTCAAAACACCATACTCACGCGGGCGTGTGAGGACTTGTTGTAGCATCGCATCTGCGATAACATCTTTCACAGTAATCGTATTGTTAGTTTTTGGATTTTCAAAAGTGCACCATGGGCCACCATCGAGTTCAGTAGCACCAAACTCTTCTTTTGCAAGTTCATATCCCCAATCGCGGAACCCACCTTCAGTAAATTTCATGATATTGCCTTTATGGACAAGAGTTACCGAATCTTTGTCATTATCTATGGCATATTGGAAAGCCGCTCGAACAATCCGGGCAGTTCCTTCCTGACTAATTGGCTTGATTCCAATTCCACTAGTGTTAGGAAATCGAATTTTTTCAACACCCATTTCATTCTGTAAAAATTCGATAACTTTCTGGACTTCTGGACTTCCAGCTTCCCACTCAATTCCTGCATAAACATCTTCGCTATTCTCACGGAAAATAATCATATCAACTGCTCCAGGGTCACGCACGGGGCTTGGTGTTCCTGCATACCAACGGACTGGACGGACACATGCAAAAAGGTCGAGTTGTTGGCGTAGTGCAACGTTTAGGCTGCGAATACCGCCTCCGACTGGTGTTGTTAAAGGACCTTTTATGGAAACTAATCCCGTTCTCATCGCTTCCAGAGTAGATTCTGGCATCCACTCGCCGGTTGCGTCGAAAGCCTTCTGTCCTGCAAGGACTTCGTTCCAGTGAATTTTGCGAGTGCCACCATAGGCGCGCTCGACTGAAGTGTCAACTACATCGATCATAACAGGAGTGATGTCGACGCCAATTCCGTCGCCTTCAATATAATGAATTACGGGCTCATTTGGCACGTTTAATTTGCCATCGAGCATTGTAATTGGGGCGCCCGATGACATATCTCTCAGGGCGGCGACCTGCCATTCATTGATGAAGCCGACCCCCGTGGAACAAAACGAAGGTGAGATGAGATGAAGGGGTCTGTTGAATGGGTTGAAGGGAAAGTAATGAGGGGGATTACTGAATCGGGAAAGGTAACAGAATTTTACAGTGATACGGCTGCTAATCCGATGGAAATTGTACAACAAGCTCACGCGGCATGTTCGATGATTGACCTTTTTATCGGCTTGAAAGATAGAATGGACGATGTAAAGTCGATGAGAATCGACATCAATACAGATAGAAAACCTGAGCCCCCTCGAGTTTTCACTGATATCAATATGAAATATATAATCGAAGGAGATATTCCTGAAAAATTAGTTCGACGAATTATCCAAGCCAGCCACGACAAGTATTGTTCAGTTGGTAAAATGCTAACCAAATCTGGTGCAGTACTGACTTGGTCACTAGAAATTCAGCCATGAAATTTGTCTCCGTTTATAACAATAAAATTATTTGTTGTAATCTAAGATTAAATGCCTAATTGCTCTTTCTCAAAGGGTCTCTTTACTCAATCATTAAAGTCCCTCAGTGTTCAAGAGAAATTCCCTTGCGAGAGAGAATGACTCAACCCACTCACATGATAACCGGAAAATGATACAATGCAGAGCCGAAACAAAGAATCCGTTTCCAACGACGCTGATGATATTGCATCCGAAGAGGGATTAATTATCGAGCGCCGATTTACATCCGCAGGGGACGACCCGTTCGATGGATTCGATTGGATTACAATGGATGTCGAAATCCGTAACCCAGATGGCACTATAGCAGATGCTATCGAAGGCGTTCGGCTTCCTTCAGGATTTTCTGGGGTGCCGGGGAAAGTATGCGCTCAAAAATATTTGAGAAAGGCTGGAGTCCCAGTTCATCTGCGAAAAGTCACGGAAGATGGTATTCCTATTTGGTTACAACGAAGTGAGCCGGATCATGAAAAACTGCAAACTTTACCAAACGATGAACGATTCACTGGCGAACTCGATGGACGACAATTATTCCGTCGTCTCGCTGGCACATGGACCTATTGGGGCTACAAACACGGCTATTTTGCCAGTGAAGTTGATGCTCGGGCATATTACGATGAAATGTGTTATCTGATTGCAAGTCAACGCTCTGCTCCAAACAGCCCACAATGGTTCAACACCGGCCTTCATTGGGCATATGGAATCGAAGGGCCTGCACAAGGCCATCATTATGTCAATCCAACAACTGGTGAACTCGAGTTGTCGGCTAATGCATATGAACATCCTCAGCCCCACGCTTGTTTCATTCAGTCCGTCAGTGATTCACTAGTAGGAGGGACAGGATCAATTATGGGATTATGGAATAGAGAAGCCTTATTGTTCAAATTCGGTTCAGGAACCGGTTCAAATTTTTCAAACATCCGCGGAGCTGGTGAACCTCTTTCAGGTGGAGGAACCTCTTCCGGATTGTTGTCGTTCCTCAAAATAGGCGACCGTGCAGCGGGCGCTATCAAATCGGGTGGAACTACCCGTCGTGCTGCCAAGATGGTTACACTCGATTTAGATCATCCAGATATCGAAGAATACATCGATTGGAAATCAAGTGAAGAAGAAAAAGTATCAGCACTAGTAATCGGCTCAAATATATTACAACAACATGCAAACGCATTGATGGATTCTATCTGGGCTCACGAAGACGATGATTCTAGGTTCGATCAGTCTAAAAATTCGAGTTTACACAAGACGATGGTTCAGGCCATTCGTGACAATGTTCCTCAACCACACATCCAAAGAATTGTCGACCTAGCTAAACAAGGATGGAAAGGGGTTGATTTCGAATGTTTCGATACCGATTGGCAAGGTGAAGCATACCTCTCCGTTTCGGGCCAAAATAGCAACAATTCCGTTCGT